>Ga0123352_10008941_pt1 | contig 15626 bp, 8 predicted proteins | sample TergutLab28metaG_FD_89700 | JGI IMG/M metagenome (GOLD analysis project Ga0123352, IMG submission 89700) | Labiotermes labralis P1 segment gut microbial communities from Petit-Saut dam, French Guiana - Lab288 P1 | ecosystem: Host-associated > Arthropoda: Insects > Digestive system > Gut ... | reverse complement strand
TTCGGGTGTCACAGCACCCATCATCAGGAGTACTAAAAACTTTAACCTTCAGAAGCCTAACGTCAACTATAGTTGACGTACCGCACCGCTGACCTCCAAAGTTGCATTTTATATATTTATTCAACAAATATAGGGACCGAATATTTTAAACATGGTACGATTTTTTCTCTTCAAAACGCAGTTTGTTTCATAATTCTAACATATTTGGTTCTTGTATTATTCACATTTTATATACAGAGTGTGCTAAAATAAAAAAAAATAATAATTCCGGCGCCAACCTCTGGTACAGGTCATACTATGGGTACAGCTACTTCCCTCCAAAGTGGCCTGATCGGGACTGCAGTGCTGATGGGTGCTGTGACACCCGAAACATGTAGAGTGACTTTGCAGTAAATAAATATCTGCATACTGTTGCATCTGGTTGGATTTTTATTAACATTACCTTTTAATCCATTCAGATTTTAATGAAACTTGAAGATTCGCGATAGATTTTCGAAAAAAAGTGCTCAAATTCCAATTTTAATGAAAGTTCGTTCAGTGTGAGCCGAGATATTACTTGCGGACGGACGGACGGACGGACATACATGACAAGCCGATAGTCGCCTTTCGCAGTTTTGTGAAAGCGTCTAAAAACACATTGAGTTAGGTGTTTTTTTTTCAAATAGTGCAACTCTATTTGTAGATACTGTCTACATTTCGCCTATTTGAAAGCCGGGCTGCTAGTTAGAAGTCAGTATGCAACCGGAAGTATCTGCGACTGGTCAAATCAATTACAGTTTTCTATAGTTTTCTGCAGTCCCAAAACATGTGCTGAGCATGTGGCATTGCCTGATTTTCACGTAGTCCTGTAGCACATCCAAAACTGACTTCAGATTTTCGGTCTAAAATCATCCCTGTTATCCTTATCAAAATTCCGTCATAATATAGCTCCCGCCTCGAAGCAAAATTTCAGCCAGTTGCTCAACTTCTTTCATCTGTTGCATTTTCTAACACTCCACTTCAAGAATCAAAAGGCCATGGCCCGCGATGGGCTGCAATTCTACAGGAAAAAGAAAATTGTATATATAAGATGCATATATATATATATATAAATTGTAATATCTGCTGGAATATACGACACCCTTGATTCTACTTGCAGCCATTTCTTAGTTTCATTCGTTAAAATAACAACATTTGTTTATGAAAATGTGGTCATTCTTTATAGATTGGCGGGGGGAGGGGGAGGGGGTGGCGGAGCGACTCGTTACGGTCTGGACGGTCCGGCTTTCAAACGCAGGTGGGGAAAGTGATTTTGTCTTCTCAGCTCCACAGATATTTACGCTGACCGAGTGTTGACCCGGGTCCCTTAAAGCAGGGAGATCGGGATCGACAACTTTTCCTGGCTATCCGCACAGGCGGCCATGACGACACATTGAACCGCGCCCAACTGGCACTTTTCGATTAACCTAACTGAGTGGGTTTCCGTCCTTTATTCTTCCGTTGTAAGGCAAATTCCAGGGTACAACACGCTAAGCGGGGCACGGTCCGCACTCCTCCCACGCATGGCGGCTAAATTTAACTGCGACTTAGTCTACCTTTAACTTGTAACATGACCATTCGGAGTTCGAATCCCAAAAAGCCTTCCAGCCAAAGTTATGCCCCGTCATAAGGCCTATTGCCTCTTGAGAAGAGGTCCTCAGTTTTCCGACGTCGGGGTCTTCAACCGCGACGGGAAATCGCTAGCGTAAACGCAATCCCTATTATAGTTTAAGGTGTCGCTTATTGAGCCCAGCGATACGGTAACGCAGGAATGGCTAAAGTGATGGAGGGACGTCGACGTGCGCTTTCGCGCAAGTCTGCCCTCAGTTAGCTCTTTGGTTGTTTGTTTGGTTGGTGATTTTTTGGCTACTACATACCCATCCACTGGGACCCTCCCAGCCTCTTGATAGTAAGTATGGCCGCACTTGCCTGGGGGTAAAGCGGCCGGATCTTAATGTTCGACTTTCATATTCACAGATATACGTGTAACCACAGACAGTAGTGGAATATTATGTGACACGCTAATACACAAACAACATACAAAACCACCGTCAGTTCAGTCGCGATCCTTGTATACCGATTTAGTAAATTAATACTAGGTGGCGCAGGGCTACTGACACATTTCATAATAATGTGGGGGCCAAAAATGTCAGGCGTCTCTGCGACACCCTTTATATCGCCTGATATTCTACTGTTTAACATATTCTTATGCATAACAGAGGCAGAACGTAGCTGGGCCATTACATTCAAAGGGACACAATGTACGTAAACAAGAAATATTCAGGCGTAATCGCGTAAAGTTCTACCCGTGGAAAAGCAATAAATATTACATATTCGGAGTTTGTATATGTAGTCGTAGTTATCCTGCATGCGAAGCGTTTTATTATATTGCCATCTATGGCCTGTCTGGCTCTAAAATAGTTTTCCACACTATCTCATAAAAGGTGCAATTTTCTAAAAAAAGATTGTTGAACATAATATGTGTTTTGCTTTCCTCTATAACTTTTGTCTGAAACTTTTCTCATTCTAGGAAAAATTCAAGGAGATATTACCTTAAATATATATAGATACAAAGTGTTCATGTAAAGTACTCGTTACTCATGTCAGAATTTTAGAAACCTTGAATTTCCTTGATTGATTTTCGAAAAACCCCGAAATATCAAGTATCTTGAAAATTCTTCCAGTGCGAACCGAGTTGTCTATGCAGATGGACACGGATGGACAGACATGACGAAGGTAATAGTCGTTTGTCATTATGTGGTAAAGGCGCTTAAAAACTACTAGTTTCGAAGTCCAGGACTTAATTATAAGAATCCTCAACAGATATTACTGTAATAAAAATAGTGGGATAAATTTATTTAACAAGTACTGGTAAGATGAGCTATGGACGCAAAGTTTGGTATTTGCTGATTAATCAGCAAACATCATAGACAACGAAGAATTCAAGAACTAGGTGTCGAGTGATGGGTATTTAAATATGGCTTGTAGAAACAAGATGACAGCCATACTCATCTAGCTTGATAAGGGTTGTAGTTGCGGGCTTCAGAACGAGAGATTTAAGCATCGGGTTGTTGTAACAGACTAGCGGTACGGATATCTGATACGGACTCTGATCGTTGGAATTAGGTACATGATTACTTTGGCGGCATAAATAAAAGATTTCACCCTAATTTAGTTTTAAATCAGACTTTATTTACTTTGATATAAAGCCGAGTTATAATTGGATGGTCAGCTTTGCTACCCTAGAAGCTGGGAAATGAATGAGCAAGAGGGTAGGACTCAGCGCAGAAATCTACGTACTTTCATATGAACCAATTCTGAACGAAATTGACACGTTTGATAAAGTTGTATCTTACTTTAGGGCCGCTCGCCCGTCAGCAAGAAGCCGAACTGCGGTATACTAAAAAGGAGACTGGCATATTTGTGTCGCTTTATTTAGGGTACAGTACGTGGCTGCGAATATATGTGTCGGTATCCTGGTAGGGAACTTTTCCGTAAGAAACAAAACGATGAATTCCACCCTAGAACAAGCGATGGAGGCCCATAATTGGAGTACAGGTTTAGCTCCACTGTTTCTTTAACCTCGGCACTAGATGGGGTGGATGGGAAAAGATAGGGTCGCTTAAACCTCCAGAAAGAGTCCCGATACCCGTTTTACATTAGGGAGGCTGATCGCCAGGGCCGGCCTGGACGGATGCGGAAAATCTCGCCCCTGTCGGCATAAGATCCCCCGAACGTACAGCCAGTAGCCAGTCGCTATGCTGACTGCGTTATTCCGGCTTACCTTAAGAAAAAAGGCTACCCTGTAATATATCCAGCACGCGCAGAAGGGACGTAGAGGTTTAGCCCTACACATTCTAAACCTCGGCTCTAGACGGAGATGGGTGGTGAACGCAACGCCCCGGCCGTTTTACCCCTTGGAAAGAAGCCGCTACCCATTGTCCCGAAAGCTGGGTGCGCCTCGTTTCCGGTCTGGATATGGCCAGAAATGTCGCCCTCACAGGTGTTCGGACCCCGACCCTAACCAGCTCCTAGCTAGAAGCTCTATGGCTGCGTTATGCTGGTCGGTCCGTAAGAAACTGTTAGTCACCAGAATGTCACTGTGAAGGCTCGGGGTCAACACTAGATTATTCAACGTGGGATCTGTTTTGAACAAAGTGGCACACAAAAAGTCTATCATTGAGTTCTTCTGTCACGCCTGGCAGTATCATTCCACCAGTTCTGCACTTTTCTTTCACCCAGTTCGACGCTACGTATCCTTATCAATTGATATCATCGTCAAATAGATCGCTTATCTGTCTGTCTAAGAAAAGGAACGTCAAAATCTCGTTTTGGTAGTACGAGAGCACACACGAACACTTGTTTCTTCTTTGGTTCTCACATTTCAATACTTAATTAGTTCTGACGCGTCAAAGTTTACCGTAATGTTCGTCGGCTCGATGTTGTTTCATTTCAAGAAAAAAAAAAACAAGAGAAAACTTAAAAAATATCAGAGATTAACAACAGCGTTTCAATCGGTATTATGTTCCCTAAGTTGTTATTGGAATGTCGACCTTCTCCGATAAAACTTACCTCTTTTCAGGCAGCCTGTCGAACAGTACTTGGCACTGAAATGCCTCTTCCGGATTTTAATTGTATTCTGCTATTGAACATTATTTTTTATCGTATTAATATCGAATTATAAATTATTTTAGTTGTTAAATTTTAACATACATCACACATATTTACAATTGTTAGCTAGCAAAAAGGACAACATACCGGCACAGACTTTTCGGAGAATTTGTTGCCTCCAACTTCAGGGTTTATGCAGTTCGAGAATGGAACATGATTAACATGAAACTTGTGCATTGTTTCATGTCCCTTCTCTCAGGGCACAAAATCATTTCGCTGTCTACGAAATTCTGTGTACATACCACGTAATTGTCTGTGATGGCCACGTGTTCAAAACCAGTTGTAGTCGTTAATCTGTTTTGCGGTTCAGTACTCAGCAGTGAGGGTGGGGATTTGTTACTGTGGACGGTGTTCCAGTATGGTCCCTGGGTGCACACGTAAAGCGAATGAGCGAGAAGGGAATTTGGCGTTGTAGTTATTAGATAAGGGAACTGTAAATAGAATTGTTTATTCTAATATGCTGAGAACAATCAGTGACAACAAACTAGAGCAGAGTCAATACATTGGGTCCTCAGTGCTGCGAATATTACAAAATACGGCCTTCCAATGCCGTGAAGATTTGTGGACAGGTAGGCCTAAACGGACGAATGTGTTGTCTCGAAGTTTAAGAATGAAATAATTCCTTTCCATGGTTTTGCTACCTTGCGAATTTAAACTGAGCAAATTTTCTGTAAGATTAACGTGCCAGACTTATGTTAGCTAGGAGCCCAATTAAAATCTCAGCAATTACATTCATATTTCTTGATTTTTTTTCGTTTCTCTCAAAATCTTTAGCCTAATTCTGGGATGGCCACTTAAATCACTCCGTGATATCTTTCTTGTTTATTCCAATTGGTTTTTCACAAGCATTCAGTCTTATGACGTTGCAGACTGTGTTACTGTAAATTACAGCTGTGTTAACCCAAAAAATAAGTACTTCAGTAAGCAAAAGTATCTCGTCACATTCCAGAAGGTCATAATGTCAGAAACTGTCGTATTGTCAACAGTGTACATGAAAACGAATTCCAGAAGAGGAGAGGAAATGTTGTAAGAAGGACGATGAAACATTCTGAAGCCCGAGAAGAAAAGCAGTAAACCCAGCATGCTGTAATAACATATTTTTTTTAGCTACTATTGGTGTTCTAAAAGAGGCAGTCATCATTATTACATATTTTCACCTTTATGCAGGATATTTATAAATACGTACCTGAAATAAACCATGTCTCTTAGGTATTTAATGTAGCAAATATTCTTTCACTTTATTTTTACCAACTTATGTACTTGTATATCAGTTAATATTAATGCTGATACATTAAAATATTAAAAGATAAACTATAAAATTATTTAAAACTCCGACATGTTTCGGTTATTTTATAAAACCATCTTCAGGTAGTCTCCTGTGCCTACCAAAGTTACTTGTTATCTGATATTAATGTTGAGGTATGCTGGAAGCATGTCTTATTTCATATGTGATGGAGCTGGATATCATATTACGTGTATCAGCATTAATATTAACTGATATACAAGTGCATAAGTTGGTAAAAATAAAGTGAATTGAATCAATATGCACGGTGCAACAGTGAAAGCAAATATTCTTTGTTTACAGAAACGGTGTATTTAACGCTGTTTTACTCGTACATGACGAAAGTTTTGTGCTTTCACACTAGCACTTCCCGAAGTATGTGCGCAGTGCGCAATGTGATTGTTTTCTCTAGTTCCCTGATTTCGTGCTCGTTCGATATGTTGGTCAAGTAGTTTTTGAATGACTATGACATCGTTGCACTTGCCTCTATTTGAATGACTATGACATCGTTCCACTTGCCTCTATTTTTACTGGTATCACTTTTGTTTTTACATTCCACATAAGCTGTGTCCCCGCTGTGTTTAATTTATACTTCAGAAACTATCGGCCTTTTTTTTATATCAGTTTTCCATCTCCTAAATTTGCAATGTCTGTTGACTGATGTATTCTTTTTTCGTTATCACGGATTATGATATCCGGTTTATTATTTTTTTTTTGAAGTTCAGGTGATCGTGCATCGTGACAAATTCTTACAACAAAACCAACTACATACACTTATTTCTCAAATTTACTTTTGGAGCAAAACACTGTATGTTTCGGACAGTTCCTCTGTCCATCATCAGGAGTTATTCACTGTACACACAGCAATGATATCTGTCATACAGCTTGCGAGCAGGATCAGCATGGAACTGCCAGTTCCTTCCTGATCCTGCTCACAAGCTGTCAGCCAAACTGTATGACATATACCATTGCTGTGTGTACAGTGAGAAACTCCTGATGATGGACAGAGGAACTGTCCGAAACACGTAGAATTTTATTCCAAAAATAAATTTGAGAAATTAGTGCATCTAGTTGGGTTTATTATAGGACTCCGTTTTATTGTTAGGATTGTTTCTTTCAGTTTTCACTTTTGATTCCTCAATATGTTTACCTTACCTTCGTGACTTGTATTTACTGATATCGGTACCTGATCATGTCTCTCTTTGTATAGTGTATGCCTTTTTGAATATGATTCTTTATTTTTAGTTTTAATTATTTTAAAATTTCTGTTGTGTTGTTAAGTTTGTGTTTCGTTGATTATTTTCACGCTTTTGAATAATATTACAAAGTGTTTCTCTTTATATTTTGTGTTCAGATACTCTGCAATATTGATTATTATTGCTTTATACGTCGCTGGTATTTGTAACAACGTTGTTCCCCATTAATCTCTCTTTTTTTAAAAGTATAACCGATTTGTGCAAGCTTCTGGATGGTGCATATTCGAATATTGCCGGATCCTTCTAGTTTTCTTGTCAATTTTTCTCATAAATTCTAACCTCCAATTAATTTTACTAAAATGGCTCTTAATCCTGAGATTGTTAATATTCCAATTTTTAAAAATATATTCTTAGCATATAACTCGGATTTTAGTATCATCCTTAATCACTAATTTCATTTTTTTTACTTGTTGTTGTTGAAATCCTATAGCTTCACTTTCCTCAATCCCAAAGTATTTTTATTATTATTGTTATTGAGTTTTGAAAAATGTAAAGAATATTTTAATATACTATTTAATAGATCCTTATGCTCCTTTTTCGTACATTATGTAGAACCCCGTATAAGGTAAGACAGGTGCATACAGGATTAGAAGGAGTAATCTGGAAGACCTGAGTTTAGACGGGAAGATAATATTGAACTAGTTATTGAAGAAGTAGGAGGGAGCACAGAATGGACTGATACGGCTTATGAAAGTAAAGAATAACGGACTACTATGAACATGGTAAAAGACCTCCCGGTTCCTTAAAAGGTTGGAATGTTCTTTGGTATTTGTAAAATTACTGGTACCTCAAGAAGCCATCTACTCCATAGACTTAATTATTTAATTAGTTTTGTTAAATCTGCTACCGTGAACTTATTTCGTGAGAGGGAGGTTAGAAATGTGAATGTGTACATGATTCAAATTAAAAATATTATCCTTCAGAATCTCAGTTTGTTAGAGAAAGGAAATTTAAGGTCTTGGATAGGCCCACAAATTAAAAAATCAGCAGTCGCTTTTGCTCTGTTAGCAGTAACATGGCGCTCTGTCACCACACGCGCGCGCATGTTATACAAGTCACTGACACTTTCGTAGCGCGCTACTGATAGCTTATCCATGATGTGACGTCAATATGACGTTACACTGTCATTTCATCTTGTGTCGGTTGAACAGACACAGCATAATGTAGCAGGAAGAGACTGTTGAACCCTGAGCCTTGAATTCTCAGGGCTTATTACTTACCAGCAGGACCGGTATAGTCCCTGAAATTTTCAAAATTTTATCACCTGCTTGGCTACCATTATATTGTGCAAAACATACGTGTGAACAAAAGCATTTCCATTGTTATAACCTATAATGTCACAACAGAGGCTTGGGTTTTTCCCAAGTTACTACATGTGGGATTTGTGGTGGACGAAGAGGCATTGAGACCGGTTCTTCACTGATTATTACAGTTGTCGTTTGTCAGCATAATTCCACTAATGCTCCATATTTTTATTTTATTTATCTACCACCCAAGATGTATGGACTGAGCGGTACACAGCATCGTTAAATATAAACTTTCTCTCTCTTTCTCTCGCTGGCTGTAATTTACATAAAGGACCCAGTAGACAAATACTGAATGTAACGAAGCTGTACATGTATTACGTACCTGAAAAAATGTAGGCTGATATATTTTGAAAAATTTGAAGTGTTTTCACAAAATATGATAGAAATATCATGTGCTTGCAAGTGATACCCCTAACAAACTAACAAATTAACTAACTGACTAAATAACTAACCAACCATGGAGCAGAGTACTTCCTGAGAGGCTAACAGGTCCTCTTCTAGTCAAGCATTGCTCCTCATTTAAAGGAACCCGTAAGTTCATTACCGTCTTCACAACAGCCCGCAACCTGTCCCTATCCTAACTCAGATTAATCCAGTTCAGGCATTTCCTCCCACTTCTTGAAGATTCATTCAAATATTATCTCTCAACCTACGCCGAGATCTGATAAGTGGACACTTTCCCAATGGTTTCCACACCAAACCCTGTATGCATCTCTCTTGTCTTCCATTCGTGCCATATACCATGTTTATATATTAATAGTAACAATAATAATAATAGTAATGACATTTTTGTGCAATGCAGTAACGTTGAAAGTACTGAAAGACACGTACCATTTAAGTAATACTTTGCTAGAGAATCAAGTAAAGGTACTGGCTCCGTGCGAAATTGCCTTTAGCTTTCGGTCTGTTTGCTTGGGTTAAAGCGAAAGGAACTAGAGTTGACTACCCGTCCCCTCCTAGCCAATATTCATGCTTGGCAAATTACGGGACAGCCTCGATCTGACGGTGATAATTAATGGTCCACCGTAGCTGGGCATATGATATTTTGTATTAGAGTAGGTCATGAATTGGTTAACACAACACATATGAGCGTGAAATTCTGTTTTGAAGTGAATAAATATTTGCTCGATGAATAGGCAAGTCTTCAAATTGTATCTTACAGATTTAATATTCCTCCCCTAACATAAAATAATAATAATAATTATAGTAATAGATTCCACAACACTGTGACATCTCCCTCTTCATACCAAGCCATTGTTTGAAGAGGGAGATATTACAGTGTTGTGGAATCAAGCAGTACATACAGACAGAGAAGTTACAGCAAATAGGCCAGATATAATAATTAAAAACAAAAAAGAGAAAACATGCACACAGATAGATGTGGCAATACCCGTAGACAGAAATGTTGTGTAAAAGGAAGCGGAAAAGAAGTTAAAATACAAGAGTTTGTGTATAGAGATACAACGAATGTGGAACCTCAAATGTACGATTGTACCAGTAATAATTTGAGCCAGTGGAATAGTAACGAGAAGCTTAAAGAAAAATTTGGAAACTATACCAGGAAAACATTCGATAGATTCACTACAAAAGGCAGCTATACTTGGAACATCACACATAATACGGAAAGTACTGCAATGTGAAGCTTACAGCCTGAGCGGTGGGGATCACCGCTGGTCCAAGAGAAGTACCAGGAAGAAATGCCTGTGACAGGAGACATAGGTATCGTATAATAATAATAATAATAATTTAGCAGTAGGAAATAAGCTTATGAGTTGTGCTCGAAACTTATGATTTTGGAAGTTGCACTCTTGCCTGTAATTTACAGTTCTACGTACGCTGAAGTAATTTTAGTTGGGGTTTTGTCTGAGAACATGATAAAGTGACACTCCCATTACGGATTGCACATATGCTAGTAAAATGCTATGAAGAAATACCGCTTGTTTACTCCAATCACTCTGTATATATTTTACATGGAATTTCGAAAATGGGATCTTCCGTTATATTTCTGCAGTTTTCCTATACTTTTTTGTAATAGAAAGTTTTTTGATCAAATTTTCTTTCTTGTTCTCTGTTTAAAAAAAAAGGTGAAATTACGAAAAGCGATTAAGGTTTTTCCAACCCAAAATATTTATATTTTTAAAAGTATTTTTAGGCTGAATTACGTTCCTTGACAAAGAACGTAATTATAAACTGATGGGCAGTCCGATACTTCGTACACTCAGCACAGAAAATACAGACATTTTACCCTAGAGACACCACATGGGAGATTCATACAAGAGAGAGGGAATTATCACTAGCTTCTAGGGTCGGTTAGTGTATGTCAGTGCATTGTCTGCCAAAGCAATATGAATGTCTAGACGACCGGTTTGCCTTCCCCTCTTTTATCCTTCCTTTGTTCTGTTGTTCTCATCTATTGCGTCTGTGTATTAGTTAAGTTTCCACATCATCTTCTCTCAGCACCACAGCTGCAGTTGTTTCTACAATAATTACATCGCCACTGAAAACTTTGTTCTTTGAAAGTAAAGCCAACTCTGTCATACAGGCAAACTCGATCGAGCGGGGTCGATGTTCTGTGGGATGGATATGGCGCACTCTCTGCTCACAGATTTATTGACTAGGTTGTGCTACAGGTATACAGCCCATGTACGTATTCGAGATTATCTTACACGCGCGCGTGTGTGTGTGAGTATGTGTATATATATTTATATATATAAAATTAAACATCATTAGAAAGGGTTTAAAAGTTTTTACTAATTCCTTTTGTCTGGCTTCTTTCCGTGAGACTTGCCAGTGGTTAAAATTTCCCCTGAATGGGTTACTGGCCCAGAGCAGGGTAAGTCCAGTGGTAGGATTGCTACTTTTAGCCTCTGGACCGGCATGTTTAGGGATGGCATTTCCTCCATTCCTGGTGAAACAGTTATACCGCTGTGACTCCGTTGTCATTTCCTCGTTTGTGAGAACAGGGTATACTACGAGAAGGTGAGGATGACTGTTGGGTAGGATAGGCTATAGTATGACGCATCACTACTTACACTAATCTACTATATACTTATCATGGTAGACTTTTGAAGAAACTTCTGGATACGTGAGACCGGAACGGGTCAACAAGTGGCCCAACTCCATGAAAGATATATGATGATGATGATGATGATGATGATGATGATGGTGATACTAATTCCTTGCAGTTGAGTATTGTTTGATAAGCTAATATTCACTTATGTGGTCGGGAGTCTCCCTGCGAGATGTGGTGCACTCATAGCTGTGTTGCTAAGGAAGCGCACATTCTGGAACATGACATTGTCATCGAGCGAATATTTTTCGACGTTTCGACTGATTATAGTGCTTCTATCTTCAGGGCCAGATATTCTTCACGGACAGCTTATTTCTGAATATAAACGCACTATATTTCATATCCGTACATTCAAGGAGTACCTAAATTTATGTAGTAGACCAACATATGCACACAGGTTAAATATGTTTATCATATATTCTTTATTACGTACATGTTTCAGTCGCTGTTGCGACCATCGTCTGGTGAACCTTCACAAGAATACTGATAAATTACAACAGATTGCCATATTGTGTAAGTAAAACCAGTTAATGTTATAATGGACATATCAAGTTCTCCCAATAGTCATAAAAATTTCGGATTATATACTTCCTCAGTTTCTCCCTATTTTCATTAAAATGTCGAAATATGTTCTGTCTTAGGTTCTCTCTATGGTCATAAAAAAGTCGAATTATATTCTGTCTCTAGTTCTGCCTATGGTCACAACAATATCAGATATCACATGTATTACCTTTCATTATACGTAGGTTATTCGGAAAGTATGTACCGTCTGCGCATATCTCTCGCGCATCCTCAAGCCTGTTACTTTGCGCATGTGCAGTGACTTCCTCTATCAATTGAGAAGCCACAGACGCCATTTCGTGAAATTCGTGTTATGTTTATGTTTGTTCCTTGCGTTAAACATTTTTAAGACAATTGAAGGGGCCGCCGACTGTGAAATAGGTCTGTAATTCGTTTTTTGAACGCTAGGAATGTGCTACCAAGTGAGATTCATCACCATATCAGTCAAGTGTATGGTGACAATGCGATGAGTGATGGCATGGTTAGGAAATGGGTTCGGATGCTCAATGAGGGACGAGAGAATGTGCACGATGAGGCGCGAAGTGGGCGTCCATCTTCGATGAATGATGATATGGTGCGTAAGGTCAACGAAAGAGTGTGTGACGACAGACGTTTCACAATATCTTTTCTGTCCCCGCACTTTCCTCAGACTTCAAGGACTCTACTCTATGACATAGTCAGTAGTGGCTAACATCGCAGGCGGCTGCATTCTATGAGGAGGGTGTACAAAATTGTGCCCCGCTACGATAAGTGCATCAATAATGGCGGCGAATATGTGGAAAAATAGTTTGAAAAAGGTAGAATCTGATAACAATAAAATTTTATACTAAATCTTAATCGATTTTTTTACAGCGAAATGGTACTTACTGTCTGAATAAGCCTCCTACATTTAGCAGGTAGGTAAATATATGAACAGCTGTTTTATCGAAAACGCAACTGTTTGTATAATATTATGACAGCTTTTACCTTCAGCTATGGTAATTTATTTTTGTTACACCCACAAACAACAACATAAACCCAACCAAACTTTTTAAAACCCAAATTTTTCTGTTTTTAACAGTATATAATGCAACTTGTTATGACCAGAAGGAGAACTTGATACCTCCAAAATAATATTTTTTTGTCCCGTTACGGACCCGGTGTGGCCCAGAGGGTGGGTAGAGGTGTAGCCCTACTCTTCCACGACCGCAGCACTAGAAGGGGGTGAGTGGTCAGCAACACGCCCCGGCCGCACTTTACCCCGGGAAAGACCAGGTACCCATTTAACAGGAGGCTGGTTGGGGCCACAGGGCCGGTCTGGACGAGCGGAAAATCTCGTCCCCACCGGGATTCGATCCCGGACCTTCCAGCCCGGTAGCTCAGTCGCTATACCGACTGAGCTACCCGGCCCACATTGTAACATTAAGTGGTGTTATTTATGCAATAAGGCGATATTTTTGGGTGGCAAAACCGCAGTGCCACTTACAGCGACATTACTTGACCATAGAGTATTTACTTTATCCCCCTAACTGAAAACCAAGACATATGTATATTAACTCTTTGGCGCCGAAATAATTTTTTTAATTTTAGCACACTCTGTGTATAAAATGTGAATAATACAGGAACCAAATACGTTAGAATTATGAAACAAACTGCATTTTGAAGAAATAAAAAACGGAGAGTATACACCATGTTTAAAATATTCAGTACTTATATTTGTTGAATAAATATATAAAATGCAACTTTAGAGGTTAGCGGTGCGGTACGACCAATATAGTAGACATTAGGCGTCAAAAGGTTAAGCGGTAACATGACAGTACAGAGCAATGCAGTTAATGCGCCGAGTGTCGAAGTTGCTACGTTGCCCTGGGTTAGTTGTTATAAAACGTGCGAGTAAAAAATATATTTTTTTTCGTCGATGCCTTCCTTATTAGTAAAGCAATAAAAGTGGAGTTATCTTTCTTGTTGACCTCTTGCGGCTATTTGATTATTCCTGATGCCGTATATGGCTCCAATAATGACAATACAATTAAGTTAAGTGAACTGAAGGTCAAGCATGCGCTTATAGGAAGCTTAATATAACAGTGTGTTGAGATAACTTGTGGGGGAATGTGCTGCTGAAACATCTGATTGTGATTCACTACTAAACACTCTCTTATTGCTGTGTCACTTTTTCTCAGGGCCGGATTAAGAGCGGGTAATGGGGTGCAGCTGCCGGGGGCTCCAAAATATTTGGGGTGCTCAGACATCAGTGGAATAATCGGGGTGCTAGTAAAGTCAGGTTCTCACACGCTAAAGAATTTCTTTGAAAATATACGTAATTTGGACACAAGCCATCAGAAATCTCGTCAGACCTGTCCTATGCCGAAGATAGTTTAAATAGTATCGGTTTTGATAATTGTCCAACGAGATGCAACACAAAGCAGTCTATTTATTATTCTGCAAATTCACTCTATATATTTCGGGTGTCAACAACACCCATCATCAGGATTACACAAAACTGTAACTACAGCCTCCGGTACTGTGCAGCTACCTTCCTCCAAAGTGGCCAAGATGGCCACGTGGCATTGGCCACGTTGGAGGGAGTTAGCTGCACAAAAAATATGACCAGTACAGGAGTTTGTAGTTACGGTTTTGTGTATTCCTGATTGTGGGTGTGGTTGACACCCAAAATATGTGGAGTGAACTTGCAAAATAACAAATAGACTGCTTAGTGTTGCATCTCGTTGGGAAATTATTAATATAGATCAGCGATGCACGGAACCATAAACATAAAAGGCACCAGTTTATTTGCCAGACCGAGGAACAAAATTATTGATTTGTCCGGGGCGCCCTCATGTGTCTGGCTGGCTCTGCTTCTCAAAATTCAAGAAGAGGAATATAAAAAAAACCTAAGGGTAATTAACCAAATATAGCCATTACCTATTTTGAGTTTATATTAACCCCTACAAATTTAAAGATGGTCTTCGCCTAGAATAACCGTCCCTGGGCTCGCCTAAGGAAAATAATGTTAACGGAATAATTTGGAATTATGTATGTGTAAATTTATAATGGATCAGCAAAAATTGGCCGAATTCAATTGGCCTATAAATAATAAATCAGTATAATGAATCTCACGAAGGCAAAGGTCTCCTGCTGGAACCAGGAAGAGCTGGCGTGTTTTATCGCTAGGTGAGCTATTCCTAGAGAGGTCGCATTTTTACGAATGTCTTGAATATCTACACCATTCTCCCCCATTTTTGGCAGTATTTTTCCTTTCCATCCCCTGCTGACAAACTTGGAGCTCCTTTTTTAACCTTTTGGCGCTGGAATTATTTTTTTAAATTTTAGCACACCTGTAAATAAAATGTGAATATTACAGGAACCAAATATATTAGAATTATGAAACAAACTCATTTTGAAGAAAAAAAACGGAGAGTATATACCATGTTTAAAATATTCAGTACCTATATTTGTTGAATAAATATATAAAATGCAACTTT
>Ga0123352_10008935_pt1 | contig 15633 bp, 6 predicted proteins | sample TergutLab28metaG_FD_89700 | JGI IMG/M metagenome (GOLD analysis project Ga0123352, IMG submission 89700) | Labiotermes labralis P1 segment gut microbial communities from Petit-Saut dam, French Guiana - Lab288 P1 | ecosystem: Host-associated > Arthropoda: Insects > Digestive system > Gut ... | reverse complement strand
TTCTCGATTTTATCACCCGTACAATATTGGGTGAGGAGTACAAATCATTTAGCTCCTCGTTATGCAATCTCCTCCATTCCCCCGTTACCTCGTCCCTCCTAGGTCCAAATATTCTCCTCAACATCAAATTCTCAAACACCCTCAGCTTCCTTTCCTCCCACAATGTTAGCGACCAAGCTTCACACCCATACAAAACAACAGGCAAAATTATAGTTCTATATATCTTGATCTTTAAATTTTTGGGTAGCAACCTGGAAGACAAAAGGTTCTGCACCGAATTATAGCAAGCATTTCCTGACCTCAATCTGCTCTTAATTTCTTCCGCAATAGACTTTTTATTTGTTAAAGTTGTTTCCTAATATTTAAACCCTTCCACCCTCTCGAGGGTACTATTAACACACCTACACACAGTAAACAAATAAAAAAACATAAAAGTCGTGAACCCATTGCAGTGCAGGTTAAAAACCAATAAAATTTGGTTAAGTGTTGGCTCAGAAACCTATTTCAATTCAATCCTCTTATAATCAGTTACTTTTATTAATATCATTACTCAAGAGCGAAATGCGACTGTTAAAATCGGTACCAATATTTTAGCATGAGGCATATTCAGCAAATAAGGTTTCCTAGCCTGTATCAATGTGTTAATCAAGAATTTTAAGCGCTTTCGCAAAATTGCGAAAAGCGACTATTAACTTTGTCATGTCCTTCTGTCCGTCCGCAAGGGATAACTCGGCTGCCACTGGGCTGATTTTTAAGAAAATTGACACTTGAGGATTTTTCTAAAATATGTCGACATCTTCCAAGTTTCATCAAAATCTGACAAGAATAACGTGCACTTTACATGAGGTAGCGCTGTGATACTATCTGACTTACTTCTTCGTAAAATGAGAAAAGTCTCAGATGAAAATTGTAAAGAAAATCAAAACACGTATTTAGTTTTAAAATATTTTTTGACGAAAATTTGACCATGTATGAGATAATGTAGAAATAATGGTACAGACGGACGGGCTTCAGATGACAATATAATATGGCGCATGCACTTTACATGCTGGGTAACTAGGGTTACAGAGACACACTCAGAATATGTAATACCTATTGCTTTTCGGCGGAGATAATTGTTGCGTGAACGCGTCCCCATGTTACGTTATACGTACACTCTCTGTCTTGTGTATTATTCTGTATAAGGCAGCACTAATAGTGTGGGTGACATGTCATACATGACACATAAGTCAGTCAAATGCTATTCAGGAGGTAAGTTAATGTGCAGTGACATGAGGAATTTGATACGGCGAAAAAGTTCACATTGTGATTTGTTTTTTATGGGCAAAACATATCTTCGCGCGAATATTAACCTTCATTCGATTAAGGTGTGTGGTGATGATACCTTATTGAGAGAGGAGCGTGTTAGAAAATGCTGCACGTAATTCGAAAATAATCTAACGGTCGTGATCGCACCGGTCAGTCCATGACATCGAGGACGGATATTAACAGAGCACAAGTCGAATAACTCTGAATGAAATCTAAAGCTACATCGGGGATGTCTCAGATTCCGCAATGACGAAGTAGAAATGTCTGTTGGCGAATGGCTGCGAAAGCATGAACCCGATTTTGAATATGACTGAATTTTTAAACTAGTTCCAAACTGTGACAAATGCATCAGGGTGTATTGTGCTTGTCGTAAAGCGTTAGCCGTATCGGGTTTCATGAAATGGAAGTAATACAGCGATTTGACTTACACTGTTAGTGAATGTCGCTCCGAGTAAATGAGACAAACTTTTTCGACAAACAAAGTAGAGTGGACAATATTCAATATTAGACAAACAGTTAACAGACACAAATAATCTTTGTATACAACTATGAACAGAAATTTTCGTTGTTATACCGTGCATATTGTCAAGTCACTCAATTATTTTACCAACCACTGCACATATATAAATTTATAAAATTTACACATTAAAATATTAAAAACGCTCGGACATGTTTCGGTCCTAGGACCATCATCAGGGAGCTATATCGTCCTTGCTAAAGTTACACTATTAAAAGTCACATTAATTTCGCTATTCCAGTTGGGTACTGCGGCAGCATGCCGTGTTGTGTTGTGTTGTGAAGAGTACCCTGTTACGGGTGTGCAACACAGAACGCACATCCGTAACAGGGTACTCTTCGCAACACAACACAATACGGCATGCTGCCGCAATACCCAACTGGAATAGCGAAATTAATATTACTTTTAAAAGTGTAACTTTAACAAGGACGATATAGCTCCCTGATGATGGTCCTTGGACAGAAACATGTCGGAGCGTTTTTAAAGGTTTAATGTTTTAGTGTGTAAATTTTATAAATTTATATATGTGCAGTGGTTGGTAAAATAATTGAGTGAGTATGTACAGAAAATTCTGTGGTTGAGCAAACAGTGGAGGCATGGGCAGAGGGAACACGAATGGATTTTGGTGACAAACTGATAGTGCCTTTTGTGCAAAACCAGACTGAGTAAACTTGAAAAGACCAAACGTAATTATACGCTCACTATTACTAATAATTTGTTTCATGTTACGGTTTGGACTTCGTAGCCTACGTCATAAATGTGGGAAATGTTTTAAAACAAAATGGACGAAAAGATATTCGCATTAAACTATGTAGTAGTTGATATGTTATTAATATCTTAAAGCCTTCAAAATGCAAATAATTGTATCAAATACTGTATGGTTTCAAAGACTCGTGTTAAATGATTTACTACTGTGATCATCCATCTTCCACCGTCTTACGACATCACCGGTTACACTGTGTATAAATATATGAGCTGAGGAGACCAACGAACATTTCGCACAAAAGAAACGGAAGAGTTATCTCCAGTAGTTACTTCATGAACTCTAAAATTGTTCCTTGCCACGAAATGTGCATGCAAATTGTATTCTTTAGTATTAATTTATTTACACCAAACAACGTCTTCTGTCTTCTTGGATGTTTGGCAGAATGCTCCACTTTCAAAAGAAATGAACTCTTTTTATTCTATTGTAAATTAACTTTGCCAGACTCACTCTGGAGAGACCAGTAAAACCCCGAAGCCTCAGTCAGACAGCTGGGTAAGAATTCGGTCCTCTAATTGCATGTGGTCACGTTATCCGTGAGAGAATTTCTCCTTTCGTCCACATGCTGCATCGGTGGGCAGTGGTGGCTGGTGCATTAAAACAATTCACTCTTTAAGCTGCCGCAAAGTTCTTTCCTTTTCGCAATTACAGAGACCAACCAATATCTATAAACTTTGAAATATTGGTGAAAGACATACATTGATTCCTAATCAACATAAAGGACTACTTCTTCTTATGATTAATATAAGTCATTCACCTTCGGGGTAGGTGGTTGCTTATTCATTACCTCGGAACAAAATCCAGAATTTGCTGTCTGTTTCTGTATGCAATGTTTGTTTTTGCATGATATTTGGTTTTAATCGCTTCATCATGTGTTGTCGTTATTATTTCACTTTCAAGTTCTGCTTTCAGGTCTCCTCTCGATACCTCTGGGAACGTATCTTCTTCATTAATAAAATATCTATTCTTTTAATATATTGCCCATGCATCACTTTGCTTTCCTATTTTTTCTTTAAGGACTCACCTAATCTTTCTTATGTACATTGTATGCCTTCCCCTTTTGTGTCACTGTTTTCATTTGTTTGATTAAATTTTTCAGTGACCTGCTCATCTACTTTAATTATTATATTCGTACTTGTTTGATTGCTTTCGTGGATTTTAATAATACAGTTTAGGTTTCTACATTATTATTATTATTATTATTATTATTATGAGATTTTACTGTATTTACTGTTGACCTTAAACGTCATACCTGTCCTTCCGCTAGATGCGCTGCAGTGTCCTGATGCCATCAGTAGAAATATTGGTGTATTTAAAGGAAAGTATGTTTTGCGTTACGATTTATTAATTAAGTATTTATGCTAAATATTTGTTGTGCTCTTATTGCTTATATTTTCGTATTCCGTTATTTTCATGCATTATGCTCTTAGCTATTTGTTTTACGTATTTTTACGAACTGGTGGTGTCCTTGACATTTGCCTTTTGACTGTTGTGTCAGCACGTTAATAGTAGGGAATAGAATTTAATTACTTTACCCCTACTGACGCCAAATACACTAAAGCATTCAGCGAAATTTTGTAGCTCTTCGTTGTAATCCAACCTTTTGCACTTAGAAATTTTAATATCGTCAAAAGGCAAATTATCGCACAAAAACTTTGTATTGTTTTCAATTTTTATGTTGAATACTGAAGCATTTGTTCGTTTGATGTGTTGTGTTTGTTTCATGTATGTTCTGTTTACAGCCCCTTGTTAATTTTGTTTGTATGTTTTGCTGTTTCAGTTATTCTTCACTTTAGTGTTGATTCAGCATCTTAATAAAAAAGAGCTGAAATGAATTTAATTCAATTTTTCATTAATGACACCGGTCAAAGAGCACTCTCGTTCATATGCGTATAGAAACTGCTGTTGCCTGGTGACTCGACACCTATTTTTATACACTGCGACCTACACCTTTCCTTTTGTCATGTCCTTCTACATCTGTGTAGCGCAGCAGCCATGTGTTAAACCTAATGATTGCCATAGAAATAAGTTAAATATCTATAACTACTAATCGCTCCATTCTCTATCCTTGTGGAATAACCATATTACGTCGAAGATTGTCTTGTGCTTCGGCTTTGTACGTGTTATTCACGGCGCTTTGTGCAACATCCCTGTAGGTCATCATCATCATCATCATCATCATCCCTTGTATAACGCCCTGGCGGTCCTTAGTATTAACAGTCGTTGCCAAGCCCGTACGACAGTCAAGGTAGTGTGTTAATTTTTTTAGAAATTTTATGTTGTAATTTCGATCCTGATTTTATTCTTATGCCACACAACGGTCCATATAAACCTGACACATTGTTATTCCCTTCTAACGCACCATTCGCCTTTGTTTAAACTTACAGTTACAGCCCCAGTCTGTCTGTCAAAACTCATAATTCTGAGATTTTAGTGAAGTTTATGTAATTATCATTTCTAACTTGAATTATTTCGGGCGCAAATAACCTTCGGATTTTTATTCAGGTCAACTGGCCTTCAAAGCCGACGTCCCCCTCCCATCTACACACACACACACACACAATAACAAAAGTTTATATAAGGAGAGCATAACTCAATTCCTGGCTCTGAACTGGAAGCACGTTCCATACCCTCATAACCTTTAAGGTTCGAAAGGATTGCTCCTCCTTAGAGTTTTCTATCCATTCATACTCGTACTACTGTTAATTCTCGATATTCATCCACCAAATGGACAAACGTGTTCCCTAGATATTTAAATTACAATATCACACTGAATATTCTTACACGTTTCGGTCTGTAATGGACCTTCAGCAGGGAATCGCACGGAGTGAATAATATACGGCTTGCCAGCGCCTAACAATATACAGTTTATCAGCGCCTAACAACATACAGTTTACCAGCGCCTAACAACATACAGTTTACCAGCGCCTGACAAATAGACAGTTTACCAGCGCCTAACAATTTACAGTTTACCAGCGTCCAACAATCCCGTGAAATTTATCAGTACAAAAACATAAGAATAAAATTGCATAAAACAAATGCAACAATTCGGTTTATTAAAATGTGGCGGCAGCTCCAAATAACACATAACTAATTTGGTTGTACGCGTTACAGCTTTGGTTCGATTCCCTGAAGATGGTCCAATGCGGATCGAAATATGTAAAAGTATTCCGTGTGATACTGTAATGTAAAAATGTAAGGAACAAGTTGTGTATTTTGTTGTTTGTTGGTTAAGTGTCATGAATCTGTTATCAATAATCCGCGGAATAAAAGAGATAATGTTTATTCAAATGTTTTTGCACAATTGCAGCTCCTTGTTTCCTCAGTTCATTCTTTAAGGTTTTTTTCTAAACAATGCCTTAATTACAGGCATACTGATTTTATATACATTTTGTATATTTCATTTCCAGGCTGTAGAATTACGAGTTTCAGTCCAACCTCAGAATCCTGCATGGTGATATCTTATTAAGAGAATGTTGAAGAGACCCATGCCATTCAGTGGTACGATGTTCATGTCGAAGTTCCAAGAAATATTTAACTGATGTAATATTGAAGTCGTGAGTTGAATCTGAAGGAGGACCATCATGACTGCCCATTCTACGTTGGCTAATAGTTAAAAACCTTACACGGTATAGCGGTTGGTACCGGCGCTTACTGTTCAGAAGGATCTGTGTGAAATTTAGGCTATGCAGCTGCCCGTTCTGACAGGTGGTTTCTCTTAAAATATTCCATGAATGCATCCATCTATATCGTTGCAAGTTCGCAACCCACAAACGTTTTCCCTTCGAAGGTGTACGTCAACAAACACTTATGGATACCGTAATTGTTCTGTTTACATAACAACAAATTTATAGGACACATCTATGTATAAGTGTATAAGTGCAACTAGGAAAGAGAGTGCCCTTGTCTCAGAACCTTCTCTGCTTCCGGATAACGCCATTTTTATGAACTCGTCTTGAAGTAGCGAATGAAATTTGTAGGATCCGTGAATAGATGAGTGGACCAAGAGAGTAAATTCGATTTTTTTTTACGTATCGTGCAGGTCATTGCATTTTTATCGCAATTGTTTTACATGAGATCAGTGTCCAGTTCGAATCCGAGCCTACTCGACGTACATTATAAGAGAAATTTGAAAATTTTTTCCACGTTTTGTCCGAACGTATCCACAAAAGTACTTGGAAGTTTTGACCTCGGTACTTTAAAAGCAAACCTTAATAATAAGGTACGGTTATCTTACTATATTATTCAACACGTTGACATCTGCTTTTGGAAAATAATCTTTAAATTACCATATAAACATTCGGTCTTTTTCGACGGGTTAATAATGGCAATTTGTTCTACAGGTAACCACAGACCACACACGTTCGCCGTGCAACAGCGGCAACTTCTCCGTCACATTTGACGGCATGTAGTCTAATTGGCTCTCCGCAGGCGTAAACCACTATCGACAAGTGAGCATCGCGGGACAACAAAAAGCTGCTAATTCGCAAGCAGAGTAAAGCTCAAATGTATATAACTTGTCATTTTGCTCATTGTACGTGTCGTTCCCGTTACAATTATGCACATGCCTACTTTGCGTGATTTCAAGCTGCAGCCACTTCACCCTTGAAGAAGGGACCGATAGTTTGTCATGAAACCTAGACCTAAAAAGAAATCCATCCTACGTAACATCCCAGAAGAGTGATAACGACGTGCTTACTCATATATTGACAGCAGAGAGCTAGAAACAAAAATGTCTTAAGGCTTGGTAACTAACCCATTTAGGTTTCATGTGATTTATTACATTTTATTCACTTACCAGCGCGGAATATAAAAATATAATTTGTGACGTGCACTGACGGGACATCTTGAAGACAAGCACAGAATTACACGTAAGCACACTGAACATGTGTTTAAGCAAGGCGCCATGAAGTATATGGATCATGATTAAAGCCGACTCCGAATGAGTTGAAGAATAAAATTTACCCAGAACCATATCGTGGGTAGTAGACATTTGTGAGACTCAAATGTAGATACCAAAATAATAATAATAATAATAATAATAATAATAATAAAAGAATTTTTAATGAAGCAGGATATAGAGGTGGACTTGATTTTTCTCGGTCATAAGGGTGTCCATTAATATACTCTTATGAACATTGTAATGAGCCTTAAAATGCAATGTAAGATCAAGAAGTTCACTAAGTGTTGCTTCGTGCACTTTGTTTAGCCCCATTATTAACGAAGCTGATTCAGTTGCAGAGGATTTTATATTGTAGTATATAAGAAGGTAATCTTGAAAGCTGAATAAATTAGGGTGTGGCAGGGGACTGTCACGCTCTAACAAAAGGAGCAATCCTCACATTTCCTCAGGGAACTGAATAAAATCTAAATAAACCTTACGATAGCCAGTATAGCATCCTAATCTCGAACTTCGTTTTTAAAGATCAAGAATCTTAGCCGTTGCCCATTAACATTACCAAATGAAAATCATTTGTAGAGTGAAATACAATCATTTTTCAAGTAGCATACTAATGTTCCATAAGCGTTGTTTACGTAATGATTTCGCATTATGGTTCTGTGGGTCACAACAAAATGTAAACTGTTAGGTTGGTACTAGAGATTTGATGTAATACGTGTCCTCTTTCTTCTGCCCTAAGAGTGTAAACAGTTCATTCTGCCCGAAATATGGTACCCATTTACCAGAAAACACAGGAGTTTGGTGGGAAAACCTGAGGGATAGAGACCACTTGAAAGACATTGACGTAGATGGGAGGATAAAATAAAATGGGTCTTCAAGAAGTGGGATGGGGAGGCACGAACTGGATTAATCTGGCTCACGATAGGGACAGGCGGCGGGCACTTGTGACTGCGGTAATGAACCTGCGGGTCCCATATTACATGGGGAACTCCTTGACTAGCTGAGAACTAGTTGGCTTCTCCAGAAGGACTTTATTCCATGGAGTAAGTACGGAAGTATGTAACAGAATACACGGTACTGTAATCCGTTTAATGCCACCATAAGAACCTTCACCCTTATTAAAGACTAACATTTCACATTGAATTGCGTTGTTATCTCCCATGCTCTCGGTGAACTGTACCTTGCTGTTTGTTACCAGGTGATCAGCTACGACTCCAGCAGGGGCGGGGTGAGCGTCATTACGGAGAAGGGAGACGTGACCACAAGCTACCTGCTCATACAACACGCTGAGGTAACAGATTCCGGGAAGTACTCCTGCAGCCCATCGAACGCAGACGTGGCAAGCGTCAAGGTGCATGTCCTGAACGGTAAGTCTCCATTATGCAGATCAGTAACACCGCTATATTTGTAACCATGCTGCTAAATTATAGAAATGTTGTGGTGTTACCGTGCGCTTTAAAAGAAAACTACTAATTTCATCGAGGAAGAATATATATATATATATTCCTTTTTGTCATTTCTTGGTTTATTTAAAGACGTTTCAGATTGTAAACGCTGTAGATCGTGGTATATTGCTTCTTTGGTCTTTTTAAAAATCATGCATCCCCCTGTGTTGGACTATAAAATAAGGGATAAACAGATAAACATCAAACACAACTTTATAAAATAATTCACTCAGCTACATATTTCGACCCCATGGAGTCATCATCATGCTGACGTCTAAAACATACTAAGGGAAGTATTATGAAAGTATGATCTCTCTTCTTACAATTACGTTAACAATTCCAGTTCTTATTCTTATACATCCAGTTTTCGTGATTAAAACAAAGTGACAAAAATATTAAAATCGTTTTTAAAATCTTTTAGAAGTGGCAGATGTCGGTAGTCGATTTTGTATGAAGCTTTATTCAGTGGCGGATACCGCATGGTTATTTTGTATGACAATATGTATGGCATGTTAGAAATATTGTGATAGGGTCTATAGTTGTTCGGTACTTAGGTCTACGAGGTCGAAATAAATAGCTGAATGAATTATTTTACAAAGTTGTGTTCGATGGTCTTATGTTTATTCCTTAAATTCTTACTTCATTTAACGACACTTCATCAACGGTATCAAACGTTATGATCAACTGGTTTGCACTCCTGCCGTGAATTCTTTAAGTCTGGGTTTCAGACCCCGACCGAAAAGTCAGCTACTCTGACTTAGGTTTTTTTCATGAATTACCTCGATTCATCCAGACCAAAGCTAAGACAGTGCCATATTATACAGCACGAATCTTCCATTCCATATCACTTCTACTTCATCATGTAAAAGTCATACAATCCACATTATATAAATTAGGCACGTGATGAGTGCGCCGTTATGTAAACTATGAAACAAATTATAGTCTTTTTCCATTAGATAATGGCTGCACTTTGTATACACGCGTCACTTCTCCCACAGTATTCCCTGTTCGTTTTCAGTGCCTTTCATATAATATCCCTAATAATAATTGCGGAAGTGTAAAAAATGCAAAGATTATAATTATCTTCATGTTTGTTCCGTGTATCAATGACGATTAAAACACTTTATTATCCAACAGAAGCACAAATATATAATTCGTAGATACAATTAGAGTTATTATAAAATATTTAAAATATTAAAATTGCTCCAACATGTTTCGGATCACAAGGGATCCATCATCAGGGAGCTTTATACAGAGCTTGGCTAAAATTACACTAATGGTTTTTTCGCGTCCATATCAACGGACGAGTGGTATCCGAGTGCAGGCTGAACCAGTGGTTCAGCCTGCACTCGGACACCACATCACCAACAGCCAATCCCGCTACATAACACCAACACACCTCAAGTCAGCACATTACAGCCTACACAATAACGTACCAAGTAGTCGCAAGCTCCTGAAGATGGATGTATTAACATCCGAACCATGTTGAGCAGTAAATTGACATAATAAAGCAAGTGTCATCAAGTTGGTCTACCTTTATTCAAGTAACTAGGCTTAATCTTTACAGGAAAAGTGTTGAAATGGCCGAGGGTGAAATTCCAAGACATGTGTTACTATTGCATATTTATAGTAACGCCAGTCGTCATTTGGGCCTTACAAAGGTCAACACAAACTGTGATCAGCACCTTAAACCATCTCGCTACTTTATGTGCCTAAATCAATCATTGGAGAGGTTGCCGGCCAAAAAAGACGAACATGTAGGCCATAAACATTCGATACTTCAGGGACCAATCACCATTACTCTTAAATGTTTTATCAATAACAAATAGCAAATAATTGTTAGATTACCTCAAGACTGAAGGGCTCATCTAAATTATTACCACGTTTCTCTGTCTGCTGACTTTCGTATTAGAATGTAACTTTTCAAACGGCTGTCAGGTTCACCACATGTCTGTAACACTTCTCACCACTTTCTCCGGTTTAGAACTCTTAAAGCTTGTAGTAATGGCTCGAATGTCTCAGCTGAGTCTCTCACTGGCTGTTTAAAGACTCAGAATTGCCACAAAGAGACGTTACTAGCAGCAAGTGTTTCCCAGGGCGGCACCGTAAAGCTTATTGCAGCTCAACGACTTAAAGTGATTACATCTGGCGAGACGAGGATGCTCCCCATTTTTAGGAAACCTCAACTCAATGTTTCCTTTATGAAACGTACAAATAATGTAGTGTTCTCTGACTTACGGATTGTGGCTATTCCAAATACACATTTGTAGGGATCAGCAGTGCCTCTGATCTCGTATTGGAGCCATCTCAGCAGTATGATACCGTCTTAACGGATAGCTGACCGATAAAAGGCAAGCACCGTTCATAGGGGACACTCGAGAGACAAACTAGAACCATATCTTTATCCGTTTCATGTAATACCTACATAAGCCTGCAGCTAATTATGTGTTGCTGTGGAGATATCAGAAGAATGAAATCAACGAATGTAATTCACTTGTTTGAGCTTCAAACAAAAATAACAAATTTCTCTTATTCATGTATATTTACTTCTATAATCTGGGTATGAATTATTACATAAAACAGACTTTAAAGGAATAAAATACGCAACATAATTTATTTAAGTAACACACCAACAAATGCACATATATAGTCTTTAATAATCTAAAATTTACATTAAAACACTTAAAACGCTCCTACATATTTCTATCATACGATCATCCTCTGGGAGTGTTTTAATGTAAATTTTAGATTATTAAATACTATATGTGTGCATTTGTTGGTGTGTTACTTAAATAAACTACAAAATACACGGTGCAACGATAAAGACGCAATATAATATCCAACGGAGCTTCAGTTTTGACAATGTAATATGAGTGATAAGAAAGGATGATAAGGGGATTGTAAATCACACGCACACTGGATTTATTCAATAACTACTGCGAGTAATTTAAAGAGACAGATTACGGTCTGAATAAAATGATGCGATCGGAAAATAGAAACGTAGTTGGCGATGTGAGTAAAGGTTCGATAAATTTTGTACTGCAAATACAGAATTCATGAGGACAGGCTTATTAGTACGACATGTACAAATGCGCTCAGAGGATAATGTAGAGATCTGCTAGTGGGTTGATGTGCGAGTGGATAGAATATGCAATTTCATTTTGTCGCCTCATTAGAGGATTCATAATTATTTACTGAAGGCTTTGTCCAGTCCATTCAAAATGTTGAAGTTCGGCTCCATGGTTGTACACTCCGGCATCTTGACTGTATTGGTGATCATCACCATGATCATGAACTTCACATTTAGCCTTAAGGGCATTTACGGTCTTATTGGAATCTCCCTAAGCTACCCACACACTTTCCTCTCGGCCGTCCGTCCTCTGTATGTCTCATAGTCCTGTAAGTCACAGTTCTCGAGTTGCTTGCAACGTGTTTGGTCCAGTCACTCTTCCTGTTTTCTATTTACTCCACAATTTGAATATTTGTAGCTCAATTCCAGTAAAATGATTTCTGATTTCATCTCGTAAGCTTTGATCAGTACCGCTTCTTAAGATTTTAATTTCTGTCGTCTGAATTATCCTTTCCTCTGCTCCATTAAATGCACACCATTACTTCACAAAGTTTCCATTCTGAATCTTTGTTCCTTTTCTATACTACTATGAGAATTTATAGTAATTCAACAGTTAGCTTACTTCCGTAACACACTTCTGCTTACTATGATTTCTGATTTATCTTCTTCGTTTACAATTTGTTATTTATTGTCCGTCGTACACAACACAGTGGTGCAAAGTTAAGTTATGCAACAATTAACAGAGCTACATGTTTCGACCCCTTGGGATCATCTTCAGGCTTATAAAATACGGTATCATACAAGGTACGTCTGTTGTTGCTACCTAGGTAGCAACAACAGACGTTTACATTCTTTCCTAATAGACTTTTATCAATAAATTGATCTATAAACATGTTTTCCCCTATTTCTCTTTATTCTTACATTCGCGTCTCTTCTAGTAGATATTTCTGCATCGGCTTCTAAACATCACATCAGAAGGCTTGTTGTTTCGCATCTTTGGTCTTACGCAACTGAAGACGTGAATCCGTTCTTCCTCTTTAGTGCATAGTGCTATATTTGGATTCAGTATTATCCGCACACACCTAAGTCTCAAAATATCCTTCCTGCCGTAGCATCCCCTCTGCTTATATCTGTATGGGCCTCATTTTCGCAGCCGTTTCTTATTTCGAACAGTGTCACTTGCGTTTACTTTGTCGTATTATCTTGCATACTACGTCACTATTAACACTCTTAATCATTTTCATCCAGATTTTACTGTCACTCTTCCTTCTTTTCCTCTCATATTAACCACTATTTTCACGGATTATTTGCCTTAATTCTGATAGGAAAAGCATGGGATTCCGTTCTTCTGTCATATGATGCTACTTCACTGGGTAGTCGCAGTGCCCTTGTCTAGATGGTTCGAAACAACCAAGAAGACTTACTCAATTATTACACCAACTAATGCACTTATATAAAATTTTTACAAATTAAAACACTAAAATCGCTCCGACATGTTTCGGTCCTAGGACCATCATCCGGGAGCTATATTTTCCTTGCTAAAGTCACATTAAAATTAGTCAGAGGTTGACTTCGTTGTACCAGTAGGGTATTGTGGCAGCATGCCAACCTGTGACTAATTTTAATGTGACTTTAGCAAGGAAAATATAGCTCCCTGATGATGGCCCTAGGACCGAAACATGTCGTAGCGATTTTAATGTTTTAATGTGTAAAAATTTTATATAAGTGCATTAGTTGGTGTAATAAATGAGTTACTCGACAACATGCACGGTGTAACAATGAAAATAACCAAGAAGACATTTCGACGTCTCGGCACTTGAAGGTGAGGTTAATATGTTGCCTCGAAACGTCAAGTTCCGATTACCTCTGACGTAGCATAATGTCCTATAAGGAAGGAATTCTGAGCTACACAGCTGCTAAAATATGAACATTCTGACAAAAATTTATTTGTAGATTTTATTCATTGTAAAACAATTGGGGCTTGAGATTAACCCACAGCCACAACAGGGATCTTCTCGGCTCGAAGTGCAGCATCTCATTGTATTTTAATCTGCCTTGTGGTTGCCCTGCCTGCGGTGTCTTATTTCCCTTGGTATTAATTCCACAAGGTTCTAAGTTATTCATTGGCCCCAGCACCACAAAGTTAAATCCATGATTTAACTCCACGTTCGAAACACTTATGAAAGTGCATTCCCAACATTCGTATCCTCAAGTAATTTCTGCCATAATTCAGCTGAAAATAGCCACATGTCGATTGTATGCCACATTCTGAAGAGCTCGTGATCAAAACCAGACGTTAGATCTGAGACCGTTTGTGATTGTTTAAATTATTCGTGATTTTCTTCGCGGTGTAAATGTGAATTTCCTTATATTCGCTGAAATAAGCTACTGCATCTTCCTTCTGATTCTTTGCAAATTTTCCTTCCGTTACATATCGGATGAACTTACACGCTTCGCGGTATGGTGACAGATTACAGGCAGACTCCGGTTGCTATTCGAAGTCGAGTGTTCTGATTAACACTTCTCGTGGTTTTCTGCAGTCTTCGAAGTAAATGCTATTTTAATATTTTTCCTAGTCAGCTCTTCATAGTCATCACATTCGTAGCTCTGTAATCTGCGTAGCTGAAGGAGTTCCGTACAGTGAACAAACAGCGTTGTGAAATATTTTCTTTCTTATTCTGATCTCTTCCACCTACTCAAATAGGTGTATAGGGTCACTGTTGCACTATATCACAATGAAACACACACACACACACACACACACACATACACACACACATACACACCACACCACACACACCCACACACCACACCACACACACACACACACATCACACACACACCACACACATATACACACACTCGCTAGGACTCCTGTGGACGACGAATCGCCCCATCGCAGAAACCTCAACCAGACAATAAATACGATATTCACTGGAGACAGACATCCATCCCCCCGACGGAATTCGAACCCACAATCCCAGCAAGCGAGTGGCCACAAAACCACGCCTTAGACCGCACGGCTACCGGAATCGGCTGAAATACATGATATGTGGAATTATATGTGAGTTTGTTGGGACCTGGGTTTACTGCGATCTTGCCAATTGCGTTTTTTGTATTGCATTTTTTGTATTCTTTGACGTAAAAGCGGGAGATCGCCAACTTATGCTTTTATTTTCTGTTTAAATTTCAAATTCTAACGTCATGGCCTGATGATGATCCGAGTTTAAGGTCGAAACTAGCTCTTACATAAATATAAACTATTTACAAGTGAGTTGGTTGTGATCGAAAATATTTATAGATACTACAACGCGAATATGTCTTATAAAAAATTATTTTTCTATTAAATTGCTGGGTAAAAGGTAAAGCAGTCCCATTACAGGCCTGGATAGGCCCAGAGAGTTCCAGGAAGTTAAGGCTTCCAGATTTCGTGACAACGGCACAGGTTGTCAGCCTTACGCACCGGCCGCTTTTTACCCCCAGGAAATACTCCTGGTACTCATTTACGTTAGAGGCTGAGTCGACCCCAGGGCCATAGTGCGATCGGAAGGATTTTATGTCAATGAAAAATCCACTGACACCAGCTGGGATCGAACCAGCGACCTTCTGATTTGTAGCACAGCACCTTAA
>Ga0123352_10008934_pt1 | contig 15633 bp, 10 predicted proteins | sample TergutLab28metaG_FD_89700 | JGI IMG/M metagenome (GOLD analysis project Ga0123352, IMG submission 89700) | Labiotermes labralis P1 segment gut microbial communities from Petit-Saut dam, French Guiana - Lab288 P1 | ecosystem: Host-associated > Arthropoda: Insects > Digestive system > Gut ... | reverse complement strand
CCGTGCATCATTGTGATAACTGAAGAATAAAAAACCAACTAGATGCCACTTATTATTTTATTGTACTTCTTATAGGCTCAACATGTTTCGGGCATTACTATGCCCATCATCAGGAGCTCGCGATTATGATGTTGATTACCACATTCGTCGTTTCGTTCTTGGTTTGTTGTAGGTTGGAGGTTAGGTGCGGTTAGGCGGACCAATGTGGTAATCATCATCATAATCGCGAGCTCCTGATGATGGGCATAGTAATGCCCGAAACATGTTGAGCCTATAAGAAGTACAATAAAATAATAAGTGGCATCCAGTTGGTTTTTTATTCCTCGGTTACAATATGTACCTAAGTTACAATTTTCTGAGTTGAATGTACTTTACCGTCACACATGGGACAACACAATATGTGATTTTATTTAAATGCTTCAATCATGAATCATTTCAACAGTTTAGTGAATATTAAAATCAAGGGAATACATGTTCAACTTGACTACTCATATTTAGGTTATGTTTAGTGAATCATTTTGAATACATATGTGTTTTATAACAGATACAATTAAATAAATTATTTCAAAATTCTTCGATTAAAAATTGTCCGTGTGCGGTTTTCTTTTGAATACACATATAAATAGTTGTTTAATTAAAATAGCGATATGCGATTCGTGGCTTCGTGTGCCATCGTTTTGTCAGCTGCAAATAGTACTTGGTTTTTGCCTGTTTTTCTTTCTCTTTTGTTTTCATTTTTGTCAGTGCGGCGTTTGGGACGGGCTGAAACTGGATACCTCAGTATTGAATAAGGAATATTTGTCAGAAAGAAGACAGGTTCTAATATTGTCCAGTAGTTCGGTGGAATGTTTCTGTAACGTTTTGGGGAAAAATCATATGTTATTTACATAAAAAGTGATTAACTTTAATTAATATACAGCAGAATTGTGGGCATTTTTACAATTCTCCCTACATATTTTGTCCACGGGTTACAAAGTTTTGACAACATAAAAATTCCTTAGAATGGAAGTGACAACGTACTTCATTTCTTATAAGTGTGCGTTTATCTTGCCGAGTTCTCACGATGGTTATTTAGGGATATTTACGGCCTTAATGTTGGCAACGGATCGCAGTGCCACTGGGTGCGCCACCATTATGTCAGAGTAGTCTTCAGTACCGTACAGTTCAGACGTCGTCTCCAGGTTCCTCTTCTCTCTCTCTTCACCCTCCTGAGGTCACACCATGGTCACAGAGACCACCTCGGGTCAGGTACGTAGAATTCTTATGAAGGATACGAAAGTTTACGTCAGGTCTGGTCCCCTGGACGTCGGGTGATAAGGTAGATGAATTAGTTATTCATTATGTTTTTGTGCAGTCTGTTGTTTAATTATTTGTCTGTCAAGAGCGCACAATAAATTTGTTAATAAGGCTGTAATAAACTTCAAAATAATATAACCTTTTAGAAGAAATTTTTAGTATAATTGACACGTCGACCACTAGCGTAATTTCAAATGTTTATTAAAATCGGTAATTCTGAGGTAGAACAGGACAAGTATTTAGAATGTGGAAGTGAAATGTGATAATTTGCTCAGAGTTCAACTGTCTTAGATTTGTGTCTCATGACGGGATATTGTTAAAACTTCAGGTACAGTTGTGTCGGATAATTATTTAGTTTTATGAAAGAGAGGAAACAAATATTTGGCGAATTTATCTTTTTAATAATGATATAAACATGAAAAATCATTTAACCAATTTAAAGGACGTGTGCTAATTTTTTCTAGCAGAATGGGTCGCATTTTATTAATTTCAGTAAGACTGCTTTTAGCGTCTTACAGGAATATCAGTCGTCATTTCATTAAATTAGTGACATGCAAATCTTTGTACTCATGTTTTTTGTATGTTGTAACCTTGTTTACGTTATTTCCTTCCTTTAAATATTCCGCCTTATATTACTTCAATCTGCCTCAAACCCTTCTGTATAAACACAATCCCGTAAGTATTTCTCAAATTCATATCCATAAAATATGTACGTACTTTATTCTGTTACCTTTACATATGTAAATACGTACAAGAGGCAAAAGAAAAGTAAAAGGATAGTCAGCACCTCTATATTTATATCTGCGTGATTAATAAGAATTCATTATGTAAGGAAACAGGTTTTAATTGTATTTCCGACACTGAAAATCTTAATTCTCTGTTTGTATAATGTATTATATTCCGTCAATACACAACTATATATCAGTACAGTGATATTATATATATATATATATATATATATATATATATATTTAGGTCACATTATGACAACATGTTTCGACCATAAACGGTCATATTCAGGCCAATAGAGAACATTTTTAAGGTACAATAAATTGAGCACTCAATGGGATCCCGTTTCGTTTACAGTAAAAGTTAAAATAACGTATGATGAAATACATTATTTTAACATTTACTGTAATCGAAATGGGATCCCACTGAGTACTTACTTGATTGTACCTTAAAAATGTTCTCTATTGGCCTGAAGATGACCGTTTACGGTCGAAACATGTTGCCATAATGTGACCTGAGTGTATATATGATATCACTGTACTGTTATATAATTGTGTATTGACGGAATATAATACGTTATACAAATTTTGCTACTACACAACGGGATGGCCTCTGTCAAATTAATTCTCTGTGCATTAGCCTTAGCCATACACCGTTTAATGGGACAATACACAAAAAAATCCTGTTATTTAAGTAACTACGTTATAGACTCGAAAGTATAGTCTCTTAAGACTTTAAAAAAACAATTAAGAATATTTCATAGTTTTGTGAGCTAGTACGGTGCGTCGAACTGAATTTTTACTCATTTGGATAGCATTAATATCTTAAAGGAGGCGTCCATTTATTTATATACTTCCTTATTTTTATTTCCAACAAAAATCCCGGCGCAACAAAAGATTTTCCTCCATTGAATAACGCCAGGACTGCGTCTGAGGCTAATCCAGCTTCCTCTTCGATGTGTGCCGGAGTTCCCTCCCACCGGGTAAAGCGTCCTAGGCATGACGTTAACCACTTACCTACATCTATTGCCGAGTGAACCCACTACACGCCTTCATATCGTGGAAAGGGGGAAAGTTACCTTTACTTCTACAGTTCGCGGTACTCTATGCTAATATGACAAACAACCATAAACAGTTTAACGTGTACATCGGATGCACAGACCACGTGGTCGATATTTGTATGATAGCGGCAAAGAGACTACAGAAATGAACTAACCGATCTGTCATTCGAGGTTGTTGTCTTCATTTTGAGGGAAGTCTAAGGAGACTTGCTGCCTGCATCGTCAGAGTAGTCCTTGAATATCGCCTTAATCTTCCACTGTACAGTCTGAGCTCCTGACAGAGTCGTTAAGCAAACCATAAGATTTTTTTTCAGAAAAATGCAGGAGTAATAAAGCGTATCTCAGACAGACCACTGCCGCTTTTGTCTTCTTCTTTTGGAAGTTATCCAGCTATACGACGCAAGATAAAGTGAACTAGTAATAATGCCGTTACACGAATTGCACGCGTGTCTGTAAGCAAGCAAGCATGTAGGACGTAGAAATTAACTGCGAATTTGTGACAATAAGCTAGATAATGGTTTTTGAAACTGTAGCACGCATGCCGCTACTGTGAAACTGTAACACGCATGCCACTACTGTGAAACTGTGGCACGCATGCCATTACTGTGAAACTGTAGCACGCATGCCACTACTCTGAAACTGTAACACGCATGCCACTACTGTGAAACTGTGGCACGCATGCCATTACTGTGAAACTGTAGCACGCATGCCGCTACTGTGAAACTGTAACACGCATGCCACTACTCTGAAACTGTGGCACGCATGCCATTACTGTGAAACTGTAGCACGCATGCCGCTACTGTGAGGCCAAATATTTTATACGGCCTTACTAAAAAATCAATCGAAAGAGTAAAGTGTTTAAAGAATAATAACATAATCCATATATGTATAACATATTATGAACCGTCAATACACAACATACATCAAACAAGGTGCAATAATTACAATTAGGTGATATTTGGCTACATGTTTCGGCCGTGACCGGCCATCTTCAGGCCATCTAAGAACAACAATTAAGGTAGAGTAAAAATATTACTCAATGGGATTCCATTTCCTTCACGTTAAACATTGACAAATTATGAAAATATGAATTTTCATATTTTATCAAGGTTTAATGTATACTAAATGGGATCCCATTGAGTAATATTTTTACTGTACCTTATTTGTTGTTCTTAGATGGCCGGTCACGGCCGAAATATGTAGCCAAATATAACCTAATTTTAATTATTGCATCTTGTTTGATGTATGTTGTGTATTGACGGTTTATTATATATTATACACACTTGATAATACACAATGGGATGGTCTTTCTCTCAAAAAGAATCCATATATATTTCCTACAATGCAGCAGTGCTGGTAACGTTATACTGTTGGCTCTCAGACGGTACCGCATCCGATCCCATTAGCGGCCACTACTGTTTAAAAAGGGCGAGGAATTCCGAATCTGATTACTGGACTCATATTTCCTGGAGGGATCAAAACCAAAGAAATGTAGAAAACCTGTACGATGTCAGACGTGAAGCTAGTAGACATTTCAGGAACAAAAATAAGGAAAGTCTTTAGATAAAATTAATTAATTGGAAACTCGCAGTAAGAACAAGATATCAGAGACTTGTTTAGGGGCATCAATGACTTTAAGAAGGTTTACCAGATTATAACTAACACAATAAAGGATGAGAAATGTGATTTTATTACAGGCTCCCACGGTATTTTGGTTAAGTGGAGGAATCATTTCTATTAGATATTTGAATGGACATGGGTTTATTGATGTTAGACAGAATAAGGTACAGAAAGCAGAGCCACTAGTGCCTAATCCGAGTGTCTTTGATGTTGAGATGACTGTTGAAATGTTAAAAAGACACGAATCGTCGGGTATTGATCAAATACCAACAGAACTCATTAAAGCAGGGGGTGGGGCAATTCGTTCTCAGATCCATAAACTTATTCATTCTTTTTGGAATTAGGAGGAATTGCCTGAGCAATGGAAGTAGTCGATCATTGTACATGTTTATAAGAAGGGTGATAAAACAGACTGTAGTAATTATACAGGCATAGCACTTTTGTTAAATATATGCAAAATTTAATCCAACATATGCTTCAAGGTAAACTCCATTTGGAGAGGAAATTGTTGATGACTCTTCCGATGCAACACGTCAGCTCCTGATCACATGGACTCGATTGATCTGGTTCAGGACAGGGACAGGTGGCGGGCTCTTGTGAATACGGTAATGAACCTTTGGGTTCCATAAAATGTGAGGAATTTCTTGACAAGCTGAGAACCAGTTGGCTTCTGAAGAAGTACTGTGCTCCATGGAGTTAGTTAGTTAGTCAGTCAGTCATTCAGTTGTTTGTTTGTTTTTTGTTGTTTGTTTGTTTGTTTGGTTGGTTGGTTGGTTGGTTGGTTGGTTGCTTGTTTGGTTGGTTGGTTGATGAATGAGTGAGTTCAAGATTTCTGGGATATGAAGCTATGACTTTGGATAAGATGTTCCCGACGTCTGGAAGGAACGTATTGCCTTCATCCACAAGGCTAAGAAGTCAAGTTTCTTCTTCTTGAACCTCTCGACTAATATCAAGTTAGTACTCTTGAAAGACATGTCGGGTGCCACTTACCTAAAGGCAAAATATTTTATTCCAGAAAATCTGAATCCTCAGACACGACGCTGTGAGAAGCTTAAATCTCTCACAGGGGTCATAAAATCCACATACCCACTATATTCAGTGTCTCATATTGAAGGGGCATGGCAAGTGTGTGTGTGAGAAAGAGGGTAAAACAAACAGCAGACTCTTGACATATTTCCTTTTCCCAAGTTGAAAACACACAGATTTATTTACGCTCGCATACACGAACTCGTTACTTCTTATAAGTACGGAAACATTTTTTTTTCTTTTTCCAGTCTTACTCTGTACTTCACGTATTGTCACTACCTATTCAAGGCCCTTTTGTACATCCTTTGAAACCACCATATATAAATTGGATATTAATGAACTTATGCCCTTTCCGATCCAATATTCTGAGAAGAACGGAATAGCTTAATATTTGTAATGACTAAGCTGGAGCGTGGAAAAGAGGAACATTGTTTCGATTCCCAGGAGCCAGAAGATTGTTTTCTGTTCTGCAGCAGGCCCATACCAGCTCTGGGTCCCGCCCAGCCAGCCACGTATCAAATGGGTACCTCGGGATCTTTCACCGGTACCAAAGCGTCCGTGGCGTGAAGTTTGCCACTCACTTTCATCCAGGACCGTGGTTAATAATGCGTGATGTGGTATAACTCCTCTCCACGTGTGCCCTCATGGTGTACACAGGGACAAATTTATTTTTCCGCATCAGTAATACACGTGTTGCACTTTCTAGCCCCTGTAGTAGATACAGTATCGTTAAAGGGCCTGTGAACAGAAAATTCCAACAGTAGACAGTACAGTTGGAGTATGTGAGTTGCGTGCGACGCTTGTGAATCAATACCAGTCGCCCGATTGGCGGCGCCTTTGTAGTTCGTGTTCGTGCTTGATGCTGCAAACAAGTCGTCTTGAAGTCTACGTCATATATGGTAGCGTGTGCATGGACCGCCATTTTGAACTTAGCAAGTGTTATCGTGTTTACTGCCTCAAGAAAAATTAAATTATTACGTACACATATGTAGTGAAAAAATGTTGTTATTATTATTACGAAGCGAAATTTGTTAGGTTTTAAAGCGACCGATCTGTTCATTGAAGGTGATCCCTAGAAAGTGTTGTGATTTTTGTTAATTACTGCCTCCTAACACAATTCCTGCCCTGACATTCTGTAAACCTTCCCTGGTCTCTGTGCAAAGTGTTCGTTTGCTTTCTGAGCGCCCTTCAGTAGTCCTACAGTCATACACGCAAACTCGGTATTCGTGAAACCGATATAGATAAACGCTTTCCCCGAATTGGGTACAAATTTAACTTGTAGACTGTCAGTATTATTACAAACGGGAGTCATTGCTTTTAGACCAGAGTGGTTGTTACGATCGTGTCCTTCTTGCATGCAGTATTCTAAGAACTGGTAGTGAATTTTTTATACCTGCCTTACACTGGCCAGACTACATAAACAACTGAAGTGCCAATAATTCTAAATTTCCTTTCTATTTATTTTCGTGTTAAACACATGCGACACTTAATACCAGCTGCTGACTTCAAGTAAGGACCGATACGCGTATGTTCTCATATGTAATAAAGAATTATTTCAGATTATTTTGATGTTTGTATGACTGTGCATCACAGATACAATAATATAAACAGCCAAATAGATGCAACAATAACAAATATTATTGATAATTACAAACAGCTCAACATGTTTCGGGCGATAATTTCGCCCATCCTCAGCAGCACTAGGCTGTGTTTACAGCTTGTGGTATAATGCACCGACAATGCTGCCTGCAAGCAGAATCGTCGGTGTATTCTAACACAAGCTGCAAACACAGTCTAGTGCTCCTGAGGATGGGCGAAATTATCGCCCGAAACATGTTGAACTGATTGTAATTATCAATAAAATTTGTTATTGTTGCATCTAGTTGGCTGTTTATATTATTGTACAAGTCATTTCAAATTTTATTCTCTGTTTCCAAGGCAAACAATGTTATCCTCATAAACCTAATCGAAGCGCGTTACGGACGAGACAAAACTCATTCAGATGTTGCAGTTTTGCGTTACTGTCCACTGTAATAAGTGGCACATAGACATGGCTGTCTTATAAATGGACAAATTGCTATCCCATTTTCTCTTAGGTAGTACAAGGAAACTTCTGTAGTCCTGGCAGAGGTTTGAACCAGAGAATCTGAAGTAAGATGCTTAACAATACACCCTAATTTCGTAATGCGAGATAAACGAGCTAGTGCCTATACTGCTGTGCTATTCCCAAACCTGACGGCGTAAATGAGGTTCAGTCTTTAACATACTTTCAAGCAAATGAACTCCACGTTTTGCATACTTACCAATCCACCATACAAATGTCCGTTCTAGCTCGCTATGGAGGAAATAAGAAGGGAAGTACTGAACAGAATCATTGTGTGCCCATTGGACATTTATAACAGGAATGAGCACAGCGTTGCTCTCCAGAATATAGGAATTCTCTGATGTTCTACCTAGCATCTATGTTATCCGTGCCTTTAAAGTGTGAAACGTTATTGCAATAGGTCAGGTTTTGTGACCTTGAAGACTTATCGTGTGCTGTTCTAGGATGTGGTTGTGCTGCCGAAAGGTGAGATACCGGTTGATTTAAATTGATTCATTCTTGGTGTATTTAAGGATGATTTTTCATCTGTGTGCTTTATGTAGCATCAAAGTTTAGGGCAAATGATGGAATTAATTAAAATAAACGGTCTTAGTATATTATAGTTTATTATCTTGGAATTCAAGGGGTTGAAATGGGAAACTGTGGAAGACATGTCGCTATATTCTGCTCTCTGTCCGACACTCGAATCTGGAAGCTCCAGAATTTTTAAATTCATACTTCGGAATTCATAATTGTGTATTTTCTTAATTATTACCGACAAAAATGATTGTTTTCTTTTCTTACGCCTTATCTAACTCGTGCTGAATTCTTATGGCATATGTGAGCGTCAAAATTTCGTAACGCGAAACAACATACAACTTCAGTTCTGATGGTAATTGCGAAGATTTAATTATTTTATTACTTTTGTTTTTTAATATAAAAGCATGTAATTATCCAAGGAAATGTTGTAGACCGTAATGAGATTATGTCTTATGCCACACACACATTTTTACAATAGACTATTTGAACTTCATGTAAATTAGTGGTTAGTTCTTCATGAACTTTAATTTGAAATTTGGTGTAGGTATCATAGACCTATACCAGATATAAAATAAATAGGCTCATAAGACTCTAAAATGAAAAAAATACTGACAGAAATACATAATTCTCCATTATCCATATATTTCTTCGCTTGGATCAAATATTCTTATATGACTTGTACGCCTAATGTTCCCTCTGAACGTCATGCTTATTAGTTTCATGAGTGACATTGAACTATTTTGTTCATTTAGTTCCTATGAATCAGAATAACCTTCCGTTTGTACCTGAAAGTTGTAGAACTCATAGATGACGTCTTGTTGTGGTTACGGCTATTTAATTCCGAAGTATTCATGTACAACCAATTTTACGTGTATGTATCGTATATTTGTCGTGCTACTTAGTGTCTCGGCTTTTGCATATAAGAATGTGCCTGTTCAGCTGGAAATGAAAAGCACAATTGTAAGTAGGTGGCATGTTTTAAATTTTGGAAATCGTTGAATGAACACTCCACCTGATTTTGTGCTGCGGTCGAAGTGATGAAAAGTGTGTGTTCCTTCGCTTTTAACACTGTACCGCTAAATTCATATATTATAGCCTTGAAGTTCCAGTAATTCTTGCTTTTTACCGCTGGTTTCAAACCTCAGGGAAAATCAGGCTCTTAAAGAAACTGCAAAGGGTTTTCTGAAGAGATTTTTTCCTTGTGAAATAAAGTGAAATGCCAACGTGATGCAACTAGGTTATTTTATTGATGTCTTCTTAGTTCGACATGTTTCGGGTACATACGCCCATCATCAGGAGCATTAGATATTGAGTTGCAGCATATGGTTTTCTGCGCCGAGTTTTTGGATGGGTGGTGGTCTTGAGAGCCGCTGCGTGGGTCGTGTTTACGGTGCGGAAGTTGCCGTGCACGGCACCATCCACACCGTACACACGACCCACGCAGCGGCTCTCAAGACCACCACCCATTCAAAAACTCGGTGCAGAAAACCATATGCTGCAACTCAACATCTAATGCTCCTGATGATGGGCGTATGTACCCGAAACATATCGAGCTAAGTATACATTAATAAAATTACCTAATTGCATCAAGTTGGCATTTCACTTTATTTAATGAGGAAGATGAACGGTCAAACAACCCTCAAGATTTTTACCTTGTTTAAATTTTTGAGTGTACCGAAGTTTTATGCCTGAGGTTACGAGGTATCCTGTTTGCAGTGTAAATGAGTTTACAGAAAATCGTTTTAGACACTAATAGCATAATGTTTATGTTGTTTATTTCCTTGACACGTAAATATAAGGTAATTCGTGATAAGGTACCTTTTATTTTACAGCTAACCAATTATCTGTTTATAACTATGCGGAACATAGACCTTCCTGTGAAGCCAGAAATGTTCAGATGCCTGAGAATTTCTCCGCCTGTTACATAACCTAACTTTCATTATCGTGTCCACAACAGACCGCAACCAATTTTCTGTTCTAAGACAGATGTATCCAGTCCCCACTCTCCCACCCCTTTCTGTGAATTTTAATATCACACCCTTCCAATTGTTACTAGGTTTACAAAGTTATCGCTTTACTTCAAGTTTTCTGCCCATTTTTTCTTTTTATTGCATTTACTTTTCTCGTTAATAAATTTTATCATGTTCTACTGTGTCTTGGGGAAACAAATTTTACTAGGATCGTTTGATCAAACTGATATAACTTCGGTTCTAATGGTAGTCCGACGTCTCTATGATATAATGTTGGCCTACGAAGTCTTGTTATTTGCCATTGTTTACACCCCAGAGTAACGATTTATTTTTACATGAAAGTGCAAATGGGTTAATATCTTGGCATTACTGTATTAATAGCAGTGTTAAGTGGTACAGGAAATGTGTGGGTTTGTGTAACAATATGACAATAATTTCCTGATATCCTGGTGTTAATTGGTCCTATCCAGTTGCGTTCTTGTTTGCTATGATTTGCCGGAAGCAGCAGTTACACGCTGTTGTCTCTGTTGCAGTCGGACGGGAACACAGCGTTCCTGCGTGCTGCCAGGGCTGGGCATCTGGACAAGGTGCTGGAGCACCTCAAGTCCAACATCGATATAAATACGTCCAACTCGGTAAGTACATGTGTGAATACTCCATAAGGAATGACACCGAAATAGTTAAAATTATACAGCACGTTGGTTTAGAAGCAACGGCAGAAGCTGTATATCTGTCAAGAACAGGAGTAAAATCACATTAGCTCATACAGGAGAGCCTGTTGAAACATGTCACTTTCCACTGCATACCTATGAATGGCAACAAGAAAAGGGATACTTATTCTTTATTCAATTAAAGGCAGATTTTTTCCCGGAAATATCCAGTAGCGCACAGTTCAGTTCCAAAGGTCTTACATATCCGTTTTCTTCAAAAGAATTCGCAAACTATTCTTATAAAATTTTAATTTTCTTGTTGTTGTCGAAACTAGTCCCTCCGTCTGGCTTTATAACATAAATTGAGGTCATCTGAGAACGAAGTAAAAATGTGGGGTGGTGAGACATACAATTCTAACTGTAGAGTGAGTAGTGGTTGCTTTATGTTCGTCGGAAAATCTCAAGGAAAAAAAAACACACGGAATATCCAGGTGAATATTTACCCCTGAAGAACGGCTTTAAGATCCCATGAATCAACTTGGTTGTAGTCAATGAAGTACTTGTTAGATGTAATCATTCCAGCAAGGGTATCTGAACTGCATACTATCGGACAACATTCAAACTTACTGATGCAGTGTTGTCATAGACTGGTCTTCAAAATTTTCGAAAATAGTTAAAAGTTTTTTTGAGAACATCTGATTATTTTTTTCGCACATTACTGCCTTCTAGTTTTGTATATAGCTTTAAAGGGCGTGTACCATTTTAGTACGGAACCTGGATAGCCTGCAGTATAGTGACTAGGTTCTGGGCAAGAAAACCAATGAATTGTGGTTCTTTTTCCGGAAGTGGTGAAAACTTCTCTCTTCTTCAAAACATCCAGACCGGCTACGGGGATCACCCACTTGCCAATTAAGTAATTGCCATAGGCTTTCCTCGAGAGTAAAGCGGTCGGCGCCTGAAGCTGACCACTCTCCTCCACACTGTGCCGAGGCTAGAAATTTGGGGACTTTTACATCCAATACTCTATATGCCGTCATGATAATTGCGGGAAAACTTTTAACTTTGTCGTTGCGAACCACACAACCGTGATTCTCAATGTTGATCCAGCCTATTGTCGCCCCTGCAAATTGCTGTTTCGACTACACGTGACACTCCTGTATCGGAGAAGTTGACGCACTCACAGGCATACGTTATTGACCTGGGAAGGTAAGTGGCAGAGTACAGACAAATCGAAAAGCTCCTACCGGCCTTCGTTCCAGAGACTTTCATGACTTAAGCATTCCAGAATGTTACACCATGCCGACTGGTAAACAAATACCTACGTTTTGAAGTATCGTAGTGCCTTCATCTTCAGTGTCGAAAGCGTAAGAATGCTGAACCCTGAAAATGGAGGCAATAGGCTCCTTCCAATTATCAGAAACTAATTGCCTGCAGAGACTGAGAATCATTCCAGAGGACTTGATCTTCAGCAACATCGCTGTGATAATCTTAAATCTCTCACATACACACATAGTTCTAACCCCATTTCTTTATTAGCTGAATTTTTGTCTTAATATTAAATAGATGTAAAGAATGTCCCCAGGTATGAGTTCCGTTACAGTATTCTAGATTGTTTGTGCACGTACCGTGTGTGTACCACGTGTGTATCACGTGTGTACCAAGTGTTATTTTGGCTCTCAACCAAAATGATAGTGTTGATATAATCTTCCATTTTTCATTTAGACACAAAATTACGTTCATCCTTTACAAATTTAAAAAAAAAAAAAAGGTTTATCAAAGTGGTAACAGGTCATATTCCGATAGATTTTAGTAGTTCGGTAAACGTAACCATACTGTCACTAATAATGTATGGCTGGTCATATCACAGTATTAGTAATGCGACTATTTACACGCTCTCGGCTGCTGTGCTAAGACTCCTCAACTACTCATACACACAATGATGTCACGCTGCCCGAAATATTTTAAACTGATTTCAAAAAGAGCTTAAAGTCGAAAAGAATTTTAATTTTATTTATATCACCAGTTTCCATTTAATTCAATATAACTTAATTTAACCTTCATCGGAGGTACACAGTAATTTATTTATAAAATTATTACAAGAAACGCACTCATTTAGATCCGAAGTACTGAATCATCATTACACACGTAAAAAAGTTCTAGTTTAGTAAAGAATGGTAATATCAGCCTTCGATAGTGTTTAAATTACGTGTATATGCCACTGTAGAAAATGATACTGATTTTCCAATACTACGATGCTTTCTGTGCCTGGTATGGTTCACAAACTAAACAAGATCTCTCTCTAGTTCTCACGTTTTTTCAACTTCTTACTTTTGTGTTGAAAGAAGTTATTGTGTTTATAGGCCAAACCTCTGAATAGCAATTTCTGTATTTCTTCTCGACTTAATAACTCCGTTGCTGAGCGTCTTTATGTACCGCCGGGTTTAGCACCCAAATTATGCATGTTGTCCACACATTGCATTTGTGTCTTCCCTTTTTTTCTTGTGGCTCTGCGGCCCAACGTGGGCAATGGTGTCCTCATTCTTGAGGTTTCTAGACCACACAACGACCTATCACATTCGGTAGGACTCTTCTGGACGAGTGATCAGTTCATCGCAGAGACCTCTACCTGACAACACACAACACGCGCAGTAGACAAACATCCATACTCCCTGTGGGATTCGAACCCTCGATCCCAGCAGGCGAGCGGCTGCAGACCTGCACCTTAGACCGCGCGGCTACTGGGACCGGCAATTATGTCTTCCCTATGAATATTAAAACGAACATCAATTGTTTCCCTCTACAGAAAGCGTCGACGTGTCTTTCAATTGCTTACAGACCATACCATGTTTTTTAAAGTAGGAAGTGACCTAATTTCAAACTTCACATTTTTAAAATAGGAAAATAATTCTGGTTTTTACAACCGGAAGCAAATCGCAGGCAGTTTTTATAAGGGTATTTTTTTTAAACTTACAAAAACCTGCCTCTCATATTTCTCGACCCCTGTAGCCAGGAGTTTTCGAGTGCAGTGTTGTCGATGACAGCCACAAATTTTGCAGAGTCTGATTTAGACTTCTAAACTGTATTTCAGAATGGACTGAACGCGTTGCATCTCGCGTCCAAAGACGGCCACGTTAATGTTGTTACCGAGCTCCTAAAACGAGGTGCTGTCGTCGACGCAGCAACAAAGAAGGGCAACACCGCTCTCCATATTGCTTCACTAGGTAAGATTAAGTAGCTGTTTTGGATTCGAAAGTACCTTTACAGTTACGCATCGCCAAATAAACGGAGATTTTAATGATAAACATCTAAATTACTTATCAAAAGACATGGAAATCAAAATAGTAAATACTTGTTTTGGGGGAGTTAAATACGCCATTATCACGTCTCCAAAAACATGTTGATATCATTACGTTCAGCCCCACCAGTCCTGCCACTGGTTCCACACCGCTTTGCTCAATGTTCTGCAGGATTGATTAGATGTCTATATAATAGCTAATAGAGAGTTTTGTATGTTTTTCTCGAGATTTGCGCCAGGTTTCTCTGCAGCACTTCAGAGTAATGACCACATTATGAAGCCACATTAAATGTTCGCGTTAAAGTTTAAGGTAAACTTAATTTTCAAGTTTCATCTCTAACAATCTAAGTGTTGTAATTCAGGGACTAAATTTGACGTCGTTCACATCGTTGAGGTAATAAACTTTAATGAGTCGTCAGATAATGGAAGTACCACAACTTAACGAGCAAAAAGTTAGCTATGTATTAACCTAGACAAATCTGTTACATAAAAACACATTACAAGCACGTCATCACAGTGACACTGTATTCAGCAGCTTGAATATTTCAATTCAAATCGTGAAATTTTCATTAGTTTTAGTATGAGAAGTTCTAGTACAGTTCTAGTACAATACTAGTACAGTTCTAGTACAGTTCTAGTACAGTTCTAGTACAGTTCTAGTACAGTTCTAGTACAGTTCTAGTACAGTTCTAGTACAGGAATACATTAGGAAAATAAACTTGAACCTTGTTTTTTTTTCGTAGTTACGCCGTGCATGTTGATAATATTAAATTCTTTATTTGTCCAACTAATGCGCACAAATTCTTATAAAATTGTTACACTCTTAAAATAATTTAAAATTATAATATTTGCTCCAACATGATTCGGTTTACATAAACCATCATCAGGGAGCTCTCAGCCTGTGCTTCGCCAAAGTTTCAATGTTGATATCGATAACATGTATCGTTATTTGAAGTTATCGGTACTGTGGCTGCATGGCAGCCACAGTACCGACAGCTGGCAGGTTGCTGACAGCGCGGTGCAAATTTTCGGGTTCCTTAAAATACGGGAAATATCTTGACTAGTTCAAATGTAGGATTCTCCAGGACTCTAATCTACGAAGTTACATAGGTAGTAAAGTTCGTACAGTGAAGGCGATGGAATACAAAGTACAGTAAGAAATGATAAAAGTAAAGGACAGTATAGCGGAGAAAACAAAAGAAAGATTGCAAGGCAAGAGGATGCATGGACAATTGCCACGTAACTTAGACTAAAAGCTGGTGGACATTGAACAGTCATATCGCTGGCTAAAATCTGGTGACATCAAGGGAGAAACAGAAAGTACAATAGTGGCAGCTCAAGACCAAGCAATTAGTACAAACTAT
>Ga0123352_10008930_pt1 | contig 15637 bp, 7 predicted proteins | sample TergutLab28metaG_FD_89700 | JGI IMG/M metagenome (GOLD analysis project Ga0123352, IMG submission 89700) | Labiotermes labralis P1 segment gut microbial communities from Petit-Saut dam, French Guiana - Lab288 P1 | ecosystem: Host-associated > Arthropoda: Insects > Digestive system > Gut ... | reverse complement strand
TGAAAAAGACCATAAACTTCTGTATCCTCAAGCGAATCCTGTGATATCGTCTTGAAAAAGACCATAAACTTCTGTATCCTCAAGCGAATCCTGTGATATCGTCTTGAAAAAGACCATAAACTTGTTTTTTTTAAATAAAATTTAATAACAATTAAAAAATAAGTATTAATCTGGGGTTTCACATTTATTATATTACTCATAATAGAGACTGCAATATTATATTTACGGTTTGATAAATGTCCGCTGGCGAAATCAAATTAGAACGCTCACCTCAACCTATACTTGGATTCTGGTGGCATGAAACACAATTGCAGAACGTCTACCATAGGCTATGTGCTATGAAATAGGACCTTCTCATATCTTGTAAGTTTCTAAATTCACGTGGCTGTGATGTGGCACTCCGAAATCTGTAAAAATTTTCAGCCTTCCTTAGGAATCTACTGTTAGACTAAGAAACAGTCTATTACACCCTAGATATAGAGGCAGTATATTCCTACTGATCTCCAGGAAATTTGTACCAAAATATACGGCATCACGTATCAACAGAGAGCACACTTTTCCCAATTACATTAGAAGGCTGACTAATGGTTATAAGCCTGTTTCTTCTGCTTTCATTCTCCACACTGTTAAATTCGGTTTACGGCAAATTGACAGTTGAGGGAATTGATTTCCCTCTCTTTCAAGATTGGGGGGGGGGATGGGGGGGGGAATTATGAAAGCCTGTTTTAGTTTACTTTAGCTGTTGTGGTTGTAACGTAAGTAGACTGAGGTTTGTGGGGGATTAGAGTTTGAGGTAGGTAGTCTCAGAACCTCAATCAAGCCCCTTCCTCCTTCTGCTATTTGCAATTTCCTGTATATCGAAGATACAAAACTGAGAATGGTTTTCGCCGCCTCTCTTCCCCTACCTCGCGAGGGCCGATGGGAGTTCGGACAAACGAAGACAGACAGGAACACGAACTGCGGTTTACGGGACGTCACGCGCTCTCTGATGGTCTTATTTCACTGCCTCGAGGGCGTCCCAAATCTAAACAACGTTTAAATTCACAAAATGCAAGGAGCGTTCTCTTTGTACTGACACGCCATTTTTATTTCTTCCTAACTCCTCCTGTTTATTTTCTTTCCTCTTCTTTCTTAGCCTGTCATTATTTTACTCTCCTTTCCTTTCGCTCTTCTTGTCGTACTCTATTTATCCTATGTCTTTTTACCTTTATAGTTATAAATCTTCTTTCTTTGTGTATTCTGATCCAAATCAATACACTCAATTGGCATTATACTCCCCGCTATTTTATATATAAAATAATAGGCTATACATTGCTTCGTGCTTCGTTGCATCTCTTGTCTTCATTTTCACGTATTTTCATGTATTATTTTCATGCAACATCTATCTACGTTTCTATTGTTTGACATTTCATTTTAAAGATTCCTTTTGTAATGTGTCATTTGTGTGGGATATCTTACATTTTCTTTAACATAGAACACGCAGTTTATCTCGCGTAAGTAGACCGAAACCTGTCACACGTCACAAGAAATTCTCCATTTCAGTTCCACACTCACAAATGAAATCTCCATCTCCTTTTACCTGCTTCTAACGTTTCTATTTCCCCCACTTCTTCTTGTTTTTCTTTCATTTGCCTTGTTGTATTCTTACTTTGCTTTGCTCTCCATTTTTAATGAATATATTTGTGTCTTTTTGTCTGTAATTATACCTTCTTTGTCTTTATCTCTTCCTTTATATTTCATGTTTTTCGCGAGGGATAAAATTCACAGAGATTTTGTGAGTCCATGAGAGCAAATAATAAGATGTAATTTCAATGTAGCTTGGAATTTCTGAAGGGGAATTGTTCTCCATACTACATGGGAGGGAGGGAGAGTCATGAAGCTGATTGTAGAGCTAAAATAGACCCGACTTAGTCCAGACCCTTAATGCTTCAATTAAGAGAACTAAATGTCACGAACTGTACATCAGGCCGTTCTGACACAAGTGCAGCTTCATCAGCATGACTTGCATGTTCCCTTGGCCTGACAGCCGACAATGATTTCGTATCATTTTCCATTTATATGACGTCGTCGTTTCTTTTACAGTGGACAGAATTTCGCAGCTCCGACGTAAAATTACTTTTGAATTTAACAACGCTTTACCAACTGCCTATTTTAGAGTCGAGTGTTACGAAGGTTTGTGACGTTTAGGTTTTAAAGGAGCAGATTCAAAAAGATGTAGCAACTTTGACACAACAGATTAGCATGCAGATTGATTGATTGATTGATTGATTGGTTAGCATATGGTTTCGAGCCCTAATGGTCCCGATGCACCTAGGCCTTATATATGCAGAGTGATAATTTATACATTTTTCCAGGTACGTTGGCTGGCCATTTACTTCCATACGCATAACTGCCGAGATCTAGAAATTGTGGACATTAACATGACGCTCTGAAATATTTACAAGGTGTGGTTCGTACAATTAGTTACGGGGTCAAAGCTAACTGCGATATGAACGAATGCAATCATAATATTAATTATCTACCGACATAGTGACCGTTACGCAAATTGAACGACAAAAAACAAGCTTGTCCTGAAGAACGCTGTCTGCTTGTGGTCTATTGAATTTGTCTAAACTGGCACCCACAAAGCGGAGCTCTGAGCCAGTCAATAATCAGTGTCAAAGGGTGCGTCTCATAAAGAGTACATACGTACATATTCTTTTCACCCATACAAGAATAGCCCAGCTGCAACATGACGTCACCACACTTTGCTGAGCCTTGATTGGGGCTCATTGCTGTCATTGTCACCCTGCCTGCCTCTTGTTTTCAAACACAGACACGAGCATAATCAGAAAATAGCGTCTGACACGATTCTAACCAGAAAGTAGCATCTGACACGAGTCTAACCAGAAAGTAGCATATGATACGAGTCTAATCAGAATGTAGCATCTGACACGAATCTAAACATAAAGTAGCATCTGACACGAATCTAACCAGAAAGTAGCATATGATACGAGTCTAATCAGAATGTAGCATCTGACACGAATCTAACCATAAAGTAGCATCTGACACGAGTCAAAACAGAAAGTAGCATCTAACACGAGTCTAACCAGAAAGTAGCATCTGACACGAGTCAAACCAGAAAATAGCATCTGACACGAACCTAACCAGAAAGTAGCAACTGACACGAGTCAAACCAGAAAGTAGCATCTGACACGAATCTAACCAGAAAGTAGCATATGATACGAGTATAATCAGAATGTAGCATCTGACACGAATCTAACCAGAAAGTAGCATCTGACACGAGTCAAACCAGAAAGTAGCATCTGATGTAAGTCCAGCCAGAAAGTAGTTTCTGTCAGAGTCCACCAGAAATGCTTAGCAGTTTTGAAATGTGTTTAAAAAAAACACATAATTAGGAGCTTCCTAATGCGTACTGTTCACTACAGAAGAAAATTTCAGGCAGAATTTTAGTTCTAAAATCTGAATGGAAGAAGTCACCTTGGGGACCAAGGCATGCATGCAGGATCATATAAAGTGTATCACAAACAGGTGTAACGGTCCGAACTGGGTTCGTTGGGCACCAGGCAGAGGTAAGTAATGGTTCTTAAACGTAATAATTAAGTTTTCCAAATACATTTTTTTTCAGAAAAACGTGAGTTTTCCGAGTTAGTTATGATAAGTATGTCACAGAGGTGCCAAAAATAAAACAGTTAATGATGCAAACGTAACACGTCACCACACAAATACGATCTGCTTGACGATAGAAAAGGAAAAAGACAAAGATGACCTCTTCTCTGGTCAGATGTAGGAAAACTGAGAACTTAACTTTGCGAGTAAACAGAATGCCAGACAAGGCGATCTGTGCATATGCACTGTGTATATGATAGGCCAGGAGTAAGCAGCCGGATATTGCGATTTATTGACTCCACTACGTGATGCTGGTACAGTACATGCCAGTAAGGGTGTAAACAGAGTGTGAACTATTTGGAACAGTATTGGATTTCAAATCCGACAAGTATTATATTTTGTGTTACGGCACTATCAATTACTTCGACAAGTCTGGTTTCAAAAATCTCGTCGCCCTTCAATATTACGTTATAGGTATGTTGCCTATCTTGTTTAATTTTATTTCGCAAGAGCAGAAGAACTTTTGTTTTGATGTTTTGCTGACCGTGCACCTCAGTATAATCTTAGTAATTGACCAACTTAATGCACAAATTCTTGTTTTATAATAAGTTTATTTATATTCCTCTACATGTTTCGAACATCTGGTATCGTACGACACCAGATGCTGTATAATACAATTTTACCTGCTGATGATGAGCACAACAGTGCTCGAAACATATAGAAGCATATACTCGTAATAAACTTATTGTAAAAAAGGAATTTATGCATTAAGTTGTTCATTTGCTAAGGGAACAACTTTTACTACATATTTGGTTTCTCATTTCTGGGCCATCAGACTTATTCATCACTGGAAGTACGAAATAAAGCATTAAATAATGCCGAACATAACCTCACACTTAATGCCTTTACGATTGTTTTTAATATTGTCTTTCGCCGAACGACTTGTTTTGGCAGGTAGTTTCCTTCCGCTGTGTCTTCCTACCACCTTCGTTTTTGCATTTCCAGTGTTCCTCATATATGCTACATCTTTCGAAAGAAGGAAACATAAAATTTATCAGAAATATCCGAATACAAACTGCTCATGTTCCTGTATAAGGTTTTGAAGTGTAAACAGTGAATTGCTGATGATAAGATTAAATGTAAATCAACGAATGTTTAGGTATAATAACAATTATATAAGCACCATGAATAGTAACAACAGAATAGCTGCAACACTGTGCTCCCTAGGGACATAGTTTGTCTCAAGAATATAAGTAAAAATACCCTGCACAAAGTAGATGATGATGATACAGATAATAATAATAATAATAATAATAATAAATGCTTTTGATAGTAATTGTTCGTATGTATTTGTCATTGCTGTAGCAGAGATGCCCTTAGAAACTTGTACAGGGCTGGTTATATGAACCACGTTGTTCTCAATTGGTAAATAATAAGAGGGATTTCTTGGATGTGGATAGTATAGTGTGGAGAAAAGAACCACTCGCATTAGATTCCTCCAAAGCTACACAATATCACGCATCAGAGCACAGTAATCTTAACACCATTTTAGATGAAATTCATGACAACAGACTCGATTGTCCCTTTCCTTTGCGATTTTAAAAATTATTTTTCTTTACCTTGGATATGACTTCCATTTTATGTGAGGAATGTCATTTTTAGCCTTTGCTGCCCCATAGCTGAGGTCTTCGATATTCTGGGTGCTTGGGCAGTATCAGCGGCTACTTTGTTACCGATATTTTGGGACAGAATTTCGGTATAAATTTACCCGCTGTGGCTGTACAAGATTCCAAAAGATACTAGGGTTCCTTTTAATATTTATTTATTTAGATGCTTACAAGCTTAATTATTGTAGAAACATTCAAAAGGGGCATTAACTATCTTTATCATTGCACCGTGCATTTCGTAGACTCATTTAATTAACACACCAACTAATGCACATGCGTAACATTTTTTTACATTAAAACATTTAAAATCGCTCGAACATGTTTCGATCCTAAGATCATCTTCAAGGAGCTACACTGTTCCTTGCTAAAGTCACATTTTTAAAAACACTCACTGATTAATCAGTGAGTGTTTTTATACATGTTACTTTAGCAAGGAACAGTGTAGCTCCCTGACGATGATCTTAGGATCGAAACATGTTGGAGTGATTTTAAACGTTTTAATGTAAAAAATGTTATGTATGTGCATTAGTTGGTTTGCTAATTAAATGATTCAAAGGAGGATTATAAATGGAAAATTTGTTGGAATTTGGAAGAAATAATGATGATATACTGTGCAAAATTCGTTATGATAAAACTAATCAGATAGAAAACAAAAAGAGACAGTGCAACCTGAAAGAGTTTTGAGAACAACACGGAACTGACAGATTGAGCTGCATGACCTTCTTTAAGAACCTGTCATTAATGTTAATTAATCATCACGACCAGCAACTGGACAATTTATTCAATAAAGAACAACACGAGCAACGAACAGATGTCATCAGAAAACTTAGAACCTTATGAATAAATTTCCTGATGCAGAAAATATAATTCTATGCATAAAAGAGAAGAACTGACGTGAAAGGACGATGCACAGTGAGAGAAAAGCAGATTTCCGAAACTTGGTTTCGGATATAAAGAGAGACGGCAGAGAAAGCATTATGAGGGGTCCGTTGTGGAAATGACATCAAAAGCAAATTCTCCCTTCGTTTTCCCTGTGATACTAAGCTCGTGTAAGTATTTGTGTACTTAACACACAGCCCTGCCTCAAACAGTCAGGGTTTTAGGAACTGCGGTGCGGCCCAGTAGCGCGGTAAATATTATTAATGATGTTGGCCGGCTCAACAAGTGAGAACGGACCGAGACATGCAAAGTTTGCACCAGTCCGTTCGTGAGGGATGTATCCTAGCTTGATTCTATACCGGAGGATCACCCTACTGTTGCTGCTGACGGCAGGATTACTACCTCAGAGAGCAAAAGTGGATTACAATGTGTTAAAATTTTTATTCTATGAAGATTCGGTATAAGCGTTGCTACAGTCATATCAATAGCTGCAATATCAGGCAAATCATCTTTAAATTACCTTTGCAAATTGATCCAGTTTTGATGTCCTTGTTCCGTAAAGGTCGGTGTGGCCATGACGCCATAGACATGTAGCGGGGAGTTACGCGGTCTGATATCTTAGCTGGGTTAATAAATCTAACAGACTTTTCCCACGCAACTTTTAGACTAATGGTGAAATTCCTTGAAAGAGCTCCGACCGCCCCATTCCAGATAGGTGCCTACTTATCAGTGCTGTTAGCAATATATCCCATGATCCAAAGCCCTCAATCAATTGTGTAGGCCTACGTCTCAATTATGCTTAGTCGGACTACGGGCTGGACGGTCCGGGATCGAATTCCGGTGGGGACAAGGTTTTCCGGCCGTCCAGACCGGCCCTGAAACCCACCCAACTTCCTGTAAAATGGGTACCGGGTCTATCCCGGGGGTAAAGTGCGGTCGGGGCGTGCTGCTGACCACTCACCCCCTTCTAGTGCCGCGGTCGTGGAAGAGTTGAGCTATACCTCTACCCAACCTCTGGGCCACACCGGGCCTGTAACGGGATCACTTTACCTTTACTTTTTACATATCAATAATAAAAAGACTTGAATCATGAAAATGACAGATTGTTGTGGGTCATTTTGTATTAGCTGAATGCTGTCGACGTTGCGGACTCACCAGGTACAGTGTAGAGATATGTTTGCGTGAGAACGTTCAGTATTGACCACTTAATGATTGTGAGTTAGTTCACTCTTGTGCAAATCTTTTTATGAATAGGCATACGACCTGTGAATTAACCTTCCTGAAATTCAGTAAAACCAGTGGTTCGAAATGCGAATGGATATTCTGTTAAACTGTGAGAATAGAAATGATTAGCTTATTTAAATTGTCAGTCGATTTGTGAAAATCAGCAAACGTGGGAAATCGTTAGCTGTTCCACGTATTGCTTGAATATATGTACAGTCAAAGCTAAGAGTTTAACCGAAACGATGAGCTCATTTCATGTATTAGTCGTTATATCAATTGCATTATAACTAGACTGTAGCCAGTAAAACACGTGGATTCACGACGTCTTGGTACACATTTATTTGAGGAATACATTTATGGTTTATCACACTCAGTTCCGACGAGTGTGCATTGTGAGTGTGTGAAGATGTGCGAAAATTCTGGTGGAACTCCGACGTATGGAGTTTGTAATTATACAGTTGCACGCATTCGTAGTCTGAATGTCGGTAAAATAAGATAAAGTTTTCCCTGTGTTGGCAATGAATGCATAAAGGTAAGGTAAATCAGTCCCATTAAAGGCCCGAGGTGCCCAGAGAGTTCCAGGTAATTAAAGTTCCCATATTACGTGACAATGGCCCAGGATGGTGGTAAGGTGGTCAGCCTTACGCACCGGCCGCTTTTTACCTCCAGGAAATGCTCCTGGTACTCATTTCTGTTAGAGGCTGAGGATTATATCAATGCCAATGAAACCATCTGGAATCGAACCGGCGACCTTCCGGTTTGTAGCACAGCACCTTAACCACTGTGCTACTGCGATCCCCGAATGAATAAAGGGGCGTGGAGGAATTGCTCCTCTCATACTTAATTTGCAGTGGATGGAGTCATGTGATCAGCTAAACGGCCCGGCCGTTTTAACCCAGGGGAAAGTTCCCTGGTGTCCATTAAATTCCAGCATGGGTGGAGCCCCACTTTTCAATCTCAAAGATTTGGAGAACATAAAAATTATTGTCTCTGCTGGGAACAGAACAACGATCTGTCGGTCGTCCAGGAGAGGGGGAGGACTTCCCAGTACCTATTGGAATACAGTCTGTACTAAATGTGGAGATAAAGGGGAAAATCCAGGAAATGAACCCCGTATTTCAGCCTGTAGGATTTAAAGTCATAAAATTTAATTTATTGGAATCTCACAGTCATTTTGTAGGTATATGTACAACGCATTTTGTAGGCAGGTTTAAAAAATTTTGACGATGTGTGTACAGCTTACGCAATAACGTGTTGTCCGTCCGTCTGTCTCGCGGACTAATGGAATTCTTGTGAATCGCTCAGCAGCGCGAGAAGCAGGCAGATGCTGCGGGGGGCCCCGAACCGTGTCAGGAGGTTCATGTTTTGAGGAATCATTTTTCACGCGTTGGGTGTTTGGGTCGGTCAGTTCCGTATGACGGGTAGTATTATGAGTTACAATCTGGGGGTGAGGTATTAAACAACGCGTCCACTGTCCAATTTTCCGGCTCAGCAAACTGTAACAACAATGAACATGGGAAAGAAAAGAGGAAAGTCTAAGAAACCATCAACGTGGGGAATTTCACGGTCACTTGGAAGATGAAGCGAAGAAGGAGAATAAGAAGGGCGATAAGAGGAAAAAGTAAAAGAAAAGTAAGACCGAAATTAATGAAGAAATATTTTATTTGTAGCTATGGATTATTTCACAAGTTTGACAGTAACTCAGGCTTCGAAAGATATTATGACTAGGGAATTGGAATTATGTGAAAGTAAGTGATCGTAGTCTAGTCGTGTTCTGTGCTGGTCTGTGCCACGAAGGACAGAAGCAAAAATGAAAAGCGTCGAGCATGGTATTTGTTCTCCGGACTTTGTCCCGGGCCATTCCGTTTAGTGAGCAGGAATATTAACCAGCCACGAAATATTTTACTGCTATCACTCTTACAAATAATAATAATAATAATAATAATGCTACACTAATACTACTACTATTACTAATACTACTAGTACTGCTACTACTACTACCACCACCACCACCACCACCACCACTACCACCACTACTACTACCACTACCACCACCACTACCATCACCACTACTACAACTATTACTACTACTACTACTACTACTACTACTACCACCACCATTACTACAACTATTACTACTACTACTACCACCACCACCACCACCACCACTACCACCACCACCACTACTACTACTACTACTACTGCCACTACTACTACTACTACTACTACTACTACTGCTGCTGCTGCTACAAACGCCGAGCAGTTTAAAACCAAAGAGCTTACCGGTCAAATATTCCACACACGATGAAACATAATGACAAAATAAGAAGAGGTAAAGAATTAAATTAACGATGATTGCCGAGGAAGTTAGTGTATAAATTTAACTTTAACCATTCCAGTTGCCTAGATTGCAGCCATTTCCATTGCAAATGGTTCCTCATAACTAAAACTAGGTCATGGTTAATGCCTCCAACTTCCTGTCCAATCCATTCGCTTATTCTCTACATACCAACATTATCCTGAATTATACGAGCTTTCAAAGAATCACATCGTACCGCGCAGTAAACACGCTCCTTTCTAGTTACAAACACGAGTACGGTAATGCTGTATAACGAAACAAACATCTTTTATTTTGAGATCCTACAAAACCCATTAGTAATATCCGTGGGCAGAATGTGGTATTGTTAATGTTAAAATTTGTGGTACATATAGTAACCACTGAGCTTTAGAGGATTAATCGTGACGGCGTTGTTATATAAGCCACACACACACACACACACACACATACACACACACACATATATATATATATATATATATATATGATACTGAATAAACAAAAGCGAATAAATTACAGCCTATTTACCAAAACGCATTCTTGTTAAAATTTTGTCATTAGAATATTTATATTTTCAAGTCTCTTTCCATCGTTGCATTGCTTCATCTGATAACACTGTTGCTTCTGTGACTATGGCTCCAGTTCAATTTATGTTAATTCCTGTGCATCTGTTACGGTCTGAAATTTAATGACATTTAATCGGTATTTGTTTGTACGACGTAAATATGGCACACGAAGGTGTACGAGGATGTCTGTTGTAGTTACAAAAGCTAATCTTATGTGATAAAATGTTATAAGTAATGACAATGATGACGGTGATGATGATGATAATGATGATGATGTTGATGAAGAAGTAAACAGCGATTTTTGTAAAAATACGTTCGGGGAGAAAAGTATGGAAGAAAGCCATCACAATGTCAGTTTCATAAGAATTGTGACGTGTCGTAAGAAACAGTTCTTTTCCTTGTGGTGCTGCATTGCAATATGAACGGCGTCATTGCCATATTAACGAATGATCCTTATTCTAGGTGCAGCATCTTGTTTTTTTTTTAATATTGTATGTGACAGTTAAAATTATGGAGGTTTTTTAAAAAAGTATTTTAAAAGTGTCATTATTGGAAATTATAAGCAGAATATCCCATAAATATTTTGTACAGGGCTCTGTCCTCACTAACCGAATTGGCAGATGTTGCTCTAACCTTTATGCAAAAGGATTCCCTCGTACGGCTAGTGAAACGGTAGAACTGATTTTACTCAGCTAATGATTGTTCTTCAAATTGCATCACAGGCTATCCAGCTGAGTTTATCCTAGCTTTTCTCCGTCTTTATGGCTACACCTCCTTCCCTTTCTTTAAACCGTTCTCTTTCAGGTACCTGAGTCCCTGTTTTATTGAATTGCTTAACAAAAACACAAACCAAAAATCTTTTATCCTTTCGCATTTATGGATCAATTTTTTAAGCCGAAATCACTCCTTGCATCCGTGTTGCAGGCTGAAGCTTGCAAAACGGACACCATTCCAACCCATCCACACCGAATTTCCAACACACACCGAACCAAAAGCAATACGACCAATGTGGTAATTCAACAGAATAGTCGCAAGCTCCTGATGATGGATATATTAATGTCCGAAACATGTTGGGCACATAAGAAGTGAAATAAAGTAGCAAGTGACATCAAGTCGGTCTTTTCTTCTTCAGCTATAATAAGTATTTTATCCTGTACCTGTCGTTTTATATTAATTGCAAGTTACCGTTGGCAAAATTTCCTAACATTTAAAGTCCAGTGGCTATTATACGTAACACCATTTTTAACACTAAAACTTATGTATTTTATCCACGTTCCTTCCGCCGTTTCCTTATGCAGCATTAACTGATTGGTCCTTCTAAGAGAAGTACCTTGTGTCCTTTGTGATTTACAAACGGAATCTGTATTCTTGTACATTAACCTCAGTCTTCAAAGGGTTAATGTAAGTGCATAATTTTACAACAAGTATAGTTAGGAAGGTAATATTAAAAATAAAATGGGGCGGTGGAATTTGGATTCCCATGGCTGTTGCAGGGTCCATTAGACGGCAAATGTAAATAGGGCAATGACTCTTTGAATCCTACAAAGGCAGGCAATACATTGACCAGGTGATAGGCTATAAGTTTCTCAAGAATCACTCTGAAGCATGGCGTCCATGTTCCGTAAGGTTTACTGGAATTGACACAAACACACGTGCAATGTAACAATCTCAGGTAACCAAGCACCAGAGAATAATTTAATGCTCTTCTATCCAACGAGACAGTACCTGAATAATCTCTAAATACCAAATTTTGTTTTCAGACCCGATGCAGTAGTATTTCCCATAAAGGAAGCCTGGCTGTTAGTAGTGACCATCTGTCTATGCCGGACCTACGTGGATCCATTAATCACAGGTTAGGGACAGGGTAGAGTTCTGTTTTATATTCATTCCACTGCGGGCTGCCTGGGTTCGGTCCGACATGGCCCCTAACCATTCACTTTCATCTTTCATTTGTCATTGTGACGTAAGTAATCTGTCGAGGCTTGTCTGGCTGATCCAGAGGGTTGCTAGCATACGGGGTGCCTTTCTGATGTAGTATTTGTTGGTAATGGGCCGACAAAGATCACATCCCAGGAGACTGTTGTGCGTTGCTATGAACATCCAAAACCGAAGCAAATACAAGACAAGACATCGGTACAATACGAGTACATTGAAATGCAACTTGATTCATGTCTATTCTGAGAGGTACTGTACATAATCTACGTTATATGCCTATGAACTCCGATACCTCAAGCATTTGAAGCCCGATAGTAATACGGCAGAACTCCACTTATCCGGACGCTAGTTTCCCGGATCGCCAATTATCCGGATCGGCTTGGCCCTTCAGGTAAATTTGTCGAAAATTCTACAAAACTTACTCGCCTTGAAATTACCGGTTATTGGATCAAGTACAGAACAGTGTTATGGCATCTAGAATTTAAAAATCAGGTGTGGTCGAAAAGTTTAGCCGCAGTTACGTACTGTAAATAGTAACAGCTGAACTTCAAAATGCAAATGTAGCCTATTATCAAAGAAAAATCTAATTATTCGGATGTTATGCATATCCGGATAGCTCGCCGTCCCAATTAATCCGGATAAGTGGAATTCTACTGTAGTTTGTATCCACGTTTCAAGTCCAGAAGCTTGGCATTTTAACAACCAGATATGTTTACGAGTAACTGCTTTGTTATGATCCTAACACTAAAAATGTCCGTAAATTACTTCCGTACATAGCACTCACTATAGTGACAAGGCTGTGGGCTGGATGATCCGGGATTCAAATCCTGTTATTAGCAAGCAGTTTGTCTCTTCTCCAAAGCTACTTGACCAACTTTGCGGCGCACGTAACCTCCTAGTCAATGGATACCGCGAGCTCTTTTTTTTCCTGGTTACAGAGGAAGCTGCGTAAGAAAGACCTTTTACCTCCACCTGCTACAGATATTAGGACTAAATGGAATCATAGCTTCGCCACTGAAGCATTAATAGCGTTCTGAGGGACAAATAAAACCTTACGTTTTTACAACTAGCACTCACCATTTGGTCTGTGTACAGCAGGGACTGTGTTTTGTGTGAGGCAGAAGCTGACGTTTGGTATTCTGTTTATATCAGTGTCAATCTCCAATGTCTGAAAAAAATTCCTTCTGTTTATTTTTCCTCAATCTACTTTAGTTAGGCTTTGTCATTTGTATAGTTTATACGAATTAAGGCGTAATGATAAACTATGAATTACGAGAAGGTGAGAGAAAATTTTCTGGCTGATTTTAGTGTTCTAGTGTTCTAGCACTGCACTTCTGTAGAGAGAGTAAATAAAGTCACAAAATTCAATCATGCTAGCCTGATTTCAGACTGAGTTTCAACCCGACTGTGTCGTAGCAGAAAAAGGACACAAATCAATATTGTTGAATTGAATAACAGTTGGTCGCAATACAAAATCACTCAGCTCTAGCAAGCTGCATCAAAAAAAATCGTCAAGTTCAGCAAAAAAAAGAATTTGACTTATGTTTGTCCGTGCATCGTAGTATAAGCGTAGAGAAGAAAACCCACTAGATGCTACTGAATGCTTTATTGTACTTATAATCTGCTCAACATGTTTCGGGCACTTATATGCCCATCATCACGAGCTCGAGACTATACTTGTGTTATTGCTGCATGTGGTGTGTAATGTCTTGGTTGCTGGTGGTCGGCTGTTAGGAGCAGAGCAGCAGGCTATGCGTCTGGGATGAGGGAAACTGCTCGAGCAGCTTCCCTCATACTGGACACATAGCCTGCTGCCCTGCTCCTAACAGCCGTCACCAGCAACGAAGGTATTACACACCATACGCAGTAATAACACAAGTATACTCTCGAGCTCCTGATGATGGGCATATAAGTGCCCGAAACATGTTGAGCAGATTATAAGTGCAATAAAGCATTCAGTAGCATCTAGTTGGATTTCTTCTCTACGCTTGCCAGAAAAAGACTTACAAATCTGCACGTGTGCATGATTTACGTATCCTTCTAACGAAACGACTTTTCTCCAGTGTCGATTGTAGACATTGATACATATCAATATTTTTCTCTGGGAAGAAGACACTCGTAGTTAACTATTGTATCTCCAGAGGTCACGATGTGTCAGTTAGGCAGTACCCTATCTCTTCATAGAGGCACAACCGTATTCTTTCCTCCGTCATCCCCTGCCATTCCTCTCTCAGGCCGTGACAGCTTTGCATTGACCACGTCCTGGACTGCAAGTTACAGCTTGTCGGTTCATCCACTGCGAGGAAGATTGTTATGAAACTGATTGATTGCTTGGTTGTGATAAAGCATAGCTTTAAAACATGCGACTAAATCGCGAAGCTGTAGGTGTCAATAGATAAGAACAGAACAGGCTGCCGCTGTCAGTGATTTTCATTTGATCAGAAGTTATATAAATTGATCTTGATAGGTAGTTCAAAAACAAACATTGCCTACGACAGGAGAATAATTCATACCATCAAAACACATTTAATCATGTCACGATTCCGAGTCGATATCTTTGCGTCAGGCTAAAGAATTCAAGCTTTGAATGGAATTAAAACAATTTACTACCCAACAGATGCACAAATATATAATTCGTAGATAAATTAGAATTATTATAAATATTTAAAATATTTAAAATTGCTGCAACATGTTTCGGATCACAAGGGATCCATCATCAGGGAGCTCTATACAGTGCTTGACTAAAAATGGACGAGATAGAACCATGACTGTAATTTTAGCCAAGCACTGTATAGAGCTCCCTGATGATGGATCCATTGTGATCCGAAACATTTTCGAGCAATTTTAAATATTTTATAATAATTCTAATTGTATCTACGAATCATATATTTGTGCATCTGTTGGATAATAAATTGTTTTAATCGTCACTGGTGCACGGTGCAGACATGAAGAAGACTTTGAATGGAACTTTGACACTTGGCATGGCCAGTGATCGAATAATGGCAATAGAAAACTGATTAACTAATTATCTCATAATTATTTTTTTTTTTAGTATAATCCATGTTGAGAAAGTAACAACATTACAAGTTGTCGTGAAATTTCCATTCCTTCAGTGGACTAGGATATTTCTTGCTGTGGGCACAACAAATTACGAACCCGGTACTGATCTGCGGTTATATGAGGCCTAGCACAAGATCGTATGTCTTTTATTTCAGGTCGGCATTATCATAATCCTGGGGGACTGCGGTGGCACAGTAGTTAAGGTGCTGTGCTACAAATCGGAAGGTCGCTTGTTCGATTCTAGATGGTGTCATTGGAATTTTTCATTGACATAAAATCCTTCCGATCGCAATATGGCCCTGGGGTCGACTCAGCCTCTAACAGAAATGAGTACCAGGAGCATTTCCTGGGGGTAAAGG
>Ga0123352_10008928_pt1 | contig 15638 bp, 11 predicted proteins | sample TergutLab28metaG_FD_89700 | JGI IMG/M metagenome (GOLD analysis project Ga0123352, IMG submission 89700) | Labiotermes labralis P1 segment gut microbial communities from Petit-Saut dam, French Guiana - Lab288 P1 | ecosystem: Host-associated > Arthropoda: Insects > Digestive system > Gut ... | reverse complement strand
TCACTCTCGATATAGTGCATACTCCCTGAGGATGATCCCGTATGGGGATCGAAACATGTAGGAGGAATATAAATATGTTTTAATGTGAAACTTAGAAATGTGATTTTAATGTTTTACGTATATTGTGCAATTTGTTGGTTTTAAAGAAGTATTGATATTGTATTGCACGGCAATAAAATGAAAGTGAAAACAGATACTATAATATGAACATTTTCCAGGAATCCAAATTTTGGGTTATTAGTAAAGTTTTTGATGATACAAGCAAGGCTGTATCTAGAGGGGCTCTCAGATACAAACAGTCATGCCTGCAAATGTTTGAGACAAACTCAACAACTGTGACATTCTGGTATAAAGCAGTTAAAGATTTTGTGTTGAAAAGACCAGCATTCGTGGTAACAGTAAATTAATTTGTGAACTTATGTAACAAGTTTTTGACTTTGTTAACCATTTGCTGTGCCTAACATGGTAAAACATGGTAAATGTTCTGAGAAGTAGTGCATGAAAAACATATAAATTAATTGTAACCATGTAACAGCTAACAGGTATGGCCCCTGGGTGGCTGATGGAAAAGTCCTCCAGATATTCATATTCATATTTATTCACCTTCCATGGATCTTAACAGATATGGAATCAGTCACATAATCTACATAAAAATACATAATATACATAAAAGTGTGCAAAGCATTTGTCATAATATAACTAACAAGCTTGTATTGATACATAAGATAAATAGAGGATGTTAAGTAAAAACCATGTACATGAGAATGTTAATTGATAATATTCATCCAGACTATAGGATGTATGTTCTAAAAGATAACTCCTTAATTTGGATTTAAATTGCTTAGCATCTTTAGATAACATTTTAATGTTTAATGGTAAGTGGTTACAAACCTTACTTCCAGAATACAAGGCTCCTTTCTGCACCAATGTTAAATTTGTTGAAGGCAAATATAAATTGTAGTTGTAACGTGTGTTTCTATCATGAATTTCAGAATTGGATAAAAACAAGCTTCTATTTTTACTGACAAAAACAAGTAATGAAAAAATGTATAGAGATGTAAGTGGCAATATTTGAAGTTGTTTGGCAACATGAGTCCCTTTTACCAACATTTGTAATAATTCTTATTATTCTTTTTTGAACTTTAAAAATGTTGCCACTAAAGTGAGAATTGCCCCAGAAGATAATGCCGTAAGACATGACTGATTGTATGTAAGAGTAATAAGTCATTTTCATTGAATCCAAGGACATAAATGACTTTATTGCCCTGATAGTACAACATGCCTTGTGTAGTTTTGGTGTAAGTTCAATAATGTGATCCTTCCATGCCAATGAACTATCAATAATTAATCCTAGAAACCTAGTGCTATTAATATTACTAATTACTGTACTGGAAGAAATTATTTGCATTTTTATTTCATTATGTTTTTTTGTTTAGAATCGCAAAAAGTGTGTTTTGTCACAATTCAATGTTAAAAAATTACTCTGAAACCAATTAATTGTTTCAATCATAACGGTATTTATATTATTTTTAAATTCCTCTGGATTAGTATGTGATATAATAATGCTTGTATTGTCCACAAATAATATAGGGTTAGCCATTTTACTTATAATTGATGAAAAATCATTTATATAAATAATAAACAATAATGGACTCAATACTGAGCCTTTGGCACTCCATGTTTTGTGTTTCCACTTAGAATATTCTTTATTAGACTTATTATCATTCAATGATATTCTCTGATACCTATTTTCTAAATATGATCTCATCAGTTTGTTTACTATGCCAATGATCCCATAAAACCCCATTTTGGCCAAGAGTATGTCATGGTTAACACGATCAAATGCTTTTTGCAAGTCACAGAATAATCCTCCAACAAATTTTTCCTATCTAGAGATGACAGTACTTTATTTAGAAGTGTAAAATTTGCCATTCCTGTAGATAATTTTTCTCTGAAGCCAAATTGTTCATTGACCAGTATATTATTATTATTTAAGTGGCAATACAGTCTTTTATGAATGATTTTTTCAATAATTTTTTTAAATGTTGTAAGAAGTGAAATAGGCTTGTAGTTAGAAACTTCCATTTTATCTCATAAGGGCTTCACTTTGGAATATTTCAATCTATCAGGAAATGTTCCTGTTGATAGAATTTTATTAAATATAAGTGTTAGAGAAGATAAAATGTAAGGTGTACTGACCTTCTGACCTTTAGAATTCTTTATGTTATCTCATCATAACCACAAGAGTTTGTAGATTTCAAGGAATGAATTATTTTCTGGATTTCTTACGTAGTAATATTTCTGAGTTGTACAGTTGAAAAAGACTGTCTAAAATTCTGCCATAAATAAGATATTGAATCATTAATATTAACAGTGTTTTTTCCAGAGAAATTTTTAATAAGTAAATTTTCAGCAACAGATGAGAGATAAGTTTTAAAAGCATTTGCTATAGCTAGAGGATTATTAGATAATTTGTATATTCATTGTTGATATATTATTGTTAATACTTCTATTATAAGTAATAGTTTTAACGTTGTTCCAGGTAGTTTCAGACCTGTTGTTAGAATTCGATTGAAGTCTGTTATAAAAAAGTTTTTTGCGAACATAATGACAACAGACAATGTTTGACAATATTTCTTGTAGTATTCTTTGAAATAAGAATCTTTACTATTTCTGTAGGTTGGGTAAAGTTTCCTTTTATTAGCAAGTGAGATTCTAATATCTCTAGTTAACCATGGTTTTTTATTATAAGAATAATGTGATTTTTTAACAGGAAAACTTGAACAGAAAATTCTGAGAAATGTGTTCAGGAAATTATTAAAAATTATATTAAATTTTTTTTTCAATGAAAACATCATCCCAATTTTCATAACATAGCATAAGTATAAATTTTTTTATGTTTGATGTTGTTATGGCCCAGAAATATTGAACAAGGGTTAGTGGACTGACAGTGATGCACGGTTCCTGGAAGAATTTGAAACACTGGGGCACTCTTCTACCATGGTCCATAAATATGAGAAGATTTGTCCAAAAGCATTAAACAGCAGCCTGTCCATTTCATGGTTGAAGTTGGGCCAATAATTGACTGCTGTAAAATGTTGCTGAAGTACCAGCAGTAGAAGTTTCACAGTTTGTGTAAAGAAAATATACTTTAGGCCTAAACAGGAGCAGATATTAATTTCTCTGACATGGTGAATTTAAATTATATGGCAGATGGTTAACCGCTTACATAAAATCTTCCCAATTCTCACTCCACAAATAAAATCTTAGGTATGCCATGGTGTATAAATCTTAGTTAGCTGCAGTAATATTTAAGTAAGTGTTATTGCTATTAAATTTAAAGCTTTTGTTAAGTCAGAATGAAGTTTTTCATGCATTGAAGCAAGTAGTGAGAGTTGACAGTTTGTTACAAAGCTGTTAATTTAGACTGAATCAAACACAAAGTTCACCTTAACACTTCCTTATTCATAACTGCAATCCATTGTGATTGACTACTGTCCTTTTCTTCATTGTTATAGAAAATATTCAAGATTTTTTTTCTTAATATTCTGTGCATATTTGTTCTGGTAAACATAATTTGCTACCTTACCTAATTAATATACATGTGAACATCAACATTATTTATTAATTCTGACTGAAGTTTTGTTGATGCAGAGTGAAGACAGACATGGATGATGAGAAAGCATTTTTGGTGACAGGAAGTGAAGAGGGCTCACACTGTATTGTTACACTCTTGCTGACTGGTCGTGCCACTCCATATCTGCACAATGGTGTGGTATATGTGGGGGATGAAGACCATTATGTGAGTTACCAGGACAAAAACCTCAGCATTGAATTGACTGTTTGCTGTATTGCGGTATTATGAAATGCCATGTAAAGCCCAGGACTTATGAGTAGGTTTAGTATTCTCAAATTCAAGTGTAGTTTTTAGACATTTAATAAGAGAGAAATAAAAATCTATGACATAAGCTAAGAAAGGTACATTTAAAGATTAAAGAGTTTATTAATGTCGATACTTTGATCACATTTGTATGTGGACCCTAAGTTTTATTATAGTATGCTAGAGATATATTGAAGTAAAACTTGAAAATAATCTATCTAGGTGATAGTAAGGTTTGAAATTTTTATAGGACTGATAATTTTAATCTCTATATTTTTTTGGTGTAACTGATAGCTGTGCACACACATTCTTGCACACGAACATATACATACATGGTGTCATCAAGGATGAGTCTGCCCAGCTTCAAGGGTTGATTAATCAATCGCTTCTGAGTAGCAGAAGTTATACAGTTTGGAAAGTCATGGAAGTTTGAAGTAAGTTAAAGGTGTACCTTATAGAGGTTATTTTAATGAAAAGTTCACATTTACTTTAGTATAACCATTCTGCATACATTAAGTACTGTTCATTTGCATTCTTCTAAGAAGGCAATGCCAATGCAAGAACAAAGGGAAAAGTTTAAGTAAGAAGAGACATGAAAGAGAGTTGGAAGAGTGTGGGAAGAGGTAAAAGAGTAGCAAGAAGTTTAGACAACAATAAAGAAAGCTAGGTCATAGGTCAGACCACATTGGTGACCACATCAGTGGGTGATAATAAATCAGTTTTACACAATAAATATTCCACCCATTTCTGATAAACAGGCTATGCCACAGTTTGGTATACTGAATCGGAGTGAGGTGGGATTTCTGGTTTGGGATGAATGTGCTGATGGAAAAGTGGCAGAGTCCAGACAACCAGGCTCAAGACTCAAGACACCTTCATTGCCTGTGTGGGTGTCCTCATGTGCCGGAAACTATGGGGTGTTGTTTAACACCAATCGGGAGCTGCTTCGCAATTACCATGCTGAGCGCAGGTACCTAGATGCTTTATTGGTTGGTGAGTGTTAATGTGAAGAAGTTGTGACAGTGACTTGGGAAAAGCTGGGTCAGGGAGCAGATGAAAACTTTTTCCAAGTACTGCCTTCTGAAATGCAATTGTGGGAAGTTGGACATAAAATGAGTACATCTGAGGCCAGAATATATATATATATACACCACTTTACAGACTGGTGCTGAATGAACCTTGTACAGCATTCTAGTTAGATGCAAAAGGGTTGCTAATTTCCTCATCGGCTGTATTGTAACATATTGTGTACTAATAACAGACCTGTCTAGTGCAAACAGAGAGGGAAAAAGAAGTCTGACTTGACTTTTTCCATGTGGTTTTACTAACTTTGGTACTTCAATTTAGTTCCAAGGCCATGAGTTGTCATTTAAGGAAAAATTCAAGCAGCTAATTATGGACTGGCAACATCTTGAAGCTGCTACTGACCAAGTTGCTACACTTTCATAAAAGAAGGTAATTTGACTCCCACACCTTCAAATTAGTCACTCAGACTGACCACCTTCATGTCTACAAAAACGTTTACTATGATGCAAGAGAAAACAAACTTAGAAAATTAGGTATACTGCATTTTAAACATGCTCTATACCTACAGGTACACTAAGTCCTGGGTTAATGTTCTGGCTACAGTTCTGAAAATTTCAATGTAGAGCAGAAAAATGCAGAACAGAACATTTTTCCCATTGTAATAATTAAAAAATAATTAACTAAAATATCTGAGAAAAAGTTACTACAACTCTGGGCAATATTAATTCAAACTTTGGTCACTAAAATTAGCCAGTTTTAAAGAGAAAACTTGTTGTTCAGGGTAAACCTAACTAAGGACTGCCTCAATTTTGGTACTCATTTTATTCAGTAAAACTGCTTGTTAAACTTACTCTGCAAAGGTTTCTCATGAGAATTGCCATGTGCAATAAATGAATCCAAAACTCCACATAAGGGTGAAAAATTCAGATAGCTGAGATTCCTCTGTATACAGAGCATAATGGTGTTGCTTGATATGTAAGGTTTACTGCAGGATAGTGGAAAAATGGTTGAGAAGCATGATGGAAGAAACAAACAAAAACATACAAGGCAGCAAGAAAATAAATGAAGAGTAATGTTTGAAGACAGCAGGCATTTTCTTGTGATACACTATTGTATGTTGCACTGGCATATTTGTCTGGTGGCATACAATTGTATGTTGTCCTTTAATACAAGAAAAGAGAATTATACATATATTTTGTGTTCTTAGTAATCTTACAACTTGTTTACAATTAATTGGCCATCTCATGCAAATGGGAAAAACCTAAGAATACCACAGAAAATGTTAAAAATGGCAATGAAATAAAAACAGCCTACTTTGAGACTAAAAAAAAAAAAGGAATGAATCAAAGGAACCCTATCCCAAACACAATATGTGTAAAGGTTTCAGCATTTATGGCTTCCACAGTAATAGAATTATGAGGGTGACAAAAAAAAAGTGAACTGTTTTATTCTTCCATTTTTATTTAGCTTGTAGGGCAAATTAATACTAGAAATGTTCCTAAGTTAGACATCAGCTTGTACGTTGATGCAATACAGGATTAAAACGCCCAGGTGTTAAGATGTGAGATGAAAGAATAGGTTGGCCACACAGAGCTACTGATTTATGTCCTGAAAGACAAAAGAGAGAACAGGAATGGACTGAGAAATGTGTTGAAAGTGATGGGAAATGATTCATAGACAATAAAATGTAATACTTATTTTATTAATCTTCTTGGTGTGTCTATACTACAGCATATGATTTGTTGAGATACGTGTAAAAAATAATGCCCTCATATTTGTTGCCCCGAAATGTGCAAAACCATGAATGGGTTAGTTCTTATTTCATATTGGAACATGCAGTGTTTTCATAAATTACTAAGATCATCTAATGCTTGTTGGTATGTAGGTTTGATCTTCACTATTACACATGTGGGGCTGGTCACAGTCTGCTTAGTGTAGACACTCGTTACAGTGAAGATGTGCTGGGTGGCAGTGCAGCAGGTGGCAAGGAACCTGAGCGGGAGGACTTCAGTACAACTTCTCCTCTTGAGAAATTAATACATACAAAGTGAGTAGTTATTGTACTATACAGAAAGAATTTCATCCATCAACCCAGTGACTGACATCACCTTTGAGACATGGGGGTGGGTGGATGCTGTCTCTAAGCAGCTACATTATATGTCTGTCATGTTTTAAAGTCCATACTTAGATGGTTGCTAGTATTTTGTCTTGTCATAAACAGTGGCAGACTTAAGATCTTGTAGTCTTTCATTGACCAAATAAAGTATTTTTCATCAATATGCACCAAAGATGGACTCGTGTAAGATACCAGTCTAACAGCACGGCCTACAATTTAAATAATAGCAACAAGATAAGAAAGGGTGCACTTTATGTAACAAAGCCTTCAAGGGGTTTACATTTTTACTAATTTTTACTGATTACTGTTAAGATACTAAAGAAACTGATGCAAATCATGAGCTATGAACATTCAACACATTAGAAGAGTGGCCTTCTCATGGTGAGATATAACGTATGATTGCAGGTGGCAAGATGCACGTGTGCACTGGACAGGTCCAGCCCCAGTTCCATGATTTATACTGTACTGTACTGCATAACAACTCTCTCAGCTTTCCGCTATTCCCTGCTGTCATGTTGTTGTCCACTTCCTGCAATAAGCTCATCACACAAAACTATAAACAACAGTCCATTTAAAATGGACACTTTGATATAACATAATGAGAAGAATTGTACAAAAATTGTAACTCCCCATTTCATGGTGCCCAATTCATGCATCCACTTCTCTTAGAATACAGAGAAGAATCATTTGAGTTCCTTTATGTTAGAAAAAGTACTCTACCAACTCAACAAGCAGCATTAGCTTTGCTGTATAACTTGTCTTTGTTAAAGACAAAATAAATATTCAAGGTGAAATTGGAAAGCAGCAATACGGACCCTCAGATATTAGGAACAAGAAAACAGTTTGAACTTAGAACTGTACACAGACTTTATGTGAGTTTAGGTTTAAAGGTATGGAAAAATGTGCCCATTTCACTGAACAAGTGAGACTACTCTTCTTTGGCCAAACAAATGAGTACCTAACACTGTGAAGCAATTACTTTCTTGAGAAGCTAACAGCTGTTTCATTAATTGAGAAATCCCATATATTATGAAATCTGAAAGTTAATTGTGATTTTCAGATGAGTGTACACATAAACAGATTTTCGTGATATGTAACATTAGCAGCCTGTACTGGAATTGAATGTTGCAAGTATGTCTTGGCCTAGCATAGTTAGTCACAGTTACCACTTTTTACACAGCATGTTGAATTTTGTTAACTGAGAGAACAAGTAAAAGATTTTAAAGAAATTTAACACTGGCACTTTCCAAAACCAAAGGGATAGTATTGAACATTAAGGGCCAGTTAAGGCCGCCATTTAATTTGAAAATCAAAGTAATTTTAAAATTTTGTATCATATTCATTAAACTCAGAATGTAAGACTTCATTAAGTAAGCATCGTATATCAAATGCATTTGTTCAATGTGAAGAGTTGTATTTAATAAGTGCCAAACTCTAAAACTGTCTGGGTATATGTAAAAGGCAAAAGATCAGTTGCATGTTACATTCTCTCACAATACTTCACTATATACATACATTCAGTCTGTTCATGTCAGTGAATCATATCCATTATAAAAAGTGGTTATATTCACAATTATAAAAGATGTGCTGCAAAATAGTTTTGTACTGTTCTGAGACAAACACACTGTGACTGCATTTCTCCTCAGTAACTCTGTACTGGAATCTTTCTCTTCTTGACATACCTCCATTCTTTATTGTGGCTTGCTATTTTGTAGTTTAAATCCACTACTGTTTATTTTTTCTCAATATGATTTTTATGCAGTGATATGATAATTTGGTTTTGAATATAGGATGTGCCTGTGAACTGAGAAAGTCCATAGTGTAGATACTGCATACTGCCTGTGTCACAAGGTGCTCTTGCTTTGGTTTCTGTATCCCTAATACCTACTGTTCAGAGACAAAGTGGATGACAGATAGAAGAAATTCCAGTGGCCTTCAAAGGTGCTGAATCCATCAGTTGTTTTGTTGCATCAACAAGGCTCACAGCTTAACGTTTGTGTAACATATGTTCTGCCCCATACCAGTGTGTACTGAGTCCAAAATATGTGTTTTATTCTTCTTTACAACTCTGTTTGGAACATTTTTCATTCCAATAAATATTTAACAAGAGATGTGTCCATATACAAATGTAGATATTCATGTAAAGTTTCTGATTTTGATCAAACTTAGAATGTTTGACAGATTTTAGTAAAACTCACCAATACCAAGTGTCATGAAAATCCAATAATCATTTCACGGTTTGTTACATTTGGCCAAGTAGAGTGCAAACAGACAGAACATGGAAAAGCTACAAGTAGTAGATGCATTTCTCAACTTCGTGACAGGAGCCAAAACTGATCCATGCTTTGGGTTTTATGTGTTGAAGTTGTATTAAACATATTATATAGGAAGCAACAGATGTCTTTTAAGTACCTAAGATGTGAATATGTATCATGCATGTACTGGCTGTAACATACGCAGAATAATTCTTACTGTAATAATGCGTGTTAATTTGTTAACAGGAACTATATGAAATGTGAGGAACTGGTTATTTGTAGTAAAAATATGTATGGATGTGCACGTTTAAGGAACCAAGTCTGTATATTGAACCATTCACAATCTCCAGTTCATCCCAGTACAAGTTAAAAAAAAAGATAAGCATTTGATAAAATGTCATTGCATTAAATCCTTATTTTCAGTTATCATTACCAATGATATATAATTTACATAAATTCTTCTAAAATAATGTGGTAAAACTTTGTTCTTGTGTAAAAGGTAAAAGTAAAAAAATAAATATTCTATCTTTGCAATATGCATAAGAAAAAAGGCACAAAATTAATTGAGCAAAATTGAATATCTTATTTAGGCTCAACAGTTAACCAAGTGTTGCCCTTGTATATAAACTTCATTTTTGTTTTTTTAACATAAATGTTCACACTTCCAAAAATGCTTTAATCTCTTCTGTCTTCCCACCATTTTTATAGTACTGGAAGTTAGACAGTACAGAATACATGTTTAACATTTTGCAGTCCATTATCAAATCATATTCTACACATCCATATCAGATGTGAAGAAAGGCTAGCAAAATGTTTAGCACAATATTGTAGAAAAGATTAAGTAATATGATAATATGAACCTTATTTCTATGACAGGCTTCAAACTGCACCATTCTGAACACAAATACAGTATTTTGATTTTGGGTTTTCTTCTGTTCAGTACATTTGAAACCTCTCATAGACAAGTGCCCTGTCCTAACTTAGCTTTGTCTTTTATAACAGGAGATAAAGCGAACATAGTCAAAGGAAACTGTCTCTTTTTAAGCTGATCCATACACCCTGTGCAATATGTTTCAATAGGTCATTCATATTCATTAAAATTGTCTTTACCTGACATTATATTTCCTTAATGGTAAAGTTCTCTTTGTACTGAGTTAATAACCATCATGCCAGTAAGGCTTATGAGGAAGTTGAAGTGGATTTCAGTTCATTCTGCTCTGTGGCACTAATGGACATGATTACAATGTTATTTAATTTGAAATTTTATCATACAGTCTTCTGAGATCTGACACCATATATTTTCGTATAGGTATCATTTTGGAAGAACCTGGTACCTCCACCATTCAGGGTACAAAAGTGATCACCCCCAGTTTTCTACCTCAAAGATGGAGGCAGTTACTCTGAAATGTTAGTACATATCTGTTAACTAATGGGTGACATAAGAATTCAGAAGACCATAATCTTAATATCAGTGCCGTAAAAAGCTCAATCTTGGACCAAAATATGTACCTGACTTATGCAACCCCATAAATAGTTTTCTCCTGAGTGATATCTGACATCTCAGTCATTTAAATGATAGCTATAATGTCAAACTTGTTAAATTATTTGACTGAGTTGTTTTAAATAATTGAGTTATATAACACAATGGAATGTCATCTTAAATTTGTTATTGAACTCTGAAGTTACACGTTTCAAATGTTCCAAAAATCCAGTTTTTGCTTAAATTGTTTTGGCCTATAGTTTGAAAATTTCGATCTAGACAATATTTATGGAATTTAGTCACAGTTACAGTCTCTTAAAAGTAGTACTTCTTTTAGGTTTTGATTAGGACAATTTCTTATTGCTTTCTTCAGTCTTTGCATAACTGTCACATGCAAGACCTTTATCTTCCTCATTAGTATTAAGGAGTGTGATTTAGTAAATCTTCAGACACAAAATATCAACTATAACGTCCATCTCTCAACTTAGGTACACAGTATTATGTAAAATAGTAAAGGCTGCAATAAATATGATGTTCGAGCAAAACTCAGCAGTTTAGTAGCTTTGAAACTGCTTTTGGACACAGACCCAATACACAGCCAAATTTGTGTGAACTGTATTCATGGCAGTCACATTCCACACTGAGTTTCATGTGCACAGTTTGGATGCAAAGTGTAATGAATGGGATAAACAACAGAACTGATAATTATATCCAGTGTGCCTTAGAATTGATTGCTTACAAGAAACACTTACATTAACTTTCAGAGATTAAATCAACAATGTCTTACAACCTTGGCTGTGTTATACAGTATTCTGATCATTACCACCTTCTTTTACAAACTTGATTACAACAACATCTTTAGATACTTTCTCTCCAACGTGGAAATATATTTTCTCCACCTGGCCATCTCTTGGTGCACGTATCACAAACTGTAACAAGCAATAGTTCTGATTTAGCACCGTTGAAGAGATTACAGAAGTGTTATGGGAAGATAAACTGACAACCAAGAAAATTCATTCCAGGATGACTTCTGCCACATGTGTTACATAGGCAGTGGCTAAGTGTCAAATGTGAGTATGCCTGGTATAAGTTGAATATAAATCATAAATGACATTTACTGGGAGATGTAAAGGGTAAGTTATATGAATGAAATCCTGTCCCATTTAAAATGTCAACCTATGCTTCAAATAAGAGATCTGATAAAAAAATATCCAGACTGAGTTCATTTCTCTGGTACCTTACATCACAATGTGAGGAGAGTTTTCAGAATGTGTTTGGACATATTCCTGCATGTCCTCAATCAGCAAGACCTCACCTCATATTAGCCATTCAGTCAAGGTGCTTCCAGCAATGGAATAGCCCTGAAATAATATCCAAGTAGAAGGGGCCTATTTTGAAGGGGACAATTCCGTCATCATGGTAAGTTCAGTAGTTTCATGGCATCAGTCTGGATAGTTTTTGATCACAGCTTGTAGTGCACTCCATGATCAACAAGGAGTTCCAAGCAGAACTCATAAAACCTTAGTTTTGTGTTGGATACATTTTTAATCATAGATATATTACTATTATTCTTGTTATTTTATTCTATTTCATTTTTGTGAAGAATTTACTATTTATGTGAAGAATCTATGTTAAATATGTTGAATAAAATATCAACATTACCATATTTACAATGCTTGATTTACAAACAGCACTTTATACTTGGCTCTAAACTAAATGCTAAAGAAAATGTTCACATGGCCACCAAGTTGTTATTTTTTATTCCACAAAAGAATTAGCTTAATGAAGGCTGCATCACAGAGGTGTAGCACGATATGTACCAAGGGTACAATATTTCAAAAAACAGGAAACGGGTGAACAGCAAAATAGTGTAATTGTACAGGAATAAAAATTTATCTGCATACATGTGTAAAAAATTGTTAAGGATACACATTTAATTTATGTAGACATAAATTTGTGTATTCTTAACAATCTAGTTTTCATTTGGAGTTTCTAGCTTTAAACATGTATTAAAAATACAATCCAATTTATGGAACACTACCATTACAGCATTTAAAAAGAAATCTAAAGGAGGTGAAGGCAAGTGTCAGGTATTTAGAACCTTCACAATAAAGGTGTGGTCTATCAATTAGGTAAGATTCATTTCAGAGATGGAAGCATCAGTATACATAATTTTATGCAATCCAAATGGCAAGCAGATAATAACAACAACACTAAACAGAGAGGACCTGAAGCCTTACATGGACTGCAAACCACAAAGGTCTGGTATTCCCAACATTCACACAGTTTGACCGCTGATAGAGGTGAGTGACAGGCATTCATTTTAAGACTTTGAACAATGATGGATAATATGTGAGTGGCAATAATGCACCAGCTTCAGAGATTGTTATATCTGTCATATTTCTGCAGTTAAGAATTTCTGATGAAAAAATTCCTTCATATATCAGCAAATTTATCATTGACTCTCAGTATTTTTTTGTTCTAAAGGATATTAATAAGTGAACATACCTCCATCTTCATAGCAATAATAATGAAGAGGGGGTCTCCCATCTTGACAATATCACCAGCAGTCACACATAACTTCTCCATCACACCTGGCATTGGTGCTGCAGCTACATCTCCACCTGTAGCACCAACATCCTCTGCCTCCATAGACATAAACTTGGGTAAAGGCAAGGAAAACTGGTAACTACCATCCTGTAAGTCACATAACATCAATAGTTCTTCATCTTCAGGATCAAAAACAGTTATGGAAGAAAATGCTGTTTTAAATCAATATTCATATAAGTGTGAACATTTTTAAATCAATCTGTCGATATATTCTCTCTTTAAAGTATATCATAATTTACCTTTGTGAACAGATGTATGTCACTGGGCGTGATAAACACATGGGATTTGAACACTTTCTTATCCATATGACATGCAAGATGCAATCTGTTGTCAGTCATCAACAGAGTTCCTGACACATCCAGTGGCTTCTCTGCACCATTGATTCTCACTAAGAAATGTCCTTGTTTTTCATAAGTCAGCTTCACTGTAACAACTGGTAAATATTTTGTATGTAGATATGACAGTGACATAAAGAGTTTGTAAAACAATGGTACTATTCCTGGTAGGGGTGTTACAACACCTCTGCCAAAGGAAAAATTTCATGAGTTTCCAGCTTCTTTCATTTCACTTCTTGTTGACAGTATGGTTCATATATTGTTCTCTCATTCCATTCATAAAAACAGTATTTACTGCACATTCACATTTACTTAATTTCTTATGTTTAATACCAATTTATTAATCCACTGTAATCTAACATCCCCGTCAGGATGCCGTTGACTGCTGTGTCCACATAGGCATGCATCTAAAAGACATTCTAAAGCTCACACTTAGGTTGTGCTAATATTATGCCTTGTCATCAAACATGACAATCTTATGTTCTTGTTATTGGATTTATGCATGGCATGAAGGGTATACTTGATCAGTTCTGCTCATAATATGTCCATTTTGTAAGGAAGGCTGTGTAAATAATTTAACAGTATACCTTGTTTTCCATATCTGAATATGAAATCACGAACCAGCAGGTGATTGAGTCGCATACCAAACTCTGACACAAATGGACTGAAAGGATCCTGGGACGCTGCAGCAGATTTCTGACCCTCTAGCTGTTCATTCAGCACTACTGCCAGAGCTGCCTGTGAGGGGAGAGAAGAAGTACAATATTTAAATAAATAGAACAGCCCAACAGCATTTGGTACATAGCATTGAACATTAATACAGGTAAAACATGTGTGTGTGTGTACATGTGTGCATGTGTGGGTGTGGGTGCGCGCGTGTGCATGCATGTGGTGTATGTGCATGTATGTGGGTGCACATGCGTGTGTACGTGCGTGTGCATGCGTGCGTGTGTGTGTGTGTGTTGAGGGGTGAATATGGGGCACAGCATTGCTTGCCTCTCACATATCGCTCATTTGCAACAAGCCTGTCACAACTCAAAATTTGGAATTTTTGAGTAACTGGTATAGAAAGAAACATTTGAAGATGCACTTTTAACAGGTATAGTGTCATAACGCAGTTTGCAAAACTCACTGCTGGAGAGCAGCTGTGTTGTTGTTGCAATCATAGAAAATTATAGCACTTCAAAATCTTTAAACGTTTCTCCTGAAAAATTACAAATTTTGAGTTGTGACACTGTTGTCGCAAATGAGCGATATAGTGACAATTCAGAAAGGACATTCAAGAAGGTGAAAAAATTCTAGTTCTGACTTAAATTTTCAAATTTAACCCTTACAAAATGACACCAAATCTTGAAAGTGATATGCAAAGACTGAGAAAGGCCACAACATATTTTTACTCAAGAAAGGTAGTTCCCTTGCTGAACTTGATGTACCGCATACTGGGGAGGATGGAGGCAGCATTTTGCCCAGAAACATGCATGAAGCTACATGGCCTCATATGCTAGAAGACAATAATCTACATTTTGATACTTCATCTGATGTTCTTCAATGCACGTAGAATGCAAGGAATGCTTAGAACTTTTCACCTGGATGATGACATGATCTGGTGGAGTCTTCTGTATCAGCAGTTCTTGGTGATGCTGCTTTATGAAGTTGGTGTGAACATTACCAGAGATGAACTCGCTGTGATGGCAGAGATCCAGTACAAAGTCCACGTTTGTGTCAACACCCACAATCTGTTCATGAACAATTCAAATTTTTTTAAACTATAACAAAGTGCCTACAAATGGGTGGTCTTGCACTTTTGTATCACACTTACTTACTTACTCCATGGTGCAGAGTCCTTCTTGAGAAGCTAACTGGTTTGCAGCTAGTCAAGAAATTCCCCGCATTTTATGGAACCCGAAGGTTCATTACCGTACTCACAAGCGTCCAC
>Ga0123352_10008927_pt1 | contig 15640 bp, 7 predicted proteins | sample TergutLab28metaG_FD_89700 | JGI IMG/M metagenome (GOLD analysis project Ga0123352, IMG submission 89700) | Labiotermes labralis P1 segment gut microbial communities from Petit-Saut dam, French Guiana - Lab288 P1 | ecosystem: Host-associated > Arthropoda: Insects > Digestive system > Gut ... | reverse complement strand
TTAATGCTCAACATGTTTCGGATGTTAATACATCCATCCTCAGGAGCTTGCGACTTATTTGTTGAGTTATTTCATGGGTTGTATTGCTCTGTTTCGATGTGTGATGGTGTTACGTTGTGGTTTGGCTGGGGTGGTGTGGTATCCGGATGCAGGCTGAAGCACTAGTGTTTCAGCCTGCATCCGGATAAGTCGCAAGCTCCTGAGGATGGATGTATTAACATTCGAAACATGTTGAGCATTAAATAATGAAATAAAAAAGCAAGTGACATCAAGTTGGTCTCCCTTTATTCAACATACATTCATTTCTTTCGCTTTCTCCCCGCTGCTTATCCTCCTGACAAGAAACTATGCGCGCTGATTGGCGTAGAGGTGCTGCAACAAACCGCCTCATTTCTCAGTCACTCACTCGCTCACTCATTCACACTCACTCTCTCTCACACACAAACACACACACACACACGCGTCTTCTCGACACGATACCATTTTAACGAGCCGGAATGAACCCGGCCAGCCAACCGGCGTGTATCCTCTAACCTCGCCCGTCTTCACACCTCTACGTCTTGCTAACAGGGCGGCACCCCCAGAGCCATAATGAATAAATATGACGCCGCGTTTCCAAAGTTTACCGACATTTAAACGTTTATTTGCCACGGTGCACAATATGAACTAAATATCAGACAGATCACGACGAAAAGCAAAAGGAATAAGACTTTAACAGAAAATTTGCTCTCTGAAAAGTTTATCCATTCATGTTCCTACAATTATGTTCCCAGGTAAACCGGATCTGGTGTTGGCAAGCGTACATTTATCACAAACCGGAAGGAATTTAAGGCTTCCCGACGACAAAATATGTGCGCGATCATTTAATCCACTAAACAGTCAAGAAACACAACTTCGTTTCAAGTACACCAACGAGCTGAGCGACGTTCATACCATTAACCAGCAAATTTCAGCCGCGCAGGTGCGTGGAGTAGGGAGCGCATGCGCACTGGGCATAACTTTGGGATCATCCTCGCATCATCATCTACCTTAAAAGTACTTATTGTTTATTTTACGAAGGTGCCAGTGCTCGGAACTGGGGCAGTGCGAAGTGGCGTCCATGACAGGTTGGTTGCTGAACGATAATCAGAAGGGACTGGGAACGAAGTGGTATCAGCCTAATACCAGTACTATCTATCTCCCGAATTCGCTTGAAGGACTGAGAATAAGCATGAAAACTACATTGAGGGCAGACGGTGTCCCATCCCTGATGAGAAATGGCCACCTCCCGAATATCAGTCTGGACGTATCAATACACCAACCTATCACTTCCACATTTATGGAACGCATCGTCTGGACGTACATACATGCCATGGGGTACAGTACGTACGGCGAAGTATCTTGTTGCGTAAAATTAAGTTTCCGTGTTCAGTGGAAATCCGTCAAAAGCGCAGAAACCCTCAAGTCCCTTGAGAATCCGTTAATAGCAGGTTTTACCGTATTTTCATGTAAGCCATACGATTCCACACAGACTGCCAGTATTACATCACAGACGTCAACCGATTTCGTAAGGACCCAGTGTTTACAGACATTTTAGAAAAAAAAAACTTAATGTTATGCACGGCTTTTACTTCTAAAATATCCCTGCACTCCATCCACAGCAGACTCCACACAGCTTTAGACTACTAGTTCCAAGTACCGTACTGTCAGCTTAACAAGTAGTTGAACAGGCAAGCCTCAACGTCATGGCTACAATACCGCCAATAGCCTTTAAAAATTGCTGTATCTTAACAGCAATGCACGAGATGTCACAAAACCCGAGCGCAAACATACAAACACACGTCTATTTTTGTAAAAGGTAAAGGTGAAGTTGTCCCGGCACACGCTAACAAGATACACACGAGAAGTGGCGGTATAGACCCACTCATTCGCAACCTTAGCCCTACACAGAAGTGAGTGGTCAGTCCCATTCCCCCGGTAAAAAAAAGCCTCCGGTAGTCACTACAGAGTAGGGTGATGGCTCCCAGAGCCGGAAAGGGCGTGCCGAACAACACATACGTCCCTTGCCTCTGCAGGGATTCGAACCCCGAATCGCCCAGCCCGTAGGCCTAGTCACGGGCTACGCTAGCATGGCTCCCAAGTCTATTTTTTTAGCAACACAATTCCACTTCCGTTTCGGACACTAGAATTTTAACAAAAATTGATCGTTTATAATTGTTCGTCGTTTTGAAGGTTATTTAACGATGCTGTCAGTAACTGAGATTATACAAACCTATCCTGGACCAATCATATGAGACTGAATAATCAACTGTATATGACGCGGAAGGAAATGACACTATCTCACCATCCGACTGGACGGACTGAGGAACATCTTGTAATTCTCGGTCACGTTGGTTGGTGACCCCGTCAAGGTTCGAAATGGGCGCCTCTCAAACACGGCTCAGAAGAGATACCGTTTCCCCAGACTTGTACTGTTCTTGTGTGCGGAACATACAGTGTGGTCTGCATTAGAATACAAAGATACAATTCCAACTGTACCATTATGACAGGCTTTCCAGACACTGACTAAAATTAAACAACACAACACGTGCCTATTCCCACCGCTTTAAGGCACACACATTTTTTTTCAGGCACACACATTTTCTCAGTCTCCGTTCACCTGAAACTCTTTCCCAGCTGTGCAGGTTACAGCGCATCGATCAGCAGTTCGGGAACGAGATACGTGTATGAGAAAAAACAGTGGATAAAAATGTAGCGGGCCACGTTCAACGTACTCTCCATCACACAGCATTGACCTGCGGGAACGGGGAAAGACCTCGAAGAAAAACCGGATAGGGCAGATGGCCAATTATCCAAGCCTACAACTCCAGGATATGGAGAAGTGGAGGTGTAACTTAATTCTGAAATTCGTAAGGAGCAACAAAATAGTAAAGCAGAGGCGACTTATTTCGCCAAACTGTTATTCATTGGACAACCTATTCAGCAAGGAATACTATCGAGTCTCTATCACCCCACAGCCACTATCAATTTCACAGATATGCAAATTCTTTATGTGAACACACTGCTAAATACCATTTTCACTGGCCGATCCCGGTGGCCGTGCGGTCAAACGAGTAGGTCTGCGGCCGCAGGGTTGCTGGGATTGAGATTACAGATCCCGCTCGGCGCATGGATGTCTGACCCCTGTCAATGTTGTGTGCTGTCGGGTAGAGAGATCTCCGGTCCAGAGGAGTCCTGCCGAGTGTGGCGTGTCTGTTGTGTGATATCGAAACGTCAACAATGGGTTGGTCTAGGCCCCAGACGGGCCAATGCGATCACATGATATTTTACTGACTGAGGACGATACCCGATCACAAGATACTTTACTTAGTGCGGATGACATGCCATCACAAACAAGATACTTTACTGACTGCGGATGATATGCGATCATAAACAAAATACTTTACTTAATGCGGATGACATGCGATCACACATAAGATACTTTAATGATACGCGATCACAAGATACTTCACTTAATGCGGATGACATGCAATCACAAATAAGATACTTTAATGATACGCGATCACAAGATACTTTACTTAATGCTGATGACATGCGATCACAAATAAGATATTTTAATGATACGCGATCATAAGATACTTTACTTAATGCTGATGACATGCGATCACAAATAAGATACTTTAATGAAACGCGATCACAAGATACTTTACTCAATGTGGATGACATGCGATCACAAAATAAGATACTTTAATGATACGCGATCACAAGATACTTTACTTAATGCGGAAGGCATGCGATCACAATCAAGATACTTTACCGGTCACTACCAGGGAAACTGTCGCTACGTATTCACATTAACACTGTAGATTTAGAAAACTAAAATATACAACTGTGATTACGTTTAAAAAAAGACACCTTACCACTTTAACGAAGAAAGTCAAACGGTTACATTTAACGATTCAGATCGTATCACGTCGCAAACACACCCCGTCTCGAGCACAAAAACCAGTTGCAACTACAACAGGAAATAATCGCTGTTTGTTCCGACGTCCATATAAATCAAAGAAAACATACTCTGTGACAAGGAATTGGAATTTCGAATTTTAAACCTGGTGGTACACATACAGGATGTTTAAGGAGAAATTGTATACATTTTAGGAGGTGGTAGTTCATATAAACAGGTGTCCAATTTTCAATGGGTGTGAAGATACAGCTGTTTGAATTTGGCGCGTACAGATCAGATTTTTGTCTGTGGGGATGGATGAAAAGCGAAGTCTGCAAAGAAGTTAACACAAGAGACGAACTGGTCGCTCGCATTATGAATAGTGCTGCCCTCATGAAGGAAGAACGCCAAGACGACCTCACGAGAGCTAAACGTACCATTGCCAAGAGGGCTGAAAAGTGCACTGAAGTCGATGGCGGAATTTTTGAAAACTTACTCCGAACTGTTGCAATTTATTGAGATCATTTACATAACCAATAAATGCAACCCATACGCCATTTGTCTTTCCTTCATACCTTTTGTAAGGCTTTTTATGCGTAACATTCAGACAGCTGTATCTCACACCCACTGAAAATTGGACACATGTTTATATGAACTTATTTACTCGGAATAGTCCACACTACCACCTCCTAAAATATTTACTATTCCTCCTGAAACACCCTGTATAAACCACTGGTCTCTCTAAAAGGTTAACCTTTTAAACCCTACTGGTTATGTGATACACCAACAGGTTTAACATTCAACAACTGTACGCTCTGCCCACACTGTATTTGTGTGTTTTGTATTTATCTGAGAACAAACAGCGACTTGTGCCACCTACATCATAAACTGATTGGTTTTTATAACAGAGATGAATAGTGTTTACTGCGCGGTACGGACTGTGTCTTTAAATAAAGCTGTCTGCGCTTCGTCTTTAAAAGTTTTATACACATCGAGGCGTCTGCCACAGCTGTAAATACTTCATTCTATTTTAGTTCATTAATTCGTTGTTTGTTTACGATGTTTTCCTACGACTTCCGACGACAAAACGATTCGTGAATAACAAACATGACCAGCCATTGGAGCAAGAGTTGTGGCCCAGTGTCAGGCACTAACTTGGCATTTACTTTGACATACCGACAGGGCGTCACGAAACAAAGCCTAAGTAAGGATCGCCCGTTCTTGAGCACAGTTGCACCCGGAACCCCCAAATACGAAGCAAGAGTGCCACATCAGAGACAGTTATACAGGGTGTCCCAGGAGGAAAGGACCTAACTTCGGGAGAGTGTTCCTTAGGTCAAACTATACCGACATAACCCAAAACAACTATATCTGCTACCAGGTTCATAAAATTAAAAACACGAAATTTATAAAACACAAAATCATAAAGCGTCCAATTTTGTGTTGCACGCTGTACTTCACTCCTTTCTCGTCGCAAATGCCATCGCTGCCACTGTTCATCGCGTGTTGAGACACAGCGCAGTAATGGCCTAGCACATCACACACGCTGTGCACCATCACTTCATGAGACCTAACGTCGTGTACCAGATCCTTCGATATTTCTGGCAAGGATATATTCATGTTTGTAGCATCTATGCATCCGTCTCTCTCGCTACTCTCGACTCCCTCTTTCCAAGATCCGAAAATAGGCTAAACATCTGTAGCAACACGACGCCACACTACAAAACGAGAAGGAAAGGTGCAATGATGAAGGAAACGTGTGATGGAAATCTTACCACTTACTGGTTTACACTTTATTTAGCTCCTCTTAAAACGGCTGATCGACCCAGATCGAGAGATCGACTCGCCGCAGTCACGCGTCCTGTGATGAGTCTGCCAATTCATGAATCAGTCTCCAAACACGTAAAGGCCACTGTGCAGGCCAAACAGACTGAGGCTGTGTTGCCATAAATGGGAGCCGATGTTTGATTACTCACATCGTCAGCACTTCTATCCTTAAAAAGAAAAAGAAAAAAAAACGCCGAAGACTTATGCAGCAGTTGCTCCTGTGATCTGCGTCTAACCGTCACAGCTACGACACGGCCTTCGAGCCTTAAGCGTACACAATTTAAATTAACTTATGTACGCCTTAAGACAATGGAAACTGAAGGGTGTTTGAGAACACAGTACAGATGAGAATATTATGTATGATATATTTATTTACTGCAGCTGGGTTTCCACCCGGTGGCAGTGATCGGGAGACATGTACAAAAATAGGAAACAGACAGCAAAAAAGGAGAAACAATACACAAAAAATACAAAAACAATACAAACAACAAAGAATACACAAAACAGAAAATAAAAAAAAATTGAAAACAAAAACAAGCATAATAATATTTGTAACTAAGACAAGGAGGAATGGAATAGCGCAGAAAATTAAATAAGAAGGAGACAGAAATGTGCATTTTTCAGCAAATATTATTAAGAAAATCAACTCAAATTTAATTCCTCCACTCAACGTGTACTGTGGCCTACCTACAACCAATTGTAAGTCTTTACAGCCCAGCGGTCACTTGCACTGTATGTAGTACACGCACGTACTATCTACTTTAATATATATGCATTATGTATTTCCCCACAGAATATACTTATAGGCAGGGGCGCACAAACTGCGGTGTCCACGTAGTCTGGACCACTACATTTTGTATGAAGAAACAATATTTCAGCGTAACGTTTGCAAGTTTGTACTTATATACAAGCACTTGCAGGCTGTCACTCAGAACTGTCGGTCCTCAGAATGGAACGTCACCAATCTGGCGCCTAGAAACTGGAGCTGACGCATAGATTTTTTGGATTTGTTGACGCCTGCTTACAGTGTACTGTATGTTTCTCAGCATAAACACGGGACAATGGATGCACGGTCGCACAGATAGGAACATGTGACTGGACAGATAGACGGAAACTAGAGAACGGACAATCGGATAGGCGAAAACACGTCTTAGGACTGTCGAATATATGGAAACATTCCAACGGACAGTCGGATTGGCGGTAACAAATGAAAGCATACTCGGGGAACCGAAAATGCTATCTGCTCCTTACGAGTTCACTCTTAGTACTGATTGTGAAGACGACGTAAACACCGTTTTAAATAAAAAGCCCGAGAAGTGAAAACAAAAAGAACTCTCAGAGGTACCAATCCTTCCTCACAGTACAAGACAAAACAAACCGAAGTTTATTAAACCCAATCGAAAAATTCGCTGCCTTATATACAACCCGAGGGTTCACAACAGCCCCGCCGAGGTTACGTGTAACATTTCGCAGCACGATAACTGTATTATAGTGCGGGAACGTTAAGCCCTGTCCAACCACAAAGTTGGATAACCACCCCTTGTCAACTGCCTGCGACTTCTTTTTCAATGAATTTCCAATAACGCAAAATATTAATTAATAAAGAATAAAATTTTCAATTCATTTACAGGCAGTAAATAGGGTGATAATATACAAACATATAACAAATGTTCCCAGGTCAATACTGCAGGATCTAATTTCAGATGAAATTCCGATTCGCGAAGGTTACTGAGTTGCGGCTGTTCGTTTAACCAATCTCAAAAATGCACAACACATTTCTTTCCGTTCTAATTTAATCAACGCATTGCAAATGCTCATAGTTCCTTACCGCTGAGAAACGGACAAAGTGTGTATGGCATCTCTGTCTTTGATGTACCTCTGAAATTGAATCCTGATGACCTTATGTCCTGGGACACTATGTATGTGTGTGTTTGGGTACACACACACACACACACACACACACATAGCCTACTTGTGCAGGTAGGTACTACTGCAGAAGCTGGCTCCAGCAGTAACGCTTGCTATGCACCTTCAGCGGATATGGGGCTAATACTGTCGGCTAGACTTTGATGGCTTCCCTCAGCCACTCTAGCACAATCCTTCTTCCATATCCTTTATAATTCATCATTCATTAATCATCATACCATCTGACAGTAACAGCCTGCATTACAGCGCAATTCAAGTATACATAAATGACAGAGAAAAGTCAACACACAACACACATACAATTAAATCTTTATTATAATAAACAATTCGAATCCCGGTGAAGGCGAGATTTTCCGCACCCGTCCAGACCGACCATGGGGCCCACCCAGCCTCCTACACATTAGGTACCGGGTCTTTCCCGGGGGGTAAAGCGGCCGGGGCGTGGCGTTGACAACCCACCCCATCTAGCGCCGAGGTTAAAGAAAGAGTACGGCTATATCTCTACTCCCCATATGGGCCTTCCTGGTCTATTCTAGGGTGAACTTTACCTTTACCTGTATAATAAATAATATTCTTAAAGGAAAAGTACAAATGCACAATTACACGAAATATACTGTACGTTAGCCAGCGTATAAACGTAGATCACATTCCGAAACACTGATTTTTTTGTGGTCTTATCCATCTTCGAACAACTAAAACACAACGTTTATAAACCCTGCTCTGTTTCCGTCTTCAGGAAAATAATCATGATGTATGTGGCGAGAGGCTGCTCTGTGATGAGGGAGAGGGGAATTGTGGGTCTGGCTCAACACACGCACTCGCTGGCCTGTCTTCGTTGTATAAACAAAATACCCTTGCTAACCTGACCATCTTAAAACTAGTACGCCTAGTTATTTTTCCAACACGGAATGTTGCCAAGTTCCGGGGTAGTGCTGTCTTGACAGAAATCCTGTTCCAGGCAAAGGCTCCTGCACAAGAACTATACAAAAAAAAAAACTACACATGTATGTAATTTTTATATATGCAACACGTTCCGATAACAATCACGAGTATTCCGTCTTCAGGCTGCTGTCTGTGTGCAATTATATTTATTTATTTCGTCATGTGTCAATTGTCTAACGATGTTGTTCTAAAACCGACCTTTTTGCCCCACCTCTCCCCTATCCTGCAATATGGACATACGATTCAAGTCTTCTGGTATGTTTATGCAGTGTAGACGTGTAAGCAGTTCCCGACGTTTCGTAGACACCATGACCATTCGTCTCACCCAACGCGTAACATCCCAGAGGACTTCAGCAACACCCCTGCAAGAACCCAAAATCTACCAACAATGCCGGACTTTCTGTATTAGTATACAGTATATCAGATTACAAACGCCTATGTGGGTACTGGTCCTGTTAACCTAGATACTGTAAAATAACAAGGTCAAAGAGCAAACAGCAACTACATCAGCATGATTTACAATAAATATCTTGCGCTTGGAAGGTGGTTTATATTATGTGAGTATGTAATTAATTTTGCTGGTTGTAAATTACAGAATTACAAGAGGATGCATGTTTATGTCCGCAGTAATTACTGTGTTGTGGCGGTGAACGGAGCGAACCGTTAAAACAGAAGTTGAAGGTTTCAAAGAACTTAATTAGTACTAATTACATGACGCGCCACCTTCAACACGGTTTCTTCAGTCGGTAGCGTTTGAAGGGCAGTGACTTGACTGAGAGAGGGAGCTCACTGAAGTCTGAAGGGGCAAAGTGCTGGCTACAAGAACAAACAGAGCTCTTCCACAGACACGTAAATACGTTGTCAATTCAAAGGGCCAAAGGGCAACCTTGCAAGACTGTCCCTTGCAGGCAGCAAAAGAAAATTACTGAGCGCTACGGTCAATTATTTAACGCTCCTGCTTTGTAGGTTCCGAGTTCGAAGCTCAGGTGTAAGATCGGTTACACGGTTATGGTTGTGGTGGCTCTTCTGGGCCCCTACGCTTTGTCTGGACAGTGCTTTACAACAGTGTCCCTTCCCATTCATTATTCACAAGTCACCCTACCATTTGGCGGTATGCAATCAGTCCATCTAAAAAGCGTCGTTAAACAAACTATGAATCAATAACGATGGAATTTTACTGCAATGTTTTACAACAGCACAAATAGAAGGTCTGATAAAGAACGGAATTAAGTCCATTGAGATTTCAGGTGTTCATGGCTCTTGAAATGCGGACTGCTGTCTACTTGGGTTGACAGGGTGTAGTCTGGAAGGCTGATACTGACGTTCCAGAGAGAACTGCTGCCTCTGTATTCAGGGCTGAAGTATACTCAGCTCCACCATGAACAGGGAGCCAGCACGTTCATCTGAAACGTTCATACCCACCAACCAGACTAGACGACAGCAAATGAGAAGGCTGAAATCTACAACCTACTTATTACTTCTGATTTTTAACAGGGTCGCCGGAATTACGTTTGTGGACAGGCGGTGAATGGGAGTTTAACACACACACACACAATTTTAATCCGAACAGGTACATTATCTCATTTAAACTCAGCAAATTCTTAAATAAATTTAAATAAAGTGTAACAGAAATTTATAAATATGACTGCTGACCCAAAATTATTCACGTTTCTGTAGACTTAAAAAAATTGTTAATGCAAGACCATCATCAAAACTGGTTCCGTTGAAATCACGTGTTCAATTCCATCAAAGGAGTGACTTGTTATACATACAAGTGCTCAACAGACTTACACAAACATGTCTTTCGCGACAGATTAGAATTTCTTAATAACGCACCCACACGAGTTTATAAGATCTCCCCTTACATGTCGCAGTCTACGAAGTCCGTGAATATGTGGAATTATTCGTTGTGACTGACCTACTGTTTAACCACTGGTCTCGTGTTGACTACAAGCATTATTTTCTGACAGATGGAATGTGACAAGTGTTTGTCATTTCGGTCAGAACACCCGTATTATTGTTGTGCGCTCTTAATTGTGTTATTTAACTACGCTGTTAGTTCCTTAGATTGCGGCGTGTTGGAGACAGAAGGATGAATGGATGGCTGGATGGATGGCTGGATGGATGAATGAATGGGTGGATGAATGAGAGGAGGAACGAATGGAGTTGGAGAACTGGTGGATTGGTACTGACAGGTGACAACCGACATACTCAAAGTTTAATCTGTCTCTGCCACAAATAAAACATGGACTGGTGGGGATCGAACCCCGGCCTCGGCGGTATGAGACCAGGGACTAACCGCATTAGCCTTGACAAAGCTGCACTGATGTAAGGAACAGTTACATGTTATCCTCTGTCTTCCAATCAGCAGTTTAATCAATTCCGGAAATACAAATAACCGTTAAGAAGAGAAGGTGATAACTCCATTAACGTCTTCCAAGCAGGTTATCGGTTCTAATAAGAAAAAGTTTAAAACTCAATACTTGCTGAGATATAAAGCTGTGTCATTGGGTATGTAGTTCCCGACGTGTGAAAGTTCGTGTTGCGTTCAGCTTCAGGGTCAAGCAGTTTGGACTTCTTGCACGATCGTTAGCAACAATGGGAAACTCTCGCCCAACGCAGAGACGACTCTTCGGTGACAGGGCTGTGAGAATGCCAGATCTCGCAAGGAAACCCTGATCTCCACGCACAGTGACACTTGCCTTAACTATGCCAACGAACTTCACAGCAGCATACACCGTAATCCGAGTCGCTCTCATTTAGTCGAAGAAGGCATTTTCACTTAGTTGGGTCACGTGATCTAGTAATGCTAACTGGGTCCATCATTCACATTTCTTCAGTACCAGATATTTACAAAGCACAATGTTGAAGAATTAAGCTAGTTTCTTCCACACTTTCATTCTGAACGTTGTTTGAACAGGTGAACAATTTCACATACGATACTCCAGCTTCTGAGCAGGATTAACACTCAGGTGATGCACGTTGCATCACGAACGGGGCACTTACAATCCAATATACACATTACCAATTAACTTAAAGTTTACTCTTTAAAGACACCGTTTTAACCAATATTTTGACAGTCGCATATAACCTGAGTACCTGACAGCACTACCAATACATCAACCAATCAACGACCACCATCCCAGTATTCTACCTATTCAGCCTAAACAGACCCATCAAACGTGTCCGACACTAGTGTAAACCTATAATTAGTGACACTTAACAAGCTGCGTCTCATTATCTCCTGCATGGTTTCTAGGGCGAAGTAAACATCCGTACAGATCGATAATAATCTGCTGCGCCAAATTAATGATATTTTTAAACAGGTCTCTGCAAACAATTTTCACAGTTAAGTTCAGACGTGCACAAATCCCAGGTTCAAGGACGTCGTGGCGTCTAAATTTAGTACGGTGACGCCTGATGTATGTACATCCTTACGATGAAACTTGTTACCCTTCTGAGGCCCAGAATATTAAAGTGGCGCGTAGATTTTTGGAAAATCTGCGCATCCCTGGCTTAGACCCCGTAAGAACCAACGCAAGCTCTCGCGACTAGCGGTGCTGTAAATACAATAAACACACTCTGTCTCGTTTAACCGATCAGTTAATAATGTGAGGACAATCTCTCTTTGTTCCGAGATCTACACGAAACACATAAATACACTGTGTCTGCAGAAGGCAGACTTTTTGTATGTTAAACCTGGTGGTACATAACGTAACCACTAAATTATAAAAGTTTAGGGCTATTTTGAGCCAGTTTTAAGCCAAAGAGCAAACAGTGCATTTCCTAATTATTTCTGTCATTCTTTTCCTGTGGTTAAGTCCTGGATCTTCTCACACTCTCCCTTTCAGTTCCGGTCATTCGTCGAATGACGGTTACCGATACTCACTTCTCTTCAACGGCAATTGAAGTCGGTCCACTAAGTTTTTAATTTCATCAAAGGGCGTCAAGCGCCAACATGCAGATACACGTTTAGGATAATCGGCGCCCTTCAGCGCATTGTCCATCATTCTTCTTGCACTCAGTTGCCCGGACGAGCCCGGAAAACTTACGCACAAGTGCACAATACGTACGCATGATGAGAAGGTTGTGTTCAATTATCTGTCCGCATTTTTTATCATTGCCATATTTCATTATATTTCATAATGAGCGTTTACACCCTTGATTCTAACCCTTAATTTATTTCCGCGCGTACAACTTAAATTCACTTGATTCTCACAAATAATTCGACGGATAAACGTTCACGTCTCTTAAGAAGTTACACCGTGTCGACGACTGCTAAACAATTCCCTACGTTCTGGAGGCATTACGGCCCTTTACAACGTCTGTAACTAGTTAATAATCGATAAGGTGTAACATCCCCAAGTTCGAAGACACGGCAGTGAACACCACAAATCAATTTGGACAGTTTTATAAAAGTTATTCTTTACACAGGTCAAAGTTACTACCGTATGTAAATAGTGTAACAATCGAACTCCATACAGCACAGTCCTGCTGGAGCTCAACTCACCTGTCCAAAATAGTCCCTACTTTTTACGGAACCCGAGGCCGTGTTAGCGTGGGCCAGCCAACTAATTTTATCCGAAGCCTGTTGAATAATATCCAAAGATTCGCATCTTATTTCCTTAATATCCAAAATACTCTTATTCTTCGATCTACGTCCACGACTCCCAGGTGTCTTCCTCCCTTCAATCTATCAGACTAAAATTCTGAATACCACGCTCATCTCCCCGATGCATGCGGCATATCTTAATGTACAAACCATTTTTATATGACAGGGGTGGCCACAAATTCGGCTCGCGCACGTCACTGACGTGCCTGGGGCAAGGCGCTTATAAAGGAGTAACAACCGATATCTGGTAAACAAACGCTTGACAACAGACCACTAGCGCAACTAGCGGATTCCTCAACGAACAGTATATCCCCACGTTGTTAACAGAGGGCCGGTTGCGTTCTCTCGTGCAGTGCGCGCTGTTGCGACTGTACGTTTGGCTTGATTCATTAGACAGAGGCTTTTGTCGAAGTTGCTTCCCAAAATACGGCTCCAAACTGGACTACCTGGCCACGCCTGTTATATTACATCCTACCGGCAACGAAATTTTATGTCTACCTTTCAATTACAATGTGTTACATAATTATGTAACAACATGCTCGGTATACAGCATTAAGTTATAACGACTACATAAACGTGCTACTCACGGATAGCAGTATATGTGGTACATCTGCACCTCCTGTTAGCCCTTCCAGACAAAAGATTGTCAATATACTCAGGCTTAGGTATATCATCGTCATTCTCCCTCTAAAACGTTAAGTCCGATTTTTGACTTGCAGGTTACAAAGGTGTAATCCGTTCTACGTAGTATTTTTATTTCATCCGATAAAATTTTAAAGTGTAGGCCAAGAAATTATAAAAACTCTTATCTCTACGGAAATTGTGAAGTTTTGCATCTCCTCTAAAAGTCACAAAAAAGCAAATTAGTAGCAAGGCGACAGAAAATGTCTCCTGTTGATTAACTGTGCGTCTGCGATTGATGACACCCGCGACCAATGAGAGAGAGAGAGAGAGAGTGAGTCACAAAAGCCCATTACAAAAACAAAAAAAAAACACAAAAGTAACATCAGTATTTTAGCCCACCACACAAAACCTTAATACATTCCCGATATGCTTCAATCATGAAGTGGACATGTACCGCATCACCTTCTAATTACAGTTTCACATGAAGGGCCATCTTCAACAGACACCACATAAATTCGTAGTTCAAGGTGTCGGTATACGAAGTACGAAAAATTAAGGACATGTACAAATAACTAGCTTAAAAAAAATAACACGTGAACGCAGCTAAACTTCGGTTTTATGTATCACAGAACCAAGACGGTCCAGCTTTGCTACACATTCGAAGAGAGAGTTATTTTATATTCAGATATTCGTACCGATCTTGCAGTGGTCATATGTAACAGGTTATGAGCTGAAGGTGTTAGGTACATCTTCCCCACTGACGATGACCACTTAAAGTTTACAACATGTCCGGTATGCATTAGTGGTCTGAGTCAACAGAAGTACTTTGTAATGCTATGTATGATTACAACTCACTACTCGTGTTACGACATCAAAGGCACGGATACTACATTAGGCATAATAAATAATCAATTTAGAAGCTGTCTTCACGAACCCATATTCGGTTTTGTAAACGCCTACACACAGGTTCTGCAACATAATCCATACAAACAACACTTCAGCTCTGTTATTTATTCGTCACATTACAATGAAACGTCATTTACGTTACGAAACAACATGATGACACCTAATGTATTTACAATATCCTGCACGGTGAAGCTGACGAGCCGTTTGTGTTACACGGGCCATCAAACAAAATTGTTCATTCGTTAACAGGTCTACCACAAGGCGCTGAAGCAACAATGAAAATGAGATCTCTGAGCCTAGCATCGCCGAACATCATGTGGTCTGTCCATCGTCTGCAGTCACAGCAACGTGCCAAGTAGCTGCCAGTAGCTTGCGGTAACCACTATTTACGATACAAACTTCAATCACATTTAACGGAATGACAGATAAATTTTCTGCTAGGCAGTTTATTAGCGGCAGTACGCGTCACGACGCTGATACTGTGTCAACTACGTCACTATACAGAAGGCCGCTTTTGCTGTTTTATCGTAGGTACGTCTTGTATACTCGTACCTTGAACAGAGCTCCGATAACAGATTGTGGCGGTGATAAGACCTGAGAGGAAGCTTGTCTCGTCAAATTTGGTAAGAGATTCGCACAAAAGCATCAGGACCCCAAATGACTTAGGATTAATAAGGAAACATGATTAATATTACTAAAGCTTGCCAATTTTGGGAGCTTTAGACACGTGGATCATATTTTGCTGGTATACGATCAACTTTGACCGCCTCTGTGGTCTAGTGGTCAGAGTTTCTGGCTACAGATACAGAGGTTCCGGGTTCGATCCCCGGCGCTACCAGATTTTCTGAGTAGTAGTGGGTCTGGAACGGGGTCCACTCAGC
>Ga0123352_10008926_pt1 | contig 15640 bp, 6 predicted proteins | sample TergutLab28metaG_FD_89700 | JGI IMG/M metagenome (GOLD analysis project Ga0123352, IMG submission 89700) | Labiotermes labralis P1 segment gut microbial communities from Petit-Saut dam, French Guiana - Lab288 P1 | ecosystem: Host-associated > Arthropoda: Insects > Digestive system > Gut ... | reverse complement strand
GAGGGAGAGAGACGGACAGACAAACACACTTCCAATAAGCGTGCACTTTGTGCACAGAATTCGTAGTAACGAATGCCAGTACCAACTGAATATCAAAGGCTAGGAATTATTCGAACAATACTGTATAGCACTATGTGTGAAGTTAGAGTGATAACAGGAAGGCCCCATCAGACGTGATTGCATTTAAGCCAATGTTATGACTTGTAAAGTGGTCACATGCATGCACTTTATTGGATGATGCACTGTGCTCGCTGCCGGCTCAGGCTCTCGTTTTGAATATTCTATACACAAGTAGGGAAAGGTTTTGGAAAAATTTCTAAGCTGTTAATAAATAGCATTCCCAAAACATTGAATACGTTTTTTTTACGTAAAGGGTAGTAAAGTAGCTTATTTGGTTTTTTTTGCATTCTCTGAACCGTGTATCGTGATACATACATATATATATATGTGTGTGTGTGTGTGTGTGTGTGAGAGAGAGAGAGAGATTGACCAACCAGATGCACACTTTTTCTCATTAATTTATTCCAATTACACTATCCTCTACATGTTTCAAACAAATAATTGTTCATCATCAGGAGGTTATTTCTGTACACGCAGCATACAGTATTTTACGTGCATTTATGGGGTGTCCAGCTGCTAACACAATGTGACTGGAATCACATCATGTTAGCGGCTAGACACCCATAAATTCTTGATAAATTAGTGTATGCTGCGTGTACAGAAATAACCTCCTGATGATGAACAATTATTTGTTCGAAACGTGTACGGGATAGTGTAATTGGAATAAGTTAATGAGAAAAAGTGTGCATCTTGTTGGTCATTCTCACATACAGCTTAGTTGAACTCGACGACGGTGTAATTTACTCACTGCGCGCATTTCATTATTTAACTTGGCACATTACTTGTGCACTGTTTTGCTCGAGGGATGAGCTATGGTCAGCTTATCGTGGAAGCCTGTTGAACCAGAGCACGACGTTCCTACTAAAAGTTAGGATAAGAAGTAAGGCGTTTATCTACATCTTATGTTATACGAAGACTTCGTAATGTGTAATGTGTGTTCTGATGTTATAAATCTCATTTGCTTCATGTCCTCAGTAATGTAACTGTAATTTTTGAGAAACGAGCGTCACTTTACTGGAAAGAAGCTGTATGTGGTCCTCGAAGGTTTCTGTGCTATGTGAGCTGCAGAAGTCATTACTGTTAGGATCAGATGGGGGCGCGCGGGATACTGCGCTACTGGCCGGAAAGTAGCGGGTTCATTGACATAATCCTTCCGGCCGCGTTATGGCCCTTGGGTCGACTCCGCCCCTTACAGAAATGAGTATTAGGGGTAGCTCCTGCGGTTAAATGTGGCCGTTGAGTAGGGCTGACAAATTTTTCACCTTCATATGCCGATTCTCTTGAAATCTGGAAACCTCAACGTGAAATCCTCAGTTTCCTTCCGGGCCTGTACATGGATTGTTTAACCTTTTACTAGAATCGGATGATATGATATTAGCTTATGGTGAAGAATCCGCAAAGGTGCATAAAATGTCTTCTTCTCTTTCAAGATACTCTTAGGAATTTTCCTACGGCGGATCTACGAAAAATGGAGCCTGAAACAAGAATATATGTCAAACGCAATTCAGATGCTTCTTCTTCATTTTCGGTCTAGAATGCCGGATCTTCTGCTCCTGGAATGTCAATTTGTTCCACTTTTCTCGTTCAGTTCTGTTTGGACATGAAGGGCGGATAACCGCAAAACAATTGAACATCAGTGCGGTTTATTTTCCCTACGCCCAACGTTGCCATCACCGTCGAGCCGGCAGTATGTTCGAGTAATTAGTACCTTATTTTGCACCTTACAAGACGTTAACAGTGAAAAGAACTACCCTGTAATTAGGAAGGTATTCTTGCGGATTTAATGGCCTAACTTACTTAACGATGTGTTATCTGGTGTCAAAAACCTGGGTGACTTTTGATGACATTTTTCAGGGGGAAAAAATACTTCTTACGAGGTGGGACGTATGGTACTATATCCGTTCTGATCTGATGTTCTTCCGCCAATTGTAACATTTAGCAATACCATAATCTTACTTTCGAACAAGTTTGAACTGTTAATAATTCATTTTCTTATTTGTAAATACCATTCCAGAACGTTGTTATCAGGTTCAAAGTTTTGCGGAGATGAAATCTGTGCACGGAAATGGGTGACGAATTGAACCTCTAAGTTCTCCTCACATTGTGTGCTCGCCCTAGAACAGGCCTTGAATGCCCAGAGGGGAATGGAGTTGTAGCTGTACTCTTTCTTGAACTTCGGCGGAGATGGGGTGGGTAGTAAAGGCCACGTCACGACCACTTTACCCCCGGGAAAGAGACCCTTTAGCCATTGTACAGAGGGATATGTAGGCTCACGGCCATTGTGGACAGGTGTCGAAAATCTCGCTCCCATTGGTATTCGATCCAGGGACCGTCTAGCTCGTAGCAAGTGCTATACCGATTACGCTATCCCGCTCTATTAAGTTCTTTATCAAATCTGTTATTATTAATTTAATAATATTAATGCAATAATTAGCCTCCTGCAAAATGGGTACCGGGTCTTTCCCGGGGGTAAAGTGCGGCCGGGGCGTGCTGCTGAACACTCAGCCTCTTCTAATGCCGCGGTCATGGAAGATTAGAGCTATACCTCTACCCACCCTCTGGGCCACACGGGGCCTGGAACGGGATCACTTTACCCTTACCTTTTTAAATACTATTATTGTTATTATTGCTGGTCTGGACATATTTTAGTGCTGCAGGCCTTAATTCTTTCTACGTCTGTACTCGTGCAAATGTACGGATTCTCTGTACATTTTGAAATCGACTACTTACAATTATACCTTCACGTAAGGTATGGATTATATGCGACAGGTATGAATAAAAATTGATTATTGCTTGCAGAGCATTTTAATATAGGCTTTCGTTATAACTCTTTCTGAATATTTCATCATTAATTTCGGAGATGACTGCGTGCGAACGGGCTCGAGTTGTCCGTTATGCATTCATGTACGCACTGTTCTGAGGGGCAGGACTGGATTCCAGCGTGTTGTGACCCGTAAACTGTAATATTTAGAGGGCTCCCCCCCCCTCTTAATTTTTAGGCTTAATAGTTTTTCGTGCTTGCAGATGGGTACGTATAAAATGCTACATTACATACATACTTCGATATTTAAACGTTGTTAATAATAATAATAATAATAATAAACAGGTAACGTCTCCTTTCATTTTTTAGGCTTCTTGTACTCTAAGGCCCGAAGATGTAGCCTTTCTTGCTCAAGTTTGTATAAGGTACAATAAAGTAGCACTAAATGGGATTCCATTCAGTGATACTTTATTTTATCTTAAAAATGTTCTTTATTGGCCTGAAGATGACCGTTTACGGTCGAAACATGTAGCCGTAATGTGACCTGATTTTATATATTGTATCACTGTACTGATATGTTGTTGTGTACTGACGGTATATAATACATTATACAAATTTGTTAATGCACAACGGGATGGCTTCATTCAAATTATCTGGCTCAAACCTAAATTCGGCACCGCTGAGAGGACCAGTAAAAGACAAAATCTAATGTTTGTGGTTATATCTTACGTGGCTAATAAAATGAAACAAATCTGAAATTGCTTGTACATATTTGAGCTTATCTACTTTATATGTGCTCAGTATGTGCAATGTATACATAGAACTGAGTTATCAGTTCAGGATTCTTTGTTACGAATTGCCTGTATCATTTCCATAGGCAAAGTGAATTACCTGCTTCTGTAAGTGCCAAGAGATAAATCACTGTTGTTAGCATACAAAATAGTTACTAACATTCTTAATTAGTAGTTCCTCTTGTTGTGACTCTGTGTGTCTGCTTTGTGCACCCCTATACAGACGTATTCCCGGACTAAATTAGCTCACTGCGCAATGAATGGTTCATTTAACATTTTACATTTGTGCGCTGCTGTGTGGCTAGGATGACGGGACTGCTCATTAGTCGAGTTTTGTTGATGTCACATACTGCAGAACATTATGAACCCAGCACGAAGCCCATCAACTAAACAACTTTACCCTACTCTTCCCGATGCCACTCAGCTCCATGGCAGTTACCTTCCACGCGCTGCCATCAAGTGTGCTCTCACGTGTTCCTTCACGTGCTGTATGTGAAGGAGCTGTCGGATTTTCAATGGCCAAACGCCGAAGTGCACCTTTAAGTAGTCCTGGTCGGAAACACGGAAGGGAGAAGACCTCATGCTTTGCATAAACGTAGCATTTGTGCAATGGTACTCAAAGGGTAAATTCGAAGTGCTTAGAAAAAAGTTTGTCCCAGTGCCATGGAATGCCTTGGTATCCAACCAGGGTATTCGTGGTGAGAGCCCGGCAACTAACAACGTGAACCATGACAGGGCCTGGTTTATACTAGAAACCCCAATAATTAATTACATGAAAAACTTTGTTAACAGATATTGAATTTACGTTTGTTTGTACCACAGTTACGACTAACTTCAGCATTCTGATCCCCCCCTGCTATGGCGCCTGAAGTTTTATCGCAATGAATTGCTGCAAATGGGCAGATTTAATTTCGCTCTCGTAGTGCGGGTATATTATATGCAGAATTGAGTTCATTAACAGTAGTTGTATCGGTTATAAAAGTGGAAATCGGCGATTATTAATTTCATCCCAGTGTAAGCTGTCGTTTTCATGCAATTTGCAACTATAAAGTGGTGGGTCGAAATGATGACAATCTCCATGTATAAAACTAAAGCACGTGACAAGATCGTTTTACCGCTCCCAGTCACTACTGCATAGTGTCTGACCCTGCTGCATTGCAATAATCGTCAGACTGTCCTGTTGTGTTGTCCAAACGTAAAGTGTTTCATATTAACAATTACTGGTATGGGTGCTGTTTCAGTAAGATCTTAACTTAACGAATGATATTTGTTAATTTTTTTTAATAACGTGACCAAAATGCCGAAAAAGTGCGACTTCCGTCATCATGATCGAGAGATCCCCGCAAAATGGACATACCAGGATTAATTCTACAAAGTCTCCAGCTTCAGGCGCAGGTTACGTTAACGAGTGAAGATTGGTGTCACAAGTTGGGAGGGTGCGCGGAGTAAGGTGTGCGTAGATCAGTGTGTTTCTGAAGTCAGAGTAGTGGAGGTGCCAGTATTGGTCCGCTTACGTAGTATCTGCAGTCATGTGACTGAGGTAGAAGCGCCGTGATGTTTGTAAGACTCGCGCTGATTGTTATCATGCAAAATGACGGGACTTCGTGGATGTAGTTTTACTATATAATTCCTGATAATTCTGACCGATGGCCTGAGGTTCGCACCACGACCGTTAAACACGTTTTCACAGAAATTGAAAAGCTTGGAGGCAATGTCACGTTTGGCACACACACACACACACACACACACACACACACACACACAGAGTCGCCTCCTGCTCCATTAAACTAATCCATGCTGATATGAACTGCTGTAGACCTATTTGTCTGGCAAGTGTGTGAGTCTAGCTGTTGCCCACGATGCAGTGTCATTTTGCCTGCGGAGATTTTCGATATTAGGAAAGTCTTTTAACGCTTTCTAGGTAAAGCCGATGTACAACGCCAAAGCAGTTTTTGAAAATCACGAGAAGGTTATTTATGAAAGCACAGATTATGTTGCTAATTAATTCTGTAAAAATGTGTTGAAATAAGGACACTCTAGCCTTAGTTGCAAACTGCATTTTTGTAAATTTTCTTTTTATCAGTATATTGTTACTGCGCGTTATGCATAGATAAAATACACGACTACATTTACATTTATATAAAGGTAAAGGTAAAGTGATCCCTTTACAGGCCCGGTGTGGCCCAGAGGGTGGGTAGAGGTATAGCTCTACTCTTCCATGACCGCGGCACTAGAAGGGGGGTGAGTGGTCAGCAGTACGCCCCGACCGCACTTTACCCCCGGGAAAGACCCGGTACTCATTGTACAGGAGGCTGGGTGGGCTCCAGGGCCGATCTGGACGGGCGAAAATTCTCTTCTCCACCGGCATTCGATCCCGGACCGTCCAGCCCGTAGCTCAGTCGCTATACCGACTGAGCTACCCGGCCCGCACAATTACATATATATATATATATATGTGTGTGTAATTATAAGTATTCCTCTTTATTCATTCTTCATGCTGTGTATTTAATTTCACGTTGCCCACATGCAGACAAAATATTGCCGAATTTTCACGCATTTCACAAAAGGTTGAATGGGCCTGGTCTAGAACAAGCGGTTCCTGTAAGTGTCCTAATAGTGGCCTTACCGAGATTTGTGTATTACCTGACTTTGTGCGGAGATTTGTGGATTGGTGCTTAGGAGATGCGAAACATGCATTGCACGTGGTGGACGATAATGAGAACAATTTATGTTTACCCTTTGCGTCACATTCTGCCTGTAGTCGGGTGTAAATGAAAATTGTTGTTCAATAAGGCGAGTATATCTCGGTAAGCCGAATTTTAGGACACTCGCCGTATTTAGAGAATAGAGATGTTATATCTCGTGTAGGGTTTTAATGAAGAACACACTTGCAACGGGAGGAAGGCTGTATTAAAACTTTTCACAATACAATTTAGGAGGGGAAAAAACTGATATTTAACATCCACTTACAGCTTTAATAATCGCTACGGAAAATAAATATATTGCGCTTTATACAAATATAGAGAAAGTGTAATTGACTTTCGTTGAACATACGCGATACTAAAGAAACTGGAGCAGACGAAACAGACCGTACACTCATGACTTTATTACTAGCGCTTTCTCTTTAAATTAATATCGATTTGAACTTAACTGATTATAGCGAGTCAATAAAAGACAAATGGGAAAGTTTTCTCTATCCACGCCGGGAAGGTATATAAGAGGATTGAAGGTATAGCTCCACTCATTCATAACGTCGGTACTAGATTTAGGTGAGGTGTAAACTTTACGTCACGGCCACTTTATCCCTAGGAATCAAAGCCGGTTCCCATTGAATAGGTGGCTGGAGAAGCTGAAATTTTCAGAGAAGAGAAAAATTCCCTTGTTCCTACCGGGTTTTAAACACTGGATCGTCTGGTCCATAATTATAATGAGTCAGTACAGACAAAAATTGGCCGGTCCCAGTCCCGGGCCGTCTAAGGAGTGGGTCTGCGGCCGTTCGCCAACTGAGATTGTGGGTTCGAATTCCACCGGGAGCATGGATATTTGTCTGTTGTGAGTGTCGTCTTTGTCAGGTAGAGGTCTCTGCGACGAACTGATCACTCTTCCAGAGGAGTCCTACCGACTGTGTATGATCTAGAAACCTCGTGAATGAGGAGGCCCTGGCCCACTTGGGGCTTTCGCGCCACTGCAAACAAACAGACCGAAATTAATTTCTCGTGAAAATATTGACTCTAGGTAGCTGATGGCACATTTCGTCTATATCATGTAAAATGTTTTTGGAGCGTAAATTTCACATGAACATACGAACATGGCCCCTGATTGTATGTTTGCTTTATGAATATAAAAGGAAAACATGCCAGCCAAGAGAATCAATCATTAAAATATTAGTGCCATCTGCTTTACACTTAAACGAAGGAAAAATCGTCGAAGAACTATAAATTTCGGTTTCAGAAACAGAGTTAAAATGGAAACAAATTTATGCTTGTCGACACGTGTACTGGGAAATAATGTCGCTTGTGTTTATGAACCTGTTGATACCAACACCACATAGCCTCATATTCCGTTCAATATTATCTTCAACCTTTCCCTGTTTAGACATGAAGGCAATTGTACCGCCATTAAAAATACAAACGCACGCGCGTCTGGTGTCGCTTTGCCCAGAATAAATGAGCACCGCTGTCTTTACTGATTAATTCGTACCACCACAGGACAGGGTGTGCAGGACACACGTGTGTATTTATACATACAATATGTAAATTTATTAGGGACGGTTGCTATGTTGTGCAGGAACTTTCAAAGGGGTTGTGGTGGTTGTATGGTCTCGGCGTGATGTACTGAACGCACTTTGCATGGCAATATGGCAAACAACCAGAGTATAGAACTGATACCTCAAACCTCTGTCATGTTGTCCACTGTTATATCTGCCCGTGATCTGGACTGGTCATGGGCACATAAACTCTTGTATTGGCTGCATGTCTATCTAAATTTTGCGTAATTTTAGGGGGGAAATAGCAGCTGCTCAAGAAGGGCCGTGCTGCATGGAGTTTATTTAATGCAAACTGTGTTCCTGCATACATCCGCGTGTATGTGTGTGTGATTGTGTGCGCTTGTTTATGTACTGCGTGTTGCGAATGCGCAATTTAACTGACAGAGAAACAGCGTTGTGTAAAATTAATTGGTGTAGTTGCATCTGTGTGCCGGCCGTGTTTATCCATGTATAAACAAAATCACAGTCCTTCTAATTAGCTCACCAACTAATGCACATAAATAAAAGTTTTACATTAGGACATTTAAAATCGCTCCAACATGTTTCGATCCTAAGATCATCTTCAGGGAGCTACACTGTTCCTTGCTAAAGTCACATTTTAAAAAACACTCACTGATTAATTTCCTTATATTAACTCGGTGCTGTGGCAGCATGTCTGTAACATAAAATATATTTATTAAGTAGATGTGACTTTAGCAAGGAACAGTGTAGATCCCTGAAGATGGTCTTAGGATCGAAACATGTTGGAGAGATTTTAAGTGGTTTAATGTAAAAATTTTATGTATGTGCATCAGTTGGTGTGCTAATAACAGTTGGTGTGCTAATTAAATGGCTCTACGAAATGCACGATGCAAAGATAAGCATAAACAAAATCACAATCCGTTTCGAATTTTCACTTTTCTCTTACTCCTGTTTCCGAAATTTTGTAAGCTAATAATGTGCCTGTTTACATGAGTAAAGCAGAGGCTGTATGGGGCCCTCAATTTCTGCGGTTAAGTCTCGGAAACAAAATGGCGTGAAGTAGTCGTAAGTAAGAGCCGAGCTTCACTAAGTCCATGTATCGTAGCCAATTAAGAAGGCATAATTACTGTCAAAAGATAAAAAAGGTAAATCAGTCCCATTACAGGCCCGGGGTGCCCGGAGGGTTCCAGGAAGTTAAGGTTCCCAGTTTACGTGACAATTGCCCAGGATGGTGGTAAGGGTGTCAGCCTTACGCATCGGCCGTTTTTACCCTCAGGAAATACTCCTGGTACTCATTTCTGTCAGAGGCTGAGTCGACCCCAGGGCCATAGAGAGATCGGAAGGAATCGAACCTGCGATTTGTGGCACAGCACCTTAACCACTGTGCTGCCGCGGCTGCCATAATTATTGTCAGCGGTGGATTATTGAATAACAACTACAATTTTACACAGGCGCTTGTTTGAGCTCATTCTTAAACTTACCGACGTGCTACTGTAATCCATCTTACTTTAATTAAATGTATATTTGCAAGGAATTTCGAAGGTGTTGTTGGTATAAGCCACGTGTATCACTGTCGTCTTCGTTGTCTGCTGTGTACTGAAGATTTTGTCAAACGTATTACACATGACATACTTACTTACTTGCTTACTCCATGGTGCAGAGTCCTTCTTGAGAAGCTAGCTGGTTTGCAGCTAGTCAAGAAATTCCCCGCATTTCACGGATCCCGAAGGTTCATTACCGCGCTCACAAGCGTCCGCCACCTGTCTCTATCCTGAGCCAGCCCAATCCAATCCACATACCCACATCCCACCTCCTGGAGATCCGTCCTAATATTATCCACCCATCTACGCCTAGGTCTCCCCAGTGCTCTCTTTCCCTGCGATTTCCCCTCCAAGACCCTATACACCCCCTCTCCTCACCCATACGCGCCACATGCCCAGCCCATCTCATTCTCGATTTTATCACCCGCACAATATTGGGTGAAGAGTACAAATCATTTAGCTCCTCGTTATGCAATCTCCTCCGTTACCTCGTCCCTCCTAGGTCCAAATATTCTCCTCAACACCATGTTCTCAGACACCCTCAGCTTCCTTTCCTCCCGCAATGTCAAAGACCAAGCTTCACACTCATACAAAACAACAGGCAATTTTATAGTTCTATATATCTTGACATGGATTTACAAAATTCACCATAAAATGGGAAATACATATGTTCCGGTTTCTCATCGAAAAATGTGACAAGGAGTGGTTTATGAAAAGTGACAGTTCCATCTGGTAGCAAATGCATGAAACACAGGACAGATGGAGAATGAGTGGGAAAATCGAGAGGGGGTTGAAAATTCTTCTTCTGGGCAACATTCAGCTGTATCAAGTGTTGCAAGTTAGATGGCAGATATATCAGCATATCTGGGACAACTGAAGGATTAGGGTTACTGAAAAAATTGTTTGACAGCACGAGAAGGATTTCAGACGTGCTGTCGGATGTGGCTGGCTGTGCGTAGTACCAATTATGTTGATATGTTATCACCATTATTGTTATTGCCATGGTAGACCTTAAGGTCACTTCTGATCACAAAGGGATTCTTCCTGCTGAAATGGTGTGTGAGAGTGAGGTCAGTTAGCATATCAAATTAACGCATGAAATTAACAACAGTAGCGTATTGAATACGTGACGGGGAATACGAACGGTCGTGTTAGCAACTGCCGTAGTGCTGAAAACCTCAAACTAGAGACTTGTCACTTTTTTCTTGGTTTCGCTGTGCCTATAAGCAAATGCTGAGATGGTTCGCAACATTCCAAGTTGCCACTACATGCTTCTCATTTAGCCCTCCCGACTTAAATTCAGTAGTAACCGATTTCATATTTTGTATACATGTAAAATAACCACTGCCACTGGGCAACAACCCAATTGCAGTAAATAATAATTATAATTATTGTTGTTGTTGTCAAAAAATCCATAATTTCCGGTGCCCGGAACCTACCACGTTGTCACAATGATTACTATTGTGCAAAAGTAATTGTTGAAAAATTGTAAGTTCTGTGTTAAAACCTGTAATTCTAAATTGTATTAAAAGTATAACATCTGAGGGAGAGCAAATAAAGTGGCAATAGATGGTTAACTTCCCAGAATAATAAAACCGGTCTTGATTTTATGAGGCGCTATTATTAGCATATTGTTCTGATGTGGAATTAGCGATGGAAATGCGATAAATATATTTGTAAAGGTAAAGTGATCCCGTTACAGGCCCGGTGTGGCCCAGAGGGTGGGTAGGGGTATAGCTCTTCTCTTTCATGACCGCGGCACTAGAAGGAGGTGAGTGGTCAGCAGCACGCCCCGGCCGCACTTTACCCATGGGAAAGACGCGATACCCATTCTACAGGAGGCTGGATGGGCCCCAGGGCCGGTCTAGACGGGCGAAAAATCTCGTCCCCACCGGGATTCGATGCCGGTCCATCCAGCCCGTAGTCATTCGCTATACCGACTGAGCTACCGGGCCCTCAAATATATTTGTACGATTATTATAAAAGTATGTTGCGTAATTTTTTAGGGCATGCAATAGTTTATTGAAAACAAAATTTACTAGGGATAACAGAGAGGAATTCCAAATGAAAGTTAATAAAAGTGTATTAGGAGAGCTTCGAATTCAGTTCGCGTGTTTCCCAGCTACGAAGTTTCTAGCGAACTTTCATTGCCTTCTGAATGCATTACACCACTTGCAGCAACTGGACACGGAACAACACAACTACAGAGAGAGGAATGAAGCAGGACCTAGGATTTGATTTTGGACAGGATTTTTATGTAACGTCAGTTAACAGAAACTATTGGCGAACCAGCTACGTTGCCAATAGGGTACAGTGCTCTGACGTATGACGTTCAGGGGTTGGGAAAGCATTTTATGTGGCAAGCACTACGGGAAACATATATTGTGTTTATCTCAGTAATTAACCAACATGATGCACACAATTTTTGTTTTACAATAAGTTTATTTCATGCCTCTTCATGTTTCTAGCACATGTGCTCATCATCAGGAGGTCAAAATTGCATTACACGAGACGGCCACCTATAGGTGTGTTGATACCAGAGGCTGCGTAATGCAATTTTGACATCCTGGTGATGTGCACATGTGCTCGAAACATGTAGAGGCATGAAATAATCTTATTTTAAAACAAAAATTTTGTGCATCAAGTTGGTTAATTATTGAGATAAATATACTGATATGCACGGTCAACAAAACGTCAAAACATGTATTGTGTGTTTGCATGAGGTTCGTTTTCTCTGGAGTCGGGGGGTCGAAGTAAAAGTGTGTCACCCTTTCCATAAAGTTACTGAATTTGTCCAGAATAATATATAACGACGTTGTTTGGAACGCGGTTTTGTGGAGTGATGAACAAAATCTTGCTCCAAACAACAGTTTTTAACTTCTGATTTTTTTTACTCGTCCTTATTTCTATTTTATTGTTCAACGGTAAATTTTAACCACAAACTATACGTTTTTTATTCTTTGGATTGATTTGGTCACATTTTCATTATATTTGTATTTCTGTTCTCACCACCCTGAAGATGCCAACATGAGTGGCCGAAACATTTTGGTGACCATTCTGCAATAAATTCCTTCCATAAAACCAAAATACATTTGTTGTTCTTTTAACATATTTTGTATCATACAGTTTGTAGATATTCGCACCATATTTTAAAATTTATAGTCATGACGAAATCATCAATTGCCACCTTTTAAAAACAATATTATCTCAGAAAATTAGCCCTGTATGTAACATGTTTCTACAAATTGTATCATCAACAGGGACACCTTTTGTCTTTACAATAAATACGAATGAAGGCCAGCCTTTCTTCACGCTGAGTATCAGATGTTTAACATTAACCCTTACCCACTTTACCTGTCTATTTGCAAGCTATCCGCTTAAGAGGAGATGTAAACTCAGAATGTGAGTCTTGACGTTTCACAGACGTGTGATTGAAGATACTATTCGCCCGTAATTCACCATGTGTCACTGGATAACCCGCCTTTTGGGGTCCTTAAAACCTTCATTGTTATTGTCATTGCTTTGAATTAGGAGTTATTTATTTTCTATTTACATTTTTCTTCATCGGATATGCTTATTAGATACAATAATATAAACAGCCAACTAGTTGCAACAATAATAGATTTTTTTTATAATTACAATCAGCTCGACATGTTTCGGGGGAAATTATCGCCCGAAACATGTTGAGTTGATTGAAGGTATAAATCAAGTTATTATTGTTGCATCTAGTTGGCTGTTTATATTATTGTATCAGTGATGCACGGTCACACAAACATAAAAATTGCTTATTGGAATTTTATTCCAAATATTCGTCAGTAGAATTGTAATATCGGTAATTGGTTTTGGACTCATTCTTCTCAACTTTTAATGCTGTTTTTTTTTGCCCTCGTATATTACCGATAGGTGTCTGTGTAGTAAGGTCATTGTCTGTTTGTTATTAATTGTACATGTAAGTTGGTTGCCTCAACGCCGAGTCGCCTACTGACGAAGGCCTTCTAACTCTAAATGTCATTTGATGCTGACACTGCACTCACTGCAGGTGGTAAGGATACAAGAGTTGCTCACTAACGACCTGCAAAACAGTCAAATGTGCAACAGCGCGATTCTCCACTTCATATTCCCAGTACACTTGACAACGTCATCAGAATTCTGTCTTCCAGTTGCGGTACCCCTACTGTCCTTTATATTCCTGGTTCTCCAACCGCGGAAACAAAATTTTCTTCTTCCGTGAGGCGTCAATCGATGCCAGGAAACATTTTCCTGTTGGGATTCAGCGACTAGGATAAATGTCGTGAAAAAGACACCGTGCCTGACACTCACCGCTTTACCCGCGACCAAACGTGATGCCTAAATCAGCCGTCTCCATGAATGGGTATTCGCTGACCACATTTCGCGCAGGCAGTCGGACCCACACAGCAACCTCTCACGTCACCTCACAGACTGAGCAGTATCACTGTTTATCATGAGAACGCAGGTTCTCTTGGAGGAAGATATATGACGTGGTATGGTCGCTGTCGTCCTTCCGCGCTTCTGTTCTTATGCAGACCGAAGCCCGGGAAATAACGCGAAAAGACCGACGTTAACGTAGACTTGTTTCGCTGTTGTGCAAGGGCAGCGCTGGTCGTACAGTACAACGTCCGTCAGGTCACTGAGTAAGGCAGTTCTAAAGCAGGAATCAGTTTAGGAACTTCGAGACTCGTAGGCGTTTGCTACGACGACACTGGAAATTGATTGGCACAACACATTACCCGTACCCACACACGATCACCCTGGTGGTTTGGAACACGTTTTCCTTGTTCTGGTTCAGCCCAAGACTTCGGTCACTGTGATCGATTCATTATGACTTAATTACTACTCGCGTGTAAGGTTAGGGAACATATCAGGCCGAACGGTATACTAATGTATCAGCCAGTATCAAGTGGCTAGCGATGTGTGCTGCGTGGGTTGACGAGCACACTGACAGCGCCTCGTATTACAGACGTTCCTACCTGCTGTGTTCGTCGCTTGGCAACGAGTGTGGCGTTTAAAATGAGATTTTGGGAGAGTATAAAATGTAGCTGAGCACAGTGATGAATTCAGAATTAAATTTTGTGAGGCACTGCATATCTTTTTTTACTTAATAATACATGACATTTAATCTTTCAGTTTAAACAATAAGCCGGTCACATCGAAAGAATATTTGCCTTTGTGTGGCTTGAGTGTAATTTTTTCCGACTTGATGTATAAAGTCTGGTTCCTCATTTATCTGTCATATGGTGAACATGTATGGAAGAGACCTTTCATTTCAGAAAGGAGCCTCAATTCACCGTAACTATAAATAAGAGTGTACATTTGTGAGTCAGAGAGCAACACAAAATCATAGGCACAACTTGTGTAATTTTAATGCTGCAACGCTCCTATATACATGAGTTACGTACATAAATTGCCTGCCGACTTTAACATTCCAGCAGTTCGACAGCTATTAGGAGCTTTTACAAAATTACGAAATGCGGCTGTTAGCTTACTCGTGTCTGTCCGTCGGTCGGAATGGAACAACTCGGCTCCCACTGGACGGATTTTCTACAAATTTGATACTATGTATTTTGCATAAATCTGTCGGGAAAATTCAAGTTTCATTAAAATCTGACAATAATAACGGGCACTTTACATGATACCTGTGTGTATTTGTTATATCTGTCTAGTCTTCTTACAATGAGAAATGTTTCAGACAAAAATTGCAGAAAAAAATCAAAATACATTTCATATTTCACAATAGTCACCAACACATGCACACTTTTTCAAATGACACTATAAAACTTTAATTTGTTAAAATAGTTAAATTCTCCGACATGTTTCGGTTTACATTTAAACCATATTCAGGGAGCTATTAGTTCATGCTAAAGTTACTTATATCTCATGTTGGTATGATGGTGTTGTAGTAGCATGTCTTTACATGTTTGTGATGGGTTCGGATGTTGTGTTAGTCCTCCTCCTGCTTTACTGTGTCTGAGCGTGTACTGTTTGGTATGATTCTAACTATGTTTGCTTCTCTGTAGAGCAGCAAACATAGCTAGAATAACTAACATGAAATATAAGTAACTTTAGCATGAACTAAAACTCCCTGAAGATGGTTTAAATGTAAACCGAAACATGTCGGAGATTTTAACTATTTTAACAAATTAAAGTTTTATAGTGTCATTTGAAAAAGTGTGCATGTGTT
>Ga0123352_10008922_pt1 | contig 15642 bp, 8 predicted proteins | sample TergutLab28metaG_FD_89700 | JGI IMG/M metagenome (GOLD analysis project Ga0123352, IMG submission 89700) | Labiotermes labralis P1 segment gut microbial communities from Petit-Saut dam, French Guiana - Lab288 P1 | ecosystem: Host-associated > Arthropoda: Insects > Digestive system > Gut ... | reverse complement strand
TTTTTTTTTTTTTTTTATTTGTTTTTTTCCACTTTGTACCTCTTTTTTCTTTAACAACCTCAAAAAAAATGGTTTATAAAGGAAAAAAAAAAAAACATGGATTTTTTTTTTTTTGGGGGGGGGGGGGGGGGCTGGGCAGCGCCGCTTATACTGTTTAAATAGGAGGGCGGGGTGGTCCTACATCCAATCTGGAAGTTTCAGAGAAGAAAAAAATGTTGCCTTTCCGGGGATCGGATCATGATTAAAAAACAAAATTAGCATGAAATGCCTATCCAACTGGCCTACACAAACTGAGCAACAAGAGTCTACAAATAGTTTGATTTCCCACGTCCTTCCTCTCTTCTTTGAGAGCATCAGTACTACTTAAATTGCAACGCGCATCGGTAACTGCCTCGATTAATAACGGTGGAGGGAAGGTTACGTGTTTTGGTAAGTACTTCACACATGTAAACACATTCGTGTAATTTCAAACCACTTGCTAGAAAATGTAACACATTTGGCTACTATATGTAGTCAGAGGTATATACACGATAATTTAACGAATGGGACTTAATTCGTGTGTGGTAACTTCAGATACGAAATTAATAATCTCAACGACTGGATAAATAGGCCATATATGTTCAAAAAGTGCAAGGAAGAATCCGCGAATCAAGATACAAGAAGATTTACGAAAAACGAGTTTTCAGTTAACACTGCTTATGGTTGAGAGACGGTCCAACTTTGTACAGTCTAAAACGGAAACAATGTCAAGTCCAGTTTCCTTCATTCTGCACAGGTAAACTGGGAACAGTTGAAAGCATTCAGAATGCATATTATTTGCTTTCGTCACTGTTGTATTGAATTTGGTATGTATAAATCGAATTATATTTAATTTATTTCAGTTGTAGGAGTTTTCCGAAAATTGTAATGCCTAGGCCGACGACCGGTATTTGACTGACTCATGATGCTTGGATTCAAACATTTACATAAAACGTGTGTCTTGTTAGATTCTTGGAAAGATATTTCGCCTAAAAATAGGTTAAGATTCCATGCCCATGCTAGTTGTTTGCAGTAATAAATTGAAACATTGTTTTTAATTTGTATTTAGACCTTCTGAGGCAATTCTGTTATCAACCAACAACTGCACTTATATAACTTTCACATAAAACACTTCAAAAACACTTAAAATCACTCCGACATATTTCGATCTTGTCAGATCATCATCAGGGAGCTTTGTTGTTCCTTCCTAAAGTTATAATACAATATTCACAGTTTAATTCGTCTTTGCAAACAAGGTGTTGAGGCAGCATGTCATGTTGTGTAGGAATGTGTTGTAGATAGAGGAGTTGGCTGGGTGTGCGTCGTGTGCTACGTAATTACGCAACGAATTAAACTGTGAATATTGTATTATAACTTTATAAAGGAACAACAAAGCTCCCTAATGATGATCTGACAAGATCGAAACATGTCGGAGTGATTTTAAGTGTTTTTGAAATGTTTTATGTGAAAGTTATATAAGTGCAGTTGTTGGTTGATAATAGAAGTGATTCTACAAAAAATTCAAGGTGCAACAATAAGACTTTTACTTGTGAGGCAACTTTCTTGTCGTAGTCTGAATGTTCTAGTCTTACTTTTCCCCAAGGTTTAAAATAGGAACTTAAAATACCTGTATTTTATAATTTGTTTACACAGTTATGGACTTGGTGAGGAGCTCGAGCAAGAAAATTTTGGGTCTCCCCGAAGAGGTCAAACAGGACATTATAAAGACGGACACTTTCCAGATCTGAGTCAAAGTTAAGCACAGTCTGAAAGATCGTAGTCAGAAAACTTCGGGTCTTGTGGCCCATACGAAAGGTTTGTTTGCCCAGCGTTCAGCAGTTCGGCGCTAATCGTGTGACAGTTTTCGTGCTGTTACGTTTGGTAGCCAGAATTGTAGTTCCTTTGTTCAGTTTATAAAAAAATCATTATTATGATATTTACAGTCAGCTTCATTAACAATGTTGTCTTATATTTAGAATAGGACACAAGAGCTGTGTCATTGAGCCCTTGATACCACTGTATACAAGGTCATTGTCATGTGATATATACATTTCACAGCGTTTATTCACTACGTATGGATCTACAACAACCAACCAGTCTTACTTTCAGTTACTTCAACGTAAATCTTTTCATCTGATGCGAGTACGTTCAGTTCAGATTCAACTGCCCACTAAACGACGGATTTATATCTGGCCAATCTGTTTTATCAAGTTTTTACTTTAAAAAATAATTACATAGTGAATATTTAGCAGGTGTCTGAGGGCGACGTGGACAATAAACGCGGTAGCCCACAATGGAAGACGAGCACTGCCGATATGACAGTCGCAGGATGGGCTGCCCGCGGGGGAGTTGTCAATATTACGGTGGGGGATCCAAGACGGTGGGTGACTAGCGCTTGGCATTATTGTCTGCATAGTTCGGGGTTCGAGCCAGGAGCCAGTCGTTACGGTTTCTGAGTCTTCCTCGTCCTCCCCGCTCGCATCTTCTTCTTCTCCTCCTCCTCGTCGATCTTTAAGGCGCTTCCGCTTCTGCTTTCTCTCCTTCGAATGTGGTGCAGTTTTCTTGTGCGACTTATTGTCGTGCCGTGCAGACACCGGAATAATTGTCGTCTTCGGTGCCAGGTGGAGTTCTAGAGCAGAATTAAAAACGAATGAAAAGGGCGTGACTTACTCAAGAAGTTTAATAAATAGTCATTTAGCCCTATAAAAATTGATAAGTACTATACGTTCCACCTACTTTAATAGTGAACATACCTGCATATGGCCCCTTACTGTGTATGAGCTACATATGATGTCCGGAAGAAACAGCGTTAATTCCCTACTGACAATGCAAAACAGTACGTTTCCTATGACGTACGAAATAATATGCATACAAGGGTGTTGATAAGTCCTTAGCCCGACCAGGAAGGAAACAAGCTAATGTTTCTGTCAGAATGGCGTGAATTTCCTTCGGCGCCTTGCCTTGCAGGGGGAAAAAAACTTGATGACAGCTCGCTTTTCGATGTTGTTGAAACCGCGCACATCCCTGATCTGCTTCCGAGCTTGTTTCCTTCCTAGTCGGGTTAAGGACTTATCAGCACCCCTGTATAATTCATATATAACATAAAAATGAAATGAATAAATTTTAACAAAGTTGCATGCAGCTCACTTATTCCACCGAGGTATCATTATTTTTCAGAATAATCCCCGGGAACGTTGATTCATTTGTCCCAAATTGACTTGAGTTTAAAAAGTCCGTTGTGGTAGAAACCGGGCTCTTAAATTCGCAACCATTCACCTACAGCCATTTCTGTTTCCTCATTATTGTGGAATCCGCGACCTCCCAAAGCATTGCTTCAGTGGCCCAGTCGTTTTACTTGAAAATTCTGGATAATCCAACCTAATGTTTGGGCAGCTGAAGTGAAGTTTGGTAAGTTGCAGTTTTCACGATAATGACGAAGTGGAAATGCTTGTTGATCGGTGGCTGCATAAACCAGAGGCCCGTGTCTACGACGAAGCAGTTTTTATCTCCAAGGTGGGATAAATGCAGCAATGTTTTAGGGGAAAATGTTGAAAGGTAATGTTACTACAGTTGAATTTATGAGCCACATTCAACTTTTTAATGGATTCTCATCTGATTTTTTCATCTAGGGAAATCTGCGTATTTAACATGCTTCGTAGAGAATATATAACCAAATATTCAGCAACTGTGCATTTTGGCCAGACAGTGAACACGCGTTTTGTATGATTCTCAGACGTACCAGCGTTTGGTGCCAAACTATACTAAACCACTGGACTTTACGATGGGAGAACAGTATGTTTCATGTGAGGAAGGAATTACGTTTATGTACGTTATGTCGGTATTTAGTATTTATGTGTTTGTGTGTGTGTGTGTATGTATGTATGCGTGTATATATGTGTGTGTGTGTATGTATGTATGTATGTATGTGTATATATATATGTATGTGTGTATGTATGTATCTATCTATGTATGTATGTATGTGTGTATGTATTTGTGTGTGTGCATGCATGTACGTACGTTCGTGCGCGTGTATATATGTATGTATTTAGGTATGTACGTACGTGTATAATGTATGTATGTAGCTATGTATGTATGCATGTATGTACGAATACACACGCACACACACACACACACACACACAGGTTGATTCACGAGTTGTGGACATGACTTTAGGAGTTAATTTCCCAGATCATTGTGATCAGTAAAGTTCCTACTAGTATGGCTCCTATTCTCAGGGGTTATGGTGTTATGGGTGTTTTTTTTTCGTAAATGCTCTCGCGTGAATCGTACACGACCTTAAACAATAAGTTAAATTAAAGGCAGTTTCTATAATGAATCTGAAAAAGCAACATAAATGTAATGTAACGATATAATAATACAAAAAATACTGTGTAATTGAATTTGGATGTTAAATTTATCATGTACTGTGTGATGTCAGGCTTCCGCCACGAAGTACGTAGATAAGATCTGCGCTCTGAGGGTTTATTACGCAGATTATAGTGGCAATTAATTACAGTCGTTTCGGGACAACCTAGCGATCCCATGTTCAGGGGTCTCTTGAAGATGGGACCGAGTGATTGTCCCGAAACGTAGGTAAATAATTACCAGCATACGCTTCGTAATTTCCCAGAAGAGCGCAGATCTTAGCACGTAATGTGTTTGTTTAGTATTTATTCCATACGAGTATATGTTCAGCAATCCTTACCATCTCTTCTCGGTTTCAAGCGGTCATAACTCATTCACCGTTCAAAATCAGACACATGTCTCTGTGAACATTTTGATCACGAAGGCCAAGGAAATCACACCCTATACTACTGTTCAAAACTCTCTCTCTCTCTCTTGATATATACGTATATATACATATATATATATGTACACACACACACACACACACACACACACACACACACACAGGTTGATACAAAATATATTGAACATTGGAGTCGCCATAACGAATACTGGTGTCGCTGGTGGTGGAAATGAGTACAATTTGCAACATCCAACATCTGGGAAAAGGGGTAGCTACACCATTTGGTGCATACCAAATGTCCATATGATATTTCGCTACACATTAAAAAAAATTTGAAATTGTTGAATTATTTTCGAATAGTATATAAAATGAATATGAACATAATGCTTCAAAGGTTACAAAACAGCATGGTGTCACAACCCACAATACCAAATCCGAAAAGTCCCCACCATGAAAATCTAGAAACATGTGAACATTTTTATGCTCCAGAACTGTAGAAATTATTTCTGTAGGCAATGTGATCGAGGAAGCATGCTGTGAAACATCGGTATTATTGCAAATGGGTGTCAAAAGTAGCATAATGTATACACATATTCACTACATTATTGTGATATTTCATTTTGTTACACAATATGAAATGAAGTTAGAACAGACCCATCTGTGTGTTAAGGAGACAAATTAAATGTACAGAATTTTGTTACCTTGACAAAGGAATCGCCCAGCCGTTAGATATATACCTTAGTTTTGTACATAATTTTATATGTATTTTGATATCTAGGCCTTTAGGTAGAACAAGTGAAGATTATAGATCCTGAGCCGAATGGTAGCAGGACAGAGTTTTCGTATTATCATTTACGTTTAATCATTTGGCAAAGGAATTTATGACACTTTACTAAATCATATATTTATGCGGCAAATGTTGTCAACCCCACGCAACCCGAAGCTAAGGAATCAACCCTTGTCGGCTGTTTGCGAGCATATTGCGAGCTACAACGCGAATATGGAGACGAGTGTGTTACACGTAATAGAAAGGTCGAAAATAACTCGTGTCAAGTATCTTCCTACATCTGTGTCAATCTGTGAGTCGTGCATATAGTGCGACTTGGTGTCTGCAGGTATTAACATTTGAACAGTAATTACTACGCTATTTGAAATTGTCTTTTATGTCGCTTCATATAAGAATTTCATTTGGAGCTCTCCTAGCGGTGCTGATGAAGACTGCAATCATCTGCGACTTTACGCCATGGAAATTGATATAAAGGTACCCAGAATACCCTGAAGATGGAAGAAGCAAAAATCTCTGAAAGGTTGATATCTATATACCAGTCTACATGGCATCATATTCAAGGATAGTCACCCTCATCAAGGAAAAGGCTATATATATATACCGAGGTGCTGATAAGTCCTTAGCCCGACCAGAAAGGAACAAGCTCAGAAGCATGTCAGGGAAAATGCGCGATTTCAACAACATCGAGACGCGAGCTGTCATCAAGATCTTTTTCCTGCAACGCAAGGCGCCGAAGGAAATTCACGCCATTCTGACAGAAATATTAGCTTGCTTCCTTCCTGGTCGTGCGAAGTACTAATCAACACCCCTATATATATATATATTTCACGCCACCAATTTTCGTATTTTGCATAAATTTGAATCATTAAATCCCCACATTTCTAAAATCTGTTGCCACACAACAATGTAGGACCCTAAGATAAAAAAAGTTCTTGCTTATCCAAACTAGCGGATTTCCACCATCGCCATGTTAGTATTTCAGTGGACTTTCCCTTAGTCAACGCACTTTTTACAGCCTGTCGGCCTAACTGCCGTAATTGTGACCAAAATGAGTCTAATAATGGATTGAATAACGGGAGTTTAATTATATTGCACACAATTACGGATTGTTATTGCCAGATTTAATTGGTACACCACATAAGCTTAGTAAACGGCAGTGACGTCTTTTCACTCTTCGCTGCTTTTTAATGTTACTTATTTATAATTTCTTCTGATTAATCAGTTTTAAATTAAGCGCCCTGGCGCTCAGCCCCTTTTACGACGGTTAAGCGGGTTTCCCACGTACTCGTGACAGAAAATTAATCAGTACAAAATTGACTACGCCATTAATTACATGACGTTTATAACAAATTTCGTGGAATTCCGCAATTGGTTCCAAAGTCCGTCGGGAGAACAAACACAGACGGCCCAATTAGCGTAGCTTTCCCTAACAATTTAGGTGCCGGGATAGCTTCGTCGATACACTGACTACGCTACAGGCTGTACAACCGAGGAATTGCTGCTCGATGCCTGGCAAGAGAAAGAGATTTTTCCTCTTTTCAGCACCATCTAGACCGGCTCTGGTACCCTATCAAACTTCCTATGAATTGGGCATGGGGGAGCGGTGGGGGAGGGGACATTTTCCCGGAGTTTAAGTGACCGAAGCGTGAAGCTGACCTCTCACCTTCATCTAGACCCTGAGGGTAAGGAAGAGTAGAGCTCCACCTCCAATCCCCTATATACCTCCATGGTGTGCACAGGGCAACTCTCCTTTTTCTTCCTTAACGCGTTAAGAAAATTAGGGTAAGCATAACAAGTGTCACGTCTTATGGGATATTACGCCGTGATAAGTGCAAACTTTTTAAGCAGTCTGCTACTGAACTGCTTGATTGTGAAGACGGGGGCGCCACGCCCCTCCGAAACCTAGTAAATATTTACAACTCAACGTAGCGTGACATCTCAGAAGACTTGATTGTTCATCAAACACTACTGTGAGAGCTTCAAATCTCGCACAAATATAAAAAGTTTGCTTTCGAATCTGACTGCTCTGTAACAGTGTACATGTTTCGGGTTCAGTATTGGAGATTACATTTTTGCAGACTATCCGAGCGTAAATTGAATCGAATGGTTTCTTGTTTCATTAACGCGTTGTTAAATTTCAGAAGAAATGTGTCTGGCGGTTATTTTGTGTTAATGTGTGAAAAGCGCAAGTAAGTGGAGACGAGTGTTGGTTCCTCAGACTGACGGCCGATATATTAGTCTGTCTGCCGAGCTTGTTTGTCTGTCTTGAAGTATTGCTTACACTCAGTCTAGAAGTGAAAACTGCCTGGCGTATTTCCTACTTTATTGAACACTCCCATAAATCCCGAAACACTTAAATGGAATTCCTTTGGTTTTATTTAAAAACAAGACACCATCTGGGCGCTGCATATAAGAGACGCTGAAAGATTGTAAAATGAATGAAGATTCTTTAGTCTCATGTCTCAACGTTTGATATTGGTAAGCCTTTAAATGAAGAGATTTACAGACTTAAAATTACAGTTAAATATGGTAAAAAGATGTGGACTGCATTATGTGAATCAGGATAGGGCCAGCGATGGACTCTTGTGAACATAGTAGTGAAAGGCTGGGTTCATAAAACCGCTGAAGTATTATCACCACGTTAAGGAATCTCAGTTTCTTTCTTTCTTTGTCTGACCTTTTCTACCTACTCTTTGTAGGTGTAGAGGGTTATTGATGCATTTAATTGCACTCTGACACACATACACACTCGGTAGTACTCCACTGGACGGGGGATCAGCTCGTCGCTGAGACCTCTACCTAACAACACACAGCATTCACAATAGACAGGCATCCATGCCAGCGGCGGGATTCGAACCCGCAATCCCAGCAAGCGAGCGGCCGCACAACCACGCCTTACTCCACGCGGCCACCGGCGTCGGTCCTGAGGTTCTCAAGATGTATTTTGTAGCATGGCCTTAAGAGCCTTTCGTTACTCTGGGGCATATAGGCCTAGAACTGCTGTGGCGGGTTCTGTTTGATCATTGTAGGTTAGGCTACTGTACAGACACGAAGCAGGCCCTTTATCAGTTGCACAAGAATTCGACACAAAAGTTGTTAATTAACCGAGTTCTGTCATTGATTTCATAGTTCCGGCACTCTCAAGTTGCTTACATACCGACGCGACGAAATGTAGGGGTGGATGTATCCTCTTTACAGTTAATGGTTTATGCATTTGTCAGCTTGCTTCACTGCACTGCGTTGGGGTGTTAATATTAATAATGCTTTTCGTGTACCTGTAGGTGACGAAAATACTGCAAGGAACTAATTATTTAAAGGCTGTTGAGACACACAATTTTCGTCGTTTTGTAGTACAGAATATATTTTACTAGGAATACTTAATAGCGATTATTTGAAATGCCGTTGTGGTATTGTATCCTCTGAAAGTGGCGAATAGAGGTAAAAATATATTATGTAATTGTCAGACAGTTATTACCGCCCTATCCAGCAGCTTCATGTTATTCATAACAGCTGAAATTCGGGAAATTTATTCTGCCTAGTTCACACGAATTTTCATAAGGATATAACACCATACTTGTTTTGTAAAGACTGATTACTCCCACATAGCGTCCCCAGATACAGCGCTACCGCCACCCTCCGTAAACGGCCACAAATTGCGGTGCACAAACAGTGGCACTATGTCAGGGTTTTAATCCCCCCCCCCACACACACACACACACGAGTCAACCCCCCCCCCACCCCAGTACAGCGCTAGCCTCGCTTAGCGGCCAATAAAGTCTGTGAACAGAAATTCCCCATTATATTATCACTAGGAATCCCAAGATAGCGCCACACCTGCTAGTCGCCATCCGCCAAAAACTTTGGTGATACTGATATGCCTACAGGCATGAAATAATTTTCGGTGTAGCGCCATGTTTGAAACTATGCAAAGAATGCGCATAGAGTCGGTTGGGATTTCTGCCTGGCGAGACAGCACTACAGAGATCTCTTTGCAGCTGCTCTGACGGCTATTGTATGTGGGAATGGCGTCTTTCATTGACTGGCTACACTTTCGAACAGGCACTGATTTCATAACCCCTGTTTGCTTTTGCCTCTTTCTCAGCCCCGCAAATTGCAAGTCACCAGTTCTCGACTCTTACAGCCGACGGTCTGGAAATATTCAGTGTTACTTTGCACCGTGTCGATAAAGCGGTTGTTGAATTACTGTCAACATAACATTTATAGCACAGTTCTAAATCGTTCCAACGTTGTTATACTGCTCACGTATGAGGAAAAGTTCAGTAATAAGAAGAGTGACATCTGTGGTTATAGAAACCAATTTTTGTAGCTTTTCTGCAGAATGCAGGATGTATCTAAAATGTAGGGACAAACTTCAAGAGCGAGGTCCTCGAATAAAAAAATTCATATAAACATATGCCCGGGAATAAGTGATTAATGTATTTAAATGAAATATTACGCTCAACAATAAATACGTTAACTAGCCTATTGAATATTTTAATTTCAACTGATATCATATACTTAACCCTTTTCCTGCTAAATCGGAGAATATGGTGAGCTCCTAGTAATACCAGCAAATGGCAGATGATATTTAATTTGGCCTTTAAAGAGTTAAATGTACGTTTCTAATTTAACAACTGTTGAATTATTATTGTTTATCCAGTCACAATTCACAACCAGCGATGCTCAAGCAGTCCTACACCTGAATCAGTGCACGCACAGACAGTCTGATTATGGACTATCGAATCATTTCAAAGGTCCCGGGACAGTTGCAAATGTTTTGATACGAATTAAAGCCCGTTTATGAAGTGTCAGTTTATTTTCTATTGGAGATGGATACAATGCAGTTTAAGTCTCCGATAAGATAAAAGTCTTAAAGGACTGACGTCGTGCGAACGTGGGGGCTGTACTCCAGAAAATTAATGTTTGCGGACATATGTTGATATGAACTTTTTTTTTTTAGGTTCTTGTGACCGTGCGTCATGACACGTAGGGTGAAGAGAGATAAACCAACAAGATGCAACTAATCCGATGTTTATTATCAAACTTCTATCTCAACATGTTTCGGGCATCTTTATGTCCATCATCAGGAGAACAAGACCATGTATTACTGCATATGGTGTTCTGCACTAGTTGTGCTGGCTGTGGTTGTGTGGACCTGGGTCGTAAGCTGTGTGCACTGTGTGAGTTCACAAAGTGCACACAGCTTACGACCCAGCTCCACACAACCACAGCCAGCACAACTAGTGCAGAACACCATATGCAGTAATACATGGTCTTGTTCTCCTGATGATGGACATAATGATGCCCGAAACATGTTGAGATAGAAGTTTGATAATAAACATCGGATTAGTTGCATCTTGTTGGTTTATCTCTCTTCACCCTACATTTTTTCCTTGTTTTGATGCTCATTTCTAAATTTTGACCAAGCGTCTGAGATACACCTGGTACAGTATACCATTTTTTACTTATGGAATAAACCCACCATTCGACGCTGTATTGGTGATACATTCACCAAACAAAAGTGGACAACCTATCAAGTGCTAACACAGAAAAAGTTAAAGAAACAAAACAAGATAAACTGGAGGAAGTGCTGGCAGTATGGGCAGGTCAGTTAAATATTCAGAGTGGCGGAGCAACAGATGAGATTGTTAAGGAAGGGAAAAAATGTTTGCAAGTACTGTGCGTTAATACTGTACTAAATGTTCTTCTGATACGGCCTTATTTTGTAATCAACGTCTTCTTTTATCACTTTAAATAACTTTTACGAGTTTAAAAAAAAACTTCCAGTTTTGCCATTTGCCAGCAACCTCGATATAACGCTACCAAGTGCGTAAGCAAACGGGTGTTGCCTGTGCAATACTGCTGTCCTGAGGGAGTGTGTAATACACCAACTTACCTTGTAACCTGACGTCTCCTTCCACTTTGCCCAGTGCGTTGACAGAAGCGCACACGTAACTGCCGAAATCATGCTTCTGCACGTTCAGGATTTTTAGATTCATATGCCACGAGTAGTCGTTGATTTGGACTTCTGATATCTCATACTTAGCGCTCTCCATCAACTTCTCACCTGAAAATAATTTATTTTCACCTTTAAGTAGCTGCTGAGAGTCATTACGATCGTTAAGAAACAAAACTTTTGCCTTGGGACTTGTTATATCCTTCCCAGGCACAATGGAAACAACCTGCACCACCTACACTAACATTTAGACAGTGATGCAATTTCCTTACTGAATGTACTTGTTTGTGTGTTTCGTATAATTCTCAGAATAAGCAGAAATTTTTTATGTAAACAGTATAACCGATTACCTCAATCTTCTTCCGTAAGATTCCCCCAGAAAAATAAACCAACACTAGGTGGCCTGTAGTATCAGGCGTATCCTGACTGTGCACACATCCCAGTTTATTCTCATTTTTTATTTCCCAATATTTTCACCGCGTTTTAAAAATTATTTCATGGTCTATTTTTCGACCATCTTAGTTTCTCAGAATAAGTAACTTTGATAATATTATTACCAAATAATAGATTCAAAAATATGTGGAATGAAGACAACTGTGTATCTAATCGTTTGCCTGAAGGGACTTGGGAAACCAACGAACACCTGAATTTAGGAAAGAATCGTTCGGGGCCGAGATTTTGAATCGGGAACTCTGCAGTATGGAGGTGTTTTCCACAACCGACCGCGATATTCAGTTACTTTGCTGTCACTCCTGCACTTCGCAGTCTTCCCTCAGAGTACAAGCAAGAGCAGGCACCGTGTATTACAACCATTTCAAAAAACAGCTGGAATTGTTACTAACATTTATTCAACCTTTTACACAATTTTACTGTTAAACAAAAATCGGATTAGCTACTTCAAGGATTAGATCGATGAGTTTTCAGACACTTGTATTTCAGAGGTGTTTTTCTTAGCGTTCTGTTCACCTGCACGTACACCGCATGTGACTACGTACGGCCTACATAGTATCACTTCAATGTCTGCTGACCTACATCTGGACTGACCATTAAGGTATACGGATTACCAGAGGCTTGAGAAGAGGTGCGAGTGAGACCCAACAAAGCCCGAGGGCTATAGTAGTCGTGCCAGGGATTTCCCTGGGACTCGCAACACCACTGTCGTGACGTTTTGTACTGATAACTCCCATCTGTGAGACGACACCAACAGCAGCTCGAAGAAACCCAGCTTAGTCCGCCGCAGTTACGTCATTTCATGCGTTAGCAAAATCCTGTTGTGCTGAATATGGAACGCGTGAGAAGCACTACAAAGTAAAAGTACCATTTGTTCAGAGCTGTAAATACGTAGCACTCAGACATTCGGAAAGTCGCTTACCAGCTTTGTTTATAGCTGGGAAGTCCCATTGGTTCACATAAGCAAAGAGGAAGTTTTAGAAGAAACGTGAATGTTAAGTCGTCACATGCTTAAGTACCTACCGCGAAGACATATGGGACAGTAATTTTTTATTCTTGGTGTGGTGTCAGACTATGTCTGCTGGAACTGTGGTCTCTAATGCGCCAAGTCTCTTGATTAATGTCTATGGAACATTTGTGGATTGACGATTTGTGCTTGGAGAGAAAAGTGCCCTAGTGCCACTTTGGGCGCCAGATCTCCCACGAACTGCCGTGGGAGAGAACCACATATTCCGCGGTAAGACGCCGGTGACTAACCACCATACGAGAAAAAGGCAATGGTTCACACACGTTTAATAATCTCGACACAAGATGGAGGAGATATTTAGGTTCACCATGGGGTCGCTTATCGCAGCGTCAATTGCACAAGCCACGAAAAAGGAAGGAAGCTGCGTAACCCAGAGGATACCTAGCATTTTTCGAAGATCAAACTCCGCTCCATCAATTAATTACTGAACCAACCCCTGTTACTTAAGTCAAAGTATTTTTGGTTATTTAACGATGCTTTCTCAGCTGTGTACCTTACGTAGTCTCCAATGAGAAGGAAAGATAATCATGAATGCTGATGCTGGGTAGGTAAGGTTTAGAAAAAAGTGTGAGTGGCCTTTGTGAAGGTGCTGTCGAAGAACATGTCATAAACGATTACGAAATACGCGAAAAGCCTGTCACAGTATTTGAGAGATGAAAAGAAATTTATATTAGGGTGGGGTCACACGGACATAAAGTGTTGAAGTTATCGGGTAACAAATATTAACCCTAACCCGTGAGACGATCTTGTAAATAAAGCCAACTTCGTGCACAATTTTTCTTAGTATGTTTGTTTCTTTTCTCTACATGTTTTGAGCAACTATGTTCCCATCATTAGAAGAAATAACTGCATCTATGCGACACTTGGTATTTGTCATTCTGTGTGGATGACTTGTCTGGTATGCAGGGTGGAATACCAGACAGTCATCCACACAGAGTGACAAATACCAAGTGTCGCATAGATACAGTTATTTCTTCTAATGATGGGCACATAGTTGCCCGAAACATGTAGAGAAAAGAAATAAACATACTAAGAAAAATTGTGCACCGGTTGACTTTGTTTACAAGATTATACTAGGATGCGCGGTCAGCAAAACATAAAATTCGTGAGACGATCGTAATAATACACGAATGTATCAGTACGTGAAGGTTCGGTTGGTCTCGGCTACCAGTGCAAACTATTCCGTTTTATAATGCAGGATTATTTTAAACGGAAATCCTTCGCTCCGCTTCGGCGTGGGTCTGTGTCCTCTGTTAGTGAGTCATGCTTTTTGGAAACTTGGGGAGATGCGGGCGTGCAGATGCCCAGAAATAGGTTACAGCGTTACAGCCACACCCGTCGGATCTAAGCGCGAAGAATTGGGGGCCAAATTTTTTCCCGCTAAATCTTTACTACCTGTCTGCGTCTAATAAAATCTAATCAGCAGAGAATACATTCAAATGCATGTGCGAACTTATAGGCATGCTTATACAACAGCATAGGCACAGTACAAGTAAGCGGAGTGAGATATGTTAATTGAGTTACATAATGCTCTCTACGCTCTGCACCTAAAATTTATATGCTAAATAAGTTTACTGAAGGAGCCGAGTTCCACAGTGGTAAGGCTTCGGACTGGTGCTGGAGTGTCAGATAGGGTACGGTTGCTTGTAACTGAGGCTTTTGTGATTTTTTTCGGCGTTTTAAGCTACCGTAGAATATTAACCAAACTGGCAGTACGGTAGTATAGGACAAGGCAGCTTAGTCACAAATTTGTCCTTTAGCTTCTTTCCTGTGCATAATAGACTGGTAGCAGAGTCCATTGTTTTTATGTAAAACTGTCCCATTATAGGCCCGGAGGGGCCATTAGGGCTGCAGGAAGCTGAGACCCCCAGAATTTCTAGACAGTCTGATCATGATGGCAGTAAGGTTGTCAGCCCTAAACACTGGCTGCTTTGCCCCCCCCCCCACGATTTTTTTAAACGGAAATCCTTCGCTCTGCTTCGGCGTGGGTCTGTGTCCTCTGTTAGTGAGCCACGCTTTTGGAAACTTGGGAGATGCGGGCGTGCAGATTCCCAGAAATGGGCTACAGCGTTACCGCCACACCCGCCGCATCTAGCGCGAAGACTTGGAAAATTTTTTTTCCGCTAAATCTTTACTACTTGTCTGCGCCTAATAAAATGTAGTCAGCAGAGAATACATTCGAATAGCATGTGCGAACTTATAGGCCGGCTTATACAACAGCATAGATACAGTACAAGTAAGCGGAGTGGTACTCATGTCTGTTAGAAGCTGAGTCGATCCTAGAGCCGTAGGGGGGCCTGAAGGATTAAGTAAATGAAAAATGCCATTGATCCCATAGGGAATCTAACACGTGCTCTTCCGGCTTGTAGCGCAGTGCTTTAACCAACTGAGCTACCACGTAGCCCATTTTTTTATATGGCTTTCTCTTTTGATGCACTCGACTTAAAATTGCTGGGAATTTCTTCTACAAATCTGATGTCACTGTAAACATTTCTGTTCCTTGTTTTCAATAAACATATTTTTATGCATACAAACAAGCGAGTTACTGGTGAGGTTACAGTCGGTAAGTTGGTGTTCCTTTTGTAACTCCCCCCCCCCCCCCCCCCCCCCCCCCTTGGGACCAGCGTAAATTTCTGAGAGGAGGCGCACAGAAT
>Ga0123352_10008919_pt1 | contig 15643 bp, 10 predicted proteins | sample TergutLab28metaG_FD_89700 | JGI IMG/M metagenome (GOLD analysis project Ga0123352, IMG submission 89700) | Labiotermes labralis P1 segment gut microbial communities from Petit-Saut dam, French Guiana - Lab288 P1 | ecosystem: Host-associated > Arthropoda: Insects > Digestive system > Gut ... | reverse complement strand
TAAGAAACTTTTTCAATTCATGCTTAAATTTATTAGTATTATGTGCTACTTTCTTGATACCAAGAGGTAGGGAGTTGAATAATGTGATACCTGAATAATAAACTCCTTTTTGAACTTTAGTTACATTCACTGAAGGAACATGTAAATCCAATTTATTTTATGCAGTTCAGTGTTAAATGTAAATATATCCTTATGCTTTACAACAAACATAAGAATTGAGAAAATATATTGAGAATAAGGAGTTAAAATTCCAAATTTACTGAACATTGCCCAACAGTAATCCCTTGCTTTAGCTTTCATGATAATTCTTACAGTTCTTTTCTGTGTTATGAAAATAGTTCTACTATATGATGAGTTTCATATGTTGAAATTGCCCTTATTTCTTTGGGGTTTCAGATGAACTCGACTTGCAATGCATGTGTCAGCAATCCCAGTTTTCACTAGGCTAACAGGCAGTCCATTTGTGCTCTATTAAGTGTTGTGAAAGGGAAGAAAGAGGAAACCAAGTTCAATGCATTTTAATGTAACGTTTTTATGAAAGTTTGTCAAAGTCAGTTATTTTTCGTTAGACATTAATCAGTGAGGCTGATAACAAAAGCATTTTGGAAGCCACTTCTGCTTCTGTCTTCAGGCAAATGGAGGTGGGGGACCTAACCTAATTGTTGCAGTTAGACCAAGTTAGTCCTAGTCCCTGGACCTCAGCCTTGGAGGAATGTTTTTTTAATTATAAAACTAGACTATGTATAATGCCTAGGATAAAAGGACTATGATATGCACCTTCATCACAAGCATTCCAGATGATTTAGTATATATTTGTCAGTGTTGTGTGATTTCAGTGTTCTGCCACAAAATAGATGAGAACTGCATTCTTCTTGGTCACTACACAGTGAGTAGTGACAATTCCTTATCAGTGTTTCAGGACAACTGAGGCTGTGTCATAACCCAGAAGAACGCAGTTCTTACATTTTTATCAGAATTATTTTTCTTTCAGGAGAAAATACTAGAAGAGCTACAAACTGTTCAGCAACAAATGTGTAGTGTGGAAAAATTGGAGAAACTTCAGAACACCAATAAAATGCCTTTGTTTCTTACATGGCCATCAGAGAAATATGGTAAACTGTTACTTTGCAATCTGTCTGTATATGAATCAGAGTCATTTTTTAATGATTGACCTGCCTTGCCCAGAGGCTGGCCATCCTGACTGTTTTAAGCTCTTTCATGTCTTTCAGAAAATGTTGCTGGCACAGCAGTTAACCCTTCTGCTCAGCCTTTTACTGCTACTGTCACACCCACACTTTTTATATGTAAGATGCCCCCATACTAGTTTGGAATGAAAATGAAAAGAAACATGCTGGTCCTGAGGCTAAAGGTAGCAGCAATCCTACCACTGGACTTTGCCTGCTCTGGGCCCATAACCCATTCAGGGGAAAAATTAACCACTGGCAAGTCTCACAGAAAGAAGCCGAACAGATTTTCTTTAAATGACGACATGGATGTGGAAAAGGTATTATGATTTAATGTAACCTGGAATATTAGAGGGCTAGGAGAGAAAGAAGAAAAATTAGACAAAATTTTAAATGAAAATAATATTAAAATATCTGTAATTGCAGAAAGTAAAAAGAAATTGCAAGGAACAAAAGAGACTGAACACTATACGGTTATTACAGTGGAGTTGAGTGACACACCAGAGGCCAGTAAGGAGTTATGTTATGGAATCCACAAGTCAATATCAAATAAAATAGACCACTATAAATTCTGGAATGATGGAGTTATAGAAACAAGACTGAAAACACAAAGGGGACACTTAACAATATTAGGAGTATATGCCCCGACAGAAGGCAGGGATGAACTAAATGAAGAATTTCATGAAACACTACAGAAGATATTGTATAAAGTGAACAAAAACGATTACATAATGTTGATAGGAGATATGAACGCTAGATTTGGAGATAATAGAGTTGCTAACATAGTGGGTACGAATGGAGAAGCTACATTAAATAACAGCGGTAGAAAATTGATAGATTTCTGCACATTTAATAATTTAAAAATAATGAACACATTTTTTAAGCGCAAAGAAATTCATAAATTTACTGGGGAAACAAGAGGACACAAATCAATTATTGATTACTTTATAACATATGTGAAAACTTCGAAGGTAATTCAAGACTTTAGAGTCTACAGAAGCAATGAAATAGATAGTGACCATTACTATTATCTGCAAAAGTAAATTTTCCACCACGATGGTTAAACAAGAGTAACAAAAAGACCCCATTACAGCAGGAGGAATTTTTTAAAGTAAGATTGCTAAATGATGAAAGCATAAGATGGCTGTACACCCAAAGAGTGAAACTCCACTTACGCAATACAAAGGAAAATGAAATAGACATCGGGAAAGAATGGAAAAACTTACAAAACATATTAAAATCAGCAGCAAATGAAAGTTTAGAAACAATAAAGAGACAAAACAGGAGAAAGTATTTAAAAATATGGGATGAACAAATAGAACAATTAATAGAATCAGAGAAAAAATCATAAAAAATGGTTGTATTCAAAGAAACTAGAAAACAAACTGGAATACAAAAGAAACACAGCACTGGCTAAAAGAGAAGAAGAAGACAAAGACTTTCTTGGGACAAATTTGTTACAAATGTAGAACACAACACACACAGGACCCAACCCAAAGTTTACAAGAGTTTAAAACAAATTAGTAAGACTGTAAAAGAAACAGCACATATTCAATGAAACATAGACGAAAATGTATTCCTTCAATACAATTAAAAGTTATGGAACACAACAAACATAAATGAATTACAGTTAGAATAAAATTCGACCGATTACTTACATGGTTCTGTAACTTTTGAGGAACTAGAAAAGGTGTTAAAAGTAACAAAAAATGATAAAACTCCAGGACAAGATAACATTAACTCAGAGCTATACAAGTATGCACCAGAAGAGTTTAGACTGAGATTACTACAATTTTTAAACAATATATAGAGATAAAATTGCGTTCTAAATGAATGGAGAAATGCTGTTATAACCCCAATATTTAAGAAAGGTGACAGAAGGGAACCCAAAAACTACAGAGGAATTGGTATTCTTAACATCTGCTATACGATATACTCCAAAATTCTTAATATGAAACTGCAGAAGTACTCGGAAGTATTTATGACAGAAACACAAAATGGATTCCGAAAGGGACAGTCATGCACAGACCCAACATTTTGTCTTAAATTATTAATTGAAAAAAGAAGGGAATTTAACTTGCAAACACACTTGCTGTTTATAGACTATGAGAAAGCATTTGATAACATATAAAGACAGATTTTATTTAACATTTTAAAATCCAGACATATCTCAGACACATTGCTAAAGGCAATAGTGGATATTTACACACAAAACAACATTTTGATAAAATTTAACAACAAAATATCAAAACCGGTAGAAATTAATAAAGAGTATGCCAAGGTTGCCCTCTTTCACCTACACTATTTAATACGTATTTAGATGAAATAATAACTAAATGGCAAAATCAAGACATAACCGGAATGACACTTTAAAAAAACCAGCAACTGTCAACGCTGTTATTTGCAGACGACCAAGTTATAATAGCAGACACAAAAGATAACCTACAGAAAGCTGGGCATAAATTAAATCAAATAATAACAGAATATGGTTTCACTATATCTGCACAGAAAACAAAATCAGTGGCATTTAAAGGGTGAGATTCAGTGAGAACTAAAATTGTAACAGATAACAAAATTATAGAACAAGTAAATATGTTTAATTTTTTAGGAAATATGATATCTTATGAAGGAGAATTGGACATTGATAACAAATTAAATAACTTTTTGAAAGTTACAGGTGTTTTAAATAATGTGTTTAGACCACAAAAACCCTTAGGAAAACAAGAATAAAGTTATACAATACACTAGCCCTTCCAGTCTTGTTATGTGGCAGTGAAACTTGGACTATTAAAGCAAGAAACGCCAGAAGAATAACAGCAGCAGAGATGAAATACATGAGAAGAATAGCAGGATACACTTGGACAGATTACAAAACAAATGCACAAATTGCAAAGGAGTTAAAAATAACACCAGTTTTGGACAGATTACTGGAATACAAGGGAAACTGGATACAACATGTAAATAGAATGTCTCAAAATAGATTACCCAGGGTTATGAAACACTACTCCCCAATTGGCAGAAGGAATCACCTGGATACGTGAGACCAGAACAGGTCAACAAGTGGCCCAACTCCATGACAGATATTTGGTGATAGTGATGATGAAAATATAAAACCTCAACTTACAGGACTTGATGTAAATGCAATGTTTTAGAGATAAAAACTGCACATAAGAGTATTGAGTACACCTAGAGGTGTTTGTGTAATGGCTGCTAGCTATTCATGGAGCACTGTATTAACACCCTGGCTTTTGGTTCAAGATGGAGCCATACTGACTGCTTCACCAGTAGTCCACTTGCAGAAACTGGAAGCAGAAAAAACTTTGGTTTTTCTACAATTATCAAGATCAAAGTGTTCTCAAAATTGTGCTATTTTCCAAGACGCTCCTTTCATTCTTCTTTTTAGTAACTGTATTGTTAATTTTTGTCTAATCAACAGTTTTAGTCTCACTGAAAATTGCCTGTTTGTAAGTAGGTTAGTGTCTCATCAGCTTGTGTTCTAAACCTGTATGTTGTCATCAGATTTGTAAGTATGACCACATATTTTTTTTAATTTAACGATTTAATATATGGCTACAGATGTTGCCATGAATAAATTACTTGATCCCATTTGTACTACCAAATTGCAGTCAGGTGTATAGCACCTTATTTGTATTGTTTTTGGTTTATTCTCATCCCAGAGACCAGCTGCCCTGATTAAGGTTTTTCATGGTTTTTGTTGTTCCCAGTTATGAAATCAGGCCACCAGACCCTCCATTCACACCCCATTTCATTATTCATGTCCTACAATTGCAACTCCTGATGACATTGATAAAAAAAGTAATTGTACATGTTCATAGCTCTATAAAATAAATGTAATCAGAATTCTTATGTTTCAGGGCAAGTAACTGAGGAGGTTTATAAGGCCTACAAACTTGAACTCACAGCAAAGAACAGAGTGAAGAATAATATAGCTCATTGTCGCACTAAAGAAGCTCTCATGTATCACACTGCTACATGGGTTCACCAACCATATATAAACTCAAATGTGGATTTATTAGTGGAGAGTCTTTTGCATGAAACAGGTCACAGGGCGTGATATTATCAGTGATGGAAACCTATGACAGACACCAAGATCTCAGCTCCTGAATGTGATATATACAAAATAAAGCCAATTTCTTGAAGTAGTCAATTCATTATAAAACACAAACTTGCATACCGTTTCGGGGTGGACCTAATGATTGTTCTCATAAATGCAGTCTACATGGAAGAATCCCACCAATTCTTCCACATATGCAACAGATCAAAATATTATTACTACCTTTTGTATATAAAAATTACTGTACTCCCTGCTGATAGACCAGTATGTAGCATGTTTACCCTTCATAAAACACACAGAATTTGTAAGAAAACAAAGGGAACTGTAAATATGCAAAAAATATTGGGGTGTAGGTCTTGGGATTTATCTATACTCCAATGATCTGCCTCTCGGGTGTAGGTATCATCAATATGGGTTTAGTTCTTTAGAACAAACAATAGGAAACTTTTGCAACATTCACCACTGTACTGATCTCAGTAATACTGCTATTTGAAATCTGGCTCAATATGGAACACATGTGGACAACATAGTAAGTATAGCAACTCTCTACAGGCCTGATGGTCCTGGGATTGAATCCTGGTGGAGGTGATATTTTCTGCATCCGTCCAGACCAGCCTTGGGGGCAATGCACCCTCCTGCACAATGGGTACCATGTCTCTTTCCCAGGGTTAAAAGTGGCCGGGGTGTGGCATTGACCACCCACCCTCTGGACCTTCATGGCCTGTTCTAGGGTGAACTTCACCTTTAACTTTTACCTTCATATGGAGCAAATATACCTTTCTCACACGTGCAGTGGGTACAACATCCAACAAGTTTTGTGGTAAAGACTGGAAACATCTCACAAAACTTCTGAAAACAAACAAACTTGATGATGCAGGTACGCTTACTCAGTTATTATACCAATTACTGCACATACATAAATTTTATAAATTCTATATATGTGCAGTAATTGGTATAATAATTGAGTAACTCAACAACATGCACAGTGTAACAACGAAAATAAGCAGGTACGCTTATACTTGGCACTGCTATGATGTTTAATATCAGTCATAAATTCTAAACCAGTCTAAGAATACAGCATGCAAATTAAAAAGAAGAGATTCCCATCACCATGTGAAGACAAAACATCATCACATAAACTAGAGGAACTGTAATGTATATTCAGGAATTAAGCCTGTAAGTAAAAATTCCAAACAAGTCTGCAAAAATATAACAAAATCCCATCCTTCAGTAAAGTGCTATAGTAAAATTTGAGCTCTGGTTATAAGTGCATAATTAGAAGTGGAACACCACCCTGAACCCCAACAATGGAGGAAGCAGAGCAATGATGGTAGCTATGTACAAAACTATACTTTGTTACCACACTGCTCTACTGCTGGAACATAATATCCCATCAAAGGTGAATGGATAATTTGGAAGTAATGGAACTGTCATTCAACAGAACTTGCTTCTGCATGATCATACCATTTAACTTGCTGGTGAGAGATGTCTCTGCTCTGCAGCAGTAAGTAATGGCAATGTCAGAAGGTACATCTGATGCTTCAGTATGAAGTGTATCGTAACTGTTGAAAATTGTGTACGTTTCAGATAAAATCTGAAAGTTGTGTACTTTCATGCAGCCTCAAATTTCAGGTCCAGCAATGCAATGTTTGTGTAATCTTTCACTGATCCTCATTATTGTTTAACATTTGACACATCCGTCATCTGATGCGGATACCAGTGAACCATAGTTCTGTCATCTGTTCAGCAGCAGGTCTTTACAGAAGGCCTTCATACCTAGGTAATAAAAACAAAATACAGTATTACTTATGGCGTATGCATTCCATGATACCTGCCTTCAATGGTTACATAAAATAATTCACCATTATATATGGTGCAACCCCCCACTCCATGATTCCATAGAGAACAGTGGATGTGAATGCTAACTGTTGACTGATGGAATTAACACGAATATTTTTAATTTGGTATATGCAAAATTTAACATTACATATAGTAAATGTCAAAATGGGGAGCATTCAATGGAGTTATTGTTAAAGTCAAATCCTATTTGCACTTAATTTTCTAAGTGCTGTGCTACAAATCAGAAGGTCACTGATTTGATCCCAGCTGGTGTCTTTGGAATTTTTCATTGACATAAAATCATCCAGATTGCACTATGGCCCTGGGGTCGATTCAGCCTCTTGACGGAAATGAGTACAGGAGCATTTCTTGGGGGTAAAGGCTGCCTGTGCATAAAGCTAACAACCTCACCACCATCCTGTGCCGTTGTCATGAAATCTGGGAACCTTAACTTCCTGGAACCCTCTGGGCCACTCCAGGCTTGTAACGGGACTGCTTTACCTTTACCTTTACTTAATTTTCTAAGCAGTGAGAGAGATACTGAATGACCAAGAAAACTTTACATTAAAAGTCACACTGGGATCTAAATATACTTAACTTTTCAAAGACTTGTCATTACATATGCAAACACATGGAGGAAAACGCCTCTAGAAATTCATTTCACATACTTAGGTAACAAGGAAATGTAATGCAGTTTAAAACATGCTGTATAAGTTCTGTTTTATTTTCCACAAAATGCAGTTTATTTCATAATTTTATCTTTCTATGTTAAAATAATAAGTTTTTCATAAACCATGCACTAAAATATACATACCCATCCCAGTAGAATAAAGGTTACAAGAGACTCGGACTAGATACTTCAGACTTTGTACCACATTTCTTCACTCAATATTTTACAAACAAAAATCATGATGAATCAGAAATTATCCTGTAAACTTCCTCAGTTTCACAGTCCCTGAAATCTAACTGAAATAAACCTGTCTCAAAATCTCCAAATATTTTATGATCCCCAATCTGTTTGATTCATTTTTCATCTTTGACTATATCAAAATACACCATAGAGTGATTTTTAGACCTAGAAATGTTCCACTGGAGCAGTGTCCTTCCATTACCACCCCATCCAGTGACAATACACTGAGTATTACTTTCAAAACTCTAAACGGGATTATTTTGTCTTGACTAAATAGCAAGTAAACACATGTTTAAACACACATCCAGCTCTAATGGCATTTAGTTTTCACCACTGCCTGGATGGGCTTGGTATAAAGTATTAGTGAGAACATAAGAATTTCAGCCAAATACACATATAACAGAGTTGTAGTAATACATCCATTGCCACAGACTGTCATTCAGTGCTAATGCCTACTGAGATCTACAGCAGTTACCATATGAACTGCATGAGCAGCATGCACAATCACCATACCACACATCCACTCTGGCATCTCATTCCTGTTTGCTGGATGCTGAAACACTCCTCTCTTTCATGTCAGTCCTCTCTGGCCAGTGTAATCACAACAGAAATGGCAACTGCCACCAATATAAGCCCAGCTGTAACTGCTTAACTGCTACAGCAAGCACAGTCATGTTAATAGCGCTGCTTGTATAAGATGCTGCAAAAGTTTCCAAAGGCATTTTATGTTGAGTCATGTGTTTGTCCTCTGGAACATATTTCTTTAAATTAGATGGGTACAAATTTTGAGCCTACAAGACTGACTAACAGTAAAGCCATTGAAACAGACGGTTGGTATGTAAATAATTTTTCCATGAAACATTCCTTCACTTTTGTGCTGTTAAAAATTCATAAGCCTACACCACCTAACCTGGACAGATCATAATATTTTTTCTTCATCTGGCTTAATATATATTAAATCTATTTCAAATATTTATCGTTATTATTCTTATATGATTATAATATATTTATATGATTGCACTGAAACATATAATGTTGACATTAAGTTCATAATTTCAGACTAACTAAAATTTGACTAGAAGTGAAAATATCTGGATGCAAATATTACTCATTGAGTCCTGTACATATTTCACCTATACCACTGTCTACATTTATGTTTTACCAAGGATGGTGTTACACTTTAACTGTATGTGATCTTTGTGTAATATGTACTCCATATTGATGGCCAAAAAAAGTATTTGTAACCTTTATATATATGAAATAACCTGGAAATAATTTCACCTGTATATTCCAACATTTTCCCAAGCCTTATTTATGTCTCCGCTACCACCTAAGGCCATGAAAGAGTGGGATCAATCACAGCTAGCCTATTAAAAATAAATTAAAAACATCCAACAAATGCTGCAGTTAATGCTAGACATTCAGTACCACTGCTCAATCCAGGAGGTCCAGTGTTGAAGCAATCAATTTTATATTTAACTATCGGCATTGTCTTCATCCGAGCCTCAAGTCTGACACAGGCATGCAGGTAAGCTGTAGTGGCATCAGTATCATACAGTCAGATACAAGTGTCAACAAACTCCTTAACATATGGCATGCCAAAGCAAATGGGCAGTTTATTATGACCTACAACACAAACAGAAACTGGCAGGCTATGTCACTCATTTTTTTTTTCTGCTTCATCAAATTTCCCAGCATTTTAGGAGAGCCATACAGACTGATATTTCCTTCTGGACTGAGGTGGCAGATCAACACCATCCAAGCCATTATGCTTCACCCTCCAGCATTCTGCCACACAATCACTAATCATCTGTTTACACAAATGCTGACAGTGATAATCTTTACCAAGGACAGTTCTTTGCTAAATTTCACCTTGGCCAGCGGGAGAACAAAGGAAATATGACTACTCTACGTAGTAGTGGGCCGGGATATCTCAGTTGGTATAGCGACTTGCTACTGGCTGGAAGGTCCAGGAATCGAATTCCAGTGGGGGCGAGATTTTTTGCACCTGTCGAGACCACCCCTGAGACCCACCCAGTCTCCTGTACAATGGGAACCAGGTCTCTTTCCAGGGGGTAAAACAGCTGTGGCATGGCATTGACCACCCACACCCAACTAGCGCCAAGTTTAAAGAAAGAGTACAGCTATACCTCTACTCCCCCTCTGGGCCTTCACGGCCTGTTCTAGGGTGAATTTTACCTTTACTCTGCATAATAACCAAAAACAATACCAACCAATGCATCAAAACAGTTACACTGTGTACATTTCTGAATTGTAATTTACACTCATATTTTCTACTTCTCTTAAAGATCACGGGTATGTATGTGAATAAAAATAAACTGTTAGCATATTACACTTCTGCAAACAAGTATCAGAAGGGGGTTTTTGTTTCAGTTCAGATATTAAACACCAACTGCTGAATAACACGAGTTCTCTCCTAGCCTCTAACCCTTATGTGTTACAATAGTGACCAGCATATAAATAAGACACAATTTTCAGATGAATTACTGCTGCCATTAAACATGGGGAAGGACACCCAATATGCAAAACCAGATAATTGAAACACATGTGTCTGACAAATTTTGCAACATAACTGATAACTTCCAATAAGCCCCTTAGCAATATTTCTTCTTTTCGCTGCCCTTGCAAGTGTTTCTTGTTCAATGTGATCCTTTATTGGAGAATCGGTTAAAATGCAAGACTTCACTTTCTTCCTTTGTTTTCTGTCACATCTTGGTCCAGGTTTTGGGAATGGATACACATATTCTGGTGAAATGCTATTTTTGCTAGTCCCAAAAATTTCTTGTGTTGCATGGGTACTAGAGAAAGGAACAGAGATCTCTAGGTTATGAAGTTTTTTTCCACAGGTTAACAGATGATGGCTCAAAATTCTCTTCACTGAAGGCAAGTCTTGAGAATGGCCATGTACCTGGCTTAGCAAAAGGCGCTATTACATTCTTCACAGTAAAAGAAGCTTGATATGCAGCAGTTGTCAATGATGCCAGGTCATGGATTGTTATCACTTTACCAGGATTAGCAGTCATCCAGTTACACTAAGCCACATGTAATTTTCCTTTAAATGGTCCCATTGCTCCTACTTCCAGTGGCTGTAAAAGATGAGAGCCATAGGGAGGAAAAGTTACTAATATGATACCATTTTCACTGGCTTTGAGAATGGAATCAAGAGTGCAATGAATTTCATGACTGCCCATTAGCAAAATGATATGATCTTCAGAGCTTATGGTATGTTTCTTCACACGTTCAAGAACTTTCAAGAATGCAGGTCCTGTGATCCAGCTGCTTTGAGGACTATTCACTAACACCAAGCTTGCAGCTGGTGCACCAAACATCAGTGAATCATTAGTCTTGTTCTTGGAAAGATGGAAACTGGTGGTACAATATAACCAAAAGAACAGATGATCATACATAATGTAAGCTTAGCTCCTTATTCACCTAAGACAGCTTTTCCAACCCATTTTATCCCAAGCTGAGCAACTGTAGATACTCCTGTTTCATCAATATTGTACACTCTAGCAGCAGTAAATTCTGAAGATTTAAGTGCAGGCTCATAATTGTTGAAAAATTCCATTATGTTTGTCTTATTGAATGTCGTGGCCCTGAACAGACCTGTATTTTTGATCTTGTGAAGCATAAGGTTCTTGTGTCTTGTCATAAAGCCCTGTAACCAGTAAATTCCTGCAATCTTGTTATCAGTCCAACTACTGGGAAATTTACACTCCAGTCTTCTGCCATAATCGTATTTCATCTGACAGATCCGTTTATATGTTGTTCTGTAATTCATTTTGGGATATTTAATTATGTAGTCTACTAACACTAACTCCAGGTTTTCACTGAAAACTTGCCAACTTGTGTAACATGACATAAACACATTGGGCTGATTGCACATGTCACCATTGCTGATTTTTTTTTAAATTCTGTAATAGAGTGTTGTATGGTAATCCATATCTGGTAGCTGCAACTCTTATGGAATACTTAGTTTCTTGTACATCTCCAATGGATTCTTGTATAACCGCTTCTGGCACATCAAGTTTAATTATCTTCTTTAAATATGTGAAACCATTTCTTTGTTCTGAAGTAGTTATGAGCTCCACGAGTTCATTAAAAAAAATTAAAATCGTGGATATATTATGGGGCACATTTGATCACTGTTCAAACGTGCCCCCCCCCCTCCCCCAGTACAATGTTCAAATTTACCCCAGGTGCAAACACAAAACATAACCTTTTGTTATAATAAACAAGGAATAATTTCAAAAGATATATGCATACTACAAAATAAAAGACATATTGGGATATGATATGACATAATAGAACTTACCTCTACAAATACAATGCAGACATAAAGCGCTTAGAATTTAAAATTCAGAAAATAACTTTGTAAACAATCCATTTCTGCTCTCTTCGCCTGTACCAGAGTAAACACCACAGATCATATGGTAAACATTAATATGGAAGGAAGGTGGTTGTCAGCTGCTGAGCAGGGGTAGAGGCCAGTTGAAATGTGATGGCACACGCGCAAAAACCAGATTTCGTCTTTCGGCGAAACGGACGAATCCATTTAAATCAGCGGGGGCGTCAGTTCAGTCGACTACAGGTAGCCGAGATGTGAGCATCAGCGGTAGTAATGCTGGATACACCATGTTCGAGATAGTGTGAAGGGTACTGGCTACCCACTCCATTCGCCAGTTTCCCCTTCACTTCCCCTCCCGTGCGTCACCGTGTGCCATCACATCTCAACTGGAGTCTTCCACTCTCGAAGTACAAGAGTGTTAACATGTTCTAATTGAAGGCAAGATATTTAATGTGTACATAAGTGACCTTTGTTCAAATGTTCGCCAATCTCCCGTATGTATGTTTCCGCCGAGTAAATTAACATCACCAGCATAGATCAGAAGATGATGAACCCTCTTTAGTTTCAGTCCCTGGTTATTTGCTTAAACCTTCTTAATGGCGTATTTCACAGAAAAGTGGAAAAGTAACTGCAAAATGATATCTTGTTTCAGACAGTTCTGAATAGAAAATGTATCAGACAAATGGCACAGATGAGAGCAATGACTATACGCAAACAAATAGGATCCCTCTTAAAAACCCAGGCATCGTGTATATGATAATGTATGTAAAACTCTGGTTAGGTCCGTAATTAAAACGAAGAAATCTGCTTAATGTGACTGTTTACGTACTGGACAAAAGGGATTTAATTCTCGATAGGATCAGAGATTTTGTTTTTACCATCGCCTACAAACCAACTATGGTGTTCTAGCCTGTAACCCTAACCAAAAAATATTTTCGCACGGCCATATGATATTATGTTAACATTTTACAAAATAATTAATTTACTGAAAAACTCCAGTAATTTTGTAGGATTTTTAATATACGTCATTTGCGAACCCAAAGTGGCTCTACTGTCACTCCCGCCTTACAAGTACGCGCGTCCGCCATGCTGCAATTACGGAATATAGGAAATGAAACAGTAAGACATTTATCGTAATCGGTACAAACACAGGTTCAGTCTAAACATAATTCTTATTTTATTTCAGGTGTTAAGCTACTTGTTTCGATCCTGTGCACGGCTTATCATTAGGTTTCATATAAAAATGGCGCGTGAAATGTAAAAAGTGCATATTGTTCAACCTTATTACTTACCGTTTTTGTACGAAGCCTAGTGATAATCTGTGTTTAGGATCTAAACATGTAGCTTAACCACTGAAATAAAAAAAAACGAGTCGTGTTTAGACTGAACTTGTGTTTGTCCTGCGTGATAATTACAGCACAACGGGATGACTTCAAAGCATTTGTTGTAGCCTCCAATGGCATTATATCCGTTCTGTTTTGTGAAAATCGGTGTTGCTGTTCAAATGTTGTGGAAGATATATGCAGACGGCGCCATAGTATTATTATTTTTTTTTTTTTGCCAGGGACGAAAGTCTGCTACAGAGTGTCGTAAAGTAACCCGAGAATCCATAGGAAAAAGGTAGCGTGGCAGTTACGTGTTTTTTTTTATCGTCGTGGCACAGTTAATACGGACATAGTACCAGCTGCTCGGAGGGGCCACATTGTAACACACCCTCTTACCTCCTGCCCGATCCATCAATTGCACATTGTATAGCATTCTTTTGTTTTACGCACCGGAATCCAGCACGACTGTGTGTGGTCATTGACTTGAGTGATTCGAACTTCATATGTGATTCTGGACTGAACGCCGCAGAGTAGAATCTCCTGGCTAATACTTGTATTACGGACAGGCATTCCAACATTCACTAAACAGATAACAGTAAGAAGACTGAAAATGGTGACTCAGTAAGCAGACACCACAAAGGCGTTTTTTTTTTTCACGATGTTAGAGGGTTTCATGATACAGAAGTAAATAGAATTTCTTGTCGGCCTAGTCAAGAAATTTCCCTCATTTTATAGAACTCGATTGTTCGTTACCGCTTTCACAATAGCCCGCCACTTGTCCCTATTCGGAGGTAGATAAATCAAGTCTAAACTCCTATACTATTTCTTGCATATACTTTTGAATATTGTTCTACAATCTACGCCTAAATCTCCAAGTAGTCATTTTCCCTGAGGCTTCCCAACAAAACCATCTATGATCTAAGATACAACGTGGAACACAAAATTATTTGTTATAGTAATAACATTAGCTGAACATTGTAGATCTGTATTACGTATCACGAACGGAATTGTATAAAACTGAGGAAAAATATGAGGATTGCGGTAGCACAGTGGTTAAGGTGCTGTGCTACAAATCGGGAGGTCGCTGGTTCGATTCCAGATGGTGTCATTGGAATTTTTCATTGACATAATCCTTCCGATCGCACCATGGCCCTGGGGTCGACTCAGCCTCTAACAGAAATGAGTACCAGGAGTATTCCCTGGGGGGTAAAAGCGACCGGTGCGTATGGCTGACAACCTTACCACTATCTTGGGCCACTGTCACGTAATCTGGGAACCTTAATTTCCTGGAACCCTCTGGGCACCTCGTACCCGTAACGGGACTGATTTTTTTAAGAAAAATATGATAACCTTAGAAGAGAGCATAAGGACATGAGGTCAGTAGCGTCTGTCGAAAAGGCATTTATGCCAGACTGGCATTTTGGTGTTTTAATGGATCGCGTAACAGACCAGAATTATTTCAATGTGTTTTTTGCGGTGGTTCAGCTGACCGCACTTGAAGGGATGCGTTGCCGACACCCAAGCTGGGAAATGCTGAAATGATATGTACGTGCTTAGGGACAAGTATGTAGGTACATTCGTGGCACGGCATTGACTTAGCGGGATAAGTCGAAAGGGTTTACAAACTGTTCTCATTGTGACGTAGTATACAGATACTATTAGAAGATTGATATTACTTAAAAGTCCTTTGTAGGAACCTTGTAGGGCATTACTACTAACCACCGACAGTGGCGTACCCAGGAATTTTGTTCGAAGAGGGGGGGGGGTGTTCAACAAATTCCGTTGAGGAGAAAGAGAACGGGGATCTCGGGGCGGTAGGCCCCCCTAGTCAGGGGTTCTGGAGGCAGCTGTAATTTGGTACAAGAAATTTCATTTCATATAGTAAAATTTTCTTAATTTTTGGTACTTTAAGACTATTTATGATGACAACCAATTTATTTG
>Ga0123352_10008918_pt1 | contig 15644 bp, 9 predicted proteins | sample TergutLab28metaG_FD_89700 | JGI IMG/M metagenome (GOLD analysis project Ga0123352, IMG submission 89700) | Labiotermes labralis P1 segment gut microbial communities from Petit-Saut dam, French Guiana - Lab288 P1 | ecosystem: Host-associated > Arthropoda: Insects > Digestive system > Gut ... | reverse complement strand
TGTATCGTTTAAAACAATCGAGACAATTTAACAGGTATACACAGCTTGCGAAATATTTGTCTTCATTATTCGTAAACAGTTTATTCATTCTTAGGTTATGTTGTATGGAATTATTGGTTTTAAAAGTTATTTACAGACAGCACGTTTTAAAAGGTTTCATAACAAATGCTGTTTCTTTTCCCACGTATGTGAAGGTAAACCTTTGTGTTTTAAATTGTAAATTATCACTGTCATTATCACACAATACATTCTTCTATTTCGCGTCTTGTAACGTCCTTTAAAGCTATTAATAGGGAACGAATTGTGTGTGATATTTTAAACAATTATCCATTCCTTTAGTATTTTTATGGAGCGTGCAGACGATAATGTACTCCATCGATTAAACGTAAAACGTGTGGCTACATACTTAAGTTCGGGTGGTGGAAAGTGTTGTATGGAATGGGTTTTTTTTATGGAAGCGCGCTGTGCTCTCTGTGATACATGAACTTAATCTTTATACGCAATGGAAATCGATTATTCTCCATCAGAAACGGCCTTATGCATTGTAAGTAGCTCAATCGTCCGACGACGGACTAAGCCTTTCATCTCTGGAGGTCTACTGCCAAAACCCACATCAGCAAGCTGCAGGTGCTATGATCTGTCTTCGCAATGCTAGTTAACCTGAGTAAGTTGGTAACAAGCAAATTAATGAGGATTTCGATTTTCTACTTTCTGTCGAACGCAAACCGAAGCCTTTTATGCAAAGGCAGCTGGTGCGTCGAACTCTCTAAGTTAGGCAACTTGGAAAACATTTGTGCCGACCGAAGGCTAATCACAGCTACATGAAGCCTCACCTTCAAGCGACTGAAATCAGCAACCTGTACATAGGCGTTTACGCAGACAGAACGATCTGTGCCAGCATACTGCGGCTACCTGGCAGGGTTTTACGCGATTTTTTTGTTGTAAGGCGAATGCTATGGTACACTTAAAAAGTGGGACATGGCCCAATTTCGACCCCAACAAAGAACGTCCCGAGTTCGCACAGGCCCTTATCTAAGGCAATTATAGGTTCAGTCCCCACGCAACCTTCAAATTAGAGTTCTTCCTCACGAAAGGATATAGTACCATTTGTAGCACACCAAAAGCTCACAACAACGACGGTAAATCCGTTAGAATAGGCAACATTCCTTTTACAATACCACGGTTTTTGTGTCTCGCCCAAAAGTATGTTCCGTGCACAGGTATGGTCAAATGGACAAAGTGCTGTCTCTTTCCATGAAGAGAAAGTCTCCGCCCTAAGCTCTGTTTTGGTTGGTTTGGCTGGATTAGCTTTTAAATGCGTGATTTTAGGGGTCGAGGAATCTTGAACCCTGAAGATGGAACCAGTAGATTGTACCGAAAGGTCGGTAAGAAATTACCACTACTCGCTGCGTAATAACCCAGAAGAGCGCATTTCTCAGGAGTTGGGATATTTTTTATTGTCACCATACCCAGCACATGAAGCGTGAATGTTATACGTCGCGTAGTCTGCCGTGGTGTCAGGGAACACAGACAGCAGTTCTTTTGTTTAATGCTACCAAGTATCTAGTTGTATAATCAGTTTTGTTTGCCAAGAGTATTACAGTAATTCAATAATTATCTGAAACCAAGTAGCAATGGGTGAGTCATTATTAAAAACCTGACGTTGGATAGTGACTTTGTCTGGGGGTAAAGCAATCCCATTACAGGCCTGGACAGGCCCAGAGGGTTCCAGGAGGTTGAGGCTCCTAAATTTCAAGACAATCGGTACGTGAAGGTGGTAAGGTTGTCAGCCGTAAATACCGGCCACCTTTACCCACCAGGAGATATTCCTGGTGCTCATTTCTGTCAGAGGCTAACTCAACCCCGCGGCCATAGTGCGGCTGGAAGGATTATGTCAATGAAAAATTCCAATGACACCATCGGGAATCGAACCCGCGACCTTCCGACTTGTAGCGCAGTGCTTCAACCAAACTGCGCCTCCGCATACCCCCTGACGTTGTCTGGGGGGTATATTTAATATGCACGACGTTTCGGAACCAGGTTCATTTTATAATACATTGTAAATCTTGTTCAACTTGGACGATCTTATATTACCTCGAGCTAATAAATAACAGATAAGGCTGTATTACACTATTATACTTGGCAATGGTAGCACAGCCAGATTCCGAAAAGCCTTGCATATTCAGTATGCCTCAGACAATGGAAAATTTCCAACATAATATTCTCATATACGAGAGACGGTATTCTGAAATGTACCGTCATGTAATTTTACACATGGTATCATCGTTTCGGATGAACCTACCGCCTCCATCCTCTGGGCAAAAGAGTAAGTCGCGCAGGAAAAGGTATCACTGTTACTGAAGAGGCAAAATCGGTAAGACGGCTATGAGCGAAATAATGGGAAGCAGTGCTCCCAAGTGGTGATGAAGTTCGATTTGAAATTCAATTGTCATATTCAACCGACATGAACCAAGACAAAATATTCCCAAACTGTAGACCTAAACGGACGACTGTCATAAAAATATGTTTATGAACACTGGAGACGAAGCATTACATAAAGATAACATGCCCATTAGGCCTTAATTTTATGCAATTCGCAATCAAAGACTGTATGAACCATTGTAGCATAAAGTAATACAGTAATGGCACGGTATTCTGGTACGTGACACTGTGCGGTCTGGAGGTTAGTTACCGATTTTCAGGAGGAAAGTGCTGCCTCCATCCTCAAATTGCCCTGAAGTCGGAAAAAGCGACCTCCCAAAAAACGGTGGTATCTATCTACCAGGCCAGACGGAGTAACATCCAAAAAGACAGTGTTCTTGATAGTCGCAGCCGCGAGAATATCATATCTTACGGAAGAATATGCTACGTTAATTACAATACACGCGGTATTCACTGGCAACCAAGGGAAATTGGCAACGAATTCAGAATTCAGCTTCTTTGTGTTCTGCCGAAATATTTCACGACGATTGCAGGGCACAGTTTAACACAGACCTACATTCTGAGCATTTCGTGCTCAAAAACGAAGAGGGTTCGAATGTTCAGAGCAGTAGCTGGAAAAATGTTAAGTTTTTTTACTAGTATATTAGGAACTAGATGGCCAAAAGAGAAAGAATATTGGTCCAAAGATTTGTAACTCTCAACTTCAAGACAATGACTATCAAAAATTTAGATACAGACATTTTGTTCGTAGGATGTGTTTGAAAATACTCTGTTGCAAGTATAGGTGTCACTGGAGGGCCATACTGAATAATTTTCCAACAACGACTTGCACAATAGACACGATGCGCCAAATACAATGGAGAAAATATTGTTGTAAACTACGAAGCAAAAAACGACACCGTCAAAGGCAATCCGTTAACTTTAAGATAAACAATCCTTTCTCAAAGGGGTAGCATTTAAGCCAAAGAGAATTTTCGTTCGGATTGGGAAGTCTTTGAGGTTATTATCAGCGTTTGAAATAAATATGCTACCTCCTTTCCCATAATCAAAGTGCACTTCCTCAGCCTTATGTCGATGGTAATAATGATGATCACTATAGGAAGAGTTATGGCACAGTATTACCTGCCATCCGGTATCGTGCGAAAATAAAGGGAAACATCGACTAACAGTGTAAATACCTGTTGGAATTTTACACTGAAATTTCAAAGAGAAGAGAGACTGAAAAATCACATACCAAAACTTTCATTTTCTCCGTAGTGCGTAACTGGTTGATATCAATGCAATTTTGTTTGCGATTACGAAACTGTTGTGTTTTCTTTAGAAAGGTACGTTTTTGAAATAATACGATTGGTGAAGAATAAAAACCAACTAGATGCTACATATTATTTTATTGTACTTCTTATAGGCTCAACATGTTTCGGGCACTACTATGCCCATCATCAGGAGCTCGCGACCATAATGTTGATTACCACATTGGTCGTTTCGTTCTGTAAAGATGAAAGCTACAGCGTTAATGTAAAATTATGGATCTTAGTGGTGTGTGTTCGGTGTGAAGCTCTTTGTCGCTTGGTTGTAGCTGGAAACGTGTTTCTATTAATTTTAACCTTTTGACGCATAATGTCAACTATAGTGGTCGTACCGCACCGCTAACCTCTAAATATGCATTTTATATATTTATTCAACAAATATAGGTACCGAATATTTTAAACGTGGTATATACTCTCCGTTTTTTCTCTTCAAAATGCAGTTTTTTCCCCATAATTCTAACGTATTTGGTTCCTGTATTATTCACATTTTATAAACAGGGTGTGCTAAAATTAAAAAAATAATTCCGGCGCCAAAAGGTTAATAGCTGTGATCCTTTATGCGTGGTGATCGTAGTGTTCTGTTGTGTGTGGTGAGTTTCAATAGTGGATTGGTAATTCGATGTGTTGTTATTGTTAATTAGTATTGTGAATCTGAAATTGTACGTACCTTGGTTTGCTGTAAGTTCGAGGTTAGGTACGGGTAGGCTGGAGTAATGTCCCGGCTACAGGCTAAAGCACGACTGGTCTTTTCATGTAGTATGTGGGGGCTGGGGGTTAATGGCGTCTGAAATAATTTTACATTAAAGCTACCGCTTCCATCTTTACAGAACTAAACGGCCAATGTGGTAATAAACATTATAGTCGCGAGCTCCTGATGATGGGCATAGTAGTGCCGGAAACATATTGAGCCTATAAGAAGTACAATAAAATAATAAGTAGCATCTAGTTGGTTTTTATTCTTCAATTATCACAATGATGCACGGTCCAATAAACATAAAATAATACGATTATTTCTACAACCTTACAAACATTCGGACAGAGTGTAGAAAGTTTGAGGCTGCTGGCTGAAGTAACACCAAACGTTGCTCGTCCTGTCGTGCAACGAATGGCCTGAAAACTGCCAATTCATAACCAGTTTTGTACCCTACAGCTTCGTATCTCAAAAGTGACTATTTCGCTTCAAATTCTGGGTTATACAAAAGTTTGAAGCTCAGAATGAAATTCGGCACATTTAAATTTAATTGCATAAATATTATTTATGTAAAGCTGAGAGAAGTTATCAAAAGCGCGGTTCAAACCCTCTTGCCCAAGTCAGCCGTACTGAAATATCAGCTGTCCTTGCAATGGACAGCACGTATTCATATAAATATACAAACAGATGTACAGGATGTAAGAAAGAGTTCAAAAACAAGAACTACGCCAAGCATCCATACATGACGCAGTTCCTGTATATCATCTTATGTTGTCTACATTTCAAATTTAGGACAGATTATCTCTCTGCTTAGCAATTAGGATGCTAAAGTTGCTTAAATTTGTTACGCAGAAGAGATACACATTTTGACACACTGATTCGCAAACGCGGAAACGAATCCTTCCCAGGTCTTAAAACAATGTGGACAAAATTTACTGGTTCACAACCACATTTATCTGCATTTACACTTGAAGACGTTCAAATCCAATAATATGTAAAGACTTTTATGTTCTGTGGGCGAGGTTTTCCAAAACCGTAATAAAGAAAATTAAAAGAGATCCTTATTCTGAGATACACCTCTTGTAGCTTGGCAAATAAGCACAAACATTTCAGAGAAAAGCGCTCCGTCCATACTTATATTCAAGGTACATGACGTAAGAAACCAGATTTACAAAACGGTTGTGATTTCCACACCCCATTTGTGTCAAAATATTTGTCTAAATTTTGTAAAAAAAAAATACAATTTTTTTTAGCCTGTCCGTACACTTACAAGCGGTAAGGTTTCCTCAGTCACCTACATAGAGTTTTCATTTTAAGAATGCACGTAATTACTGAGCAACTACATATGCACCTCTTCTTGCGTGCTGCTTATTTAAGCACTGGGAAAATTTTGCCTATACTTTAGAAGGGGTATGTCATAAAATACGGTCTTGGGCAACATCATTAACCGTCATATAAAAGTGCCATTAAAAGACGGACAACGTGGCATTCTGCTCCTGACTGTACCTCAATATTTATTCAAATGCCACTTACGGTTACGACAGAGTTATTACTGTGTTTAATTCCGCACCATGCCATTAACACGGATGAGTGAGTACAGTTCAAATGTCCACATATTCTTAACCTCGGCAGCAGACAGAAAGATGTTAAAGAGCAGCTTCACCCTCGGCGCTGTATATTCACGGTACCCATTTGGTAGGTGACTGGGCCAGGCAAAAGAAGAGATCCAAATTCGGTGTTGAGGGGGCGAATCTCTCCCCCGGCATGGAATCGACCATCATTCAGCACGTAACTTAGTCGCTGTATCGGATGAACCACCACGGATGTTAAGAGAAAATGTCACTAAGCCTACAATTGAAGACACTACGTTTCGCCCACCTTACGGACCATTCTTGCCAACCACCATGATGTGTCATACAGGTCCTTACTGATTATATTGTATCACAAAGCAAGTTTAAACATGAGATATGCGCTATTCTGGGATGTTACGCAAGTCATAGTGGTAACTCCTTAGCAACGTTTAGCAAATCGGTTAAACGTTGCTAAGGAGTTACCACTATGAGTTGCCAAGCCAAGCCAAGCCAAGCCAAGCCAAGCCAAGCCAAGCCAAGCCAAGCCAAGCCAAGCCAAGCCAAGCCAAGCCAAGCCAAGCTAAAGTGTTAACTGGGGGGCGGAGACTTGCGCGAAGCGCAAGTCGACGTCCCCTTCTCTGTTAGCCATTCCTGCGTTTGACCGCATCGACAGGTTCTGTAACAGACAACTAAACTCTGACAGGGGATTAAGATTACGCTAACGATTTTGAAGTCAGGCTGAGGGTCTTGACTGATCATGCCAAAGCCTAGGGCCTAGGTTGCCCTGGACTAAGTACGGGAGGGATAAACTTTGGTTGGTTGGTTGGTTGGTTGGTTGGTTGGTTGGCTGCCTGGGTTCTGAGCCCAGACTGGCTCTGTCGCAAACTGGAGGTATACGACGTTAGTCAGGCGCTTAGGTGAAGCCGCCGCGCCTGGGGGAGGGAAGTGCCGGCCGTGCCCCGACTTGGCATCGTATACATGGCATTTGCCTTGCAACTGAGGAAAAATCACGGAAAACTTCAGTCAGGGTAACCGAAGGGCGCTTGGCTGATCAGCGCCGAACGCGATTCGTTTAGTCGACTTGGTCATCGCGGGCGATGGCCTCGACTGGCCTGCTGTCCCCTACCGCCCTTGGCTTTCGCTTCAGGCGATGGGGTCATCCCTCGTTCAGAGTAAGTAATTGCCGAGTTGCCGTACTAGGGGCTTCCACACAACAACTAACTTTGAGTCAAAACTCTCAGTCAGGGCTCTGATGTGGTCGGCAAACAGCGGAAGGCCCAGGTTCCCGTTTATCTGCCTGTTACGTACGTACCGCGGGGCACCAGTAGCGAGGCGAAGAAACTTGGATTATAACACCTGTAGCCTCCGGACATGGGTGCGTGCAGCGGACCTCCACGCGGGGCACGCATAGTCCATCATGGGGCGGATGAGCTGCTTATATAGCAGGACACTAATACTGACGGAGAGATCACTTTTCCTATTCAGGAGGGGACCCAGCATACCCATCCTTTGAGGAGCCCTCTTCCTAACCTGATCAATGTGAGGCGACCAGGTGAGTCGTGTGTCTAGGGTCAACCCCAGATAACAAGTTGTGTCGACCCACTGGATTGGTTCCCCGAAGAGTGTTACTGGTAGGGGCTGGATGAAGCGCCGTCCGGCACGCGCGAATATAATCGCGGTTCTCTTAAAGACAATTGCGAGTCCTCAACCACCGTTGAAGATCGTTGAGGTATTACTCCAGGTAGCGGACGTGCAGCGTCAGCTTACGGGACGTGGCTATGATGGCCGTGTCGTCCGCCTAGAAGGCCAACTCGACGTGGTGCGAGTGTGAAGGCATGTCGTTGACGTACAGACTGAAGACGGCGGGGGAGATTAACCCACCCTGAGCTACCCACCCCGCATGCCTCGACGAGATGACGTGACCGTCCGGAAGGACGCTTCGAACGTCCGACCCCTGAGGTAGGATGGGATTGCATGGACTATGTAAGATGGGAAGTTCAGGGACGTTACGTATACAGGAAACCATTGATCCAGACGGTGTCGAAGGCTTTGGCCACGTCGAGATAAACTGCGCCGGTGAGCCTCTTTTCGCCGAAATTCCTAGTTATTCTTTCGACGAGGCGGGCCAGCTGCAAGGACGTGCTACGCCTGGGTCTAAACCCTAACTGCTCGTCTCGCATCAGTCCGCATTCTCTTACTACATGTAAGTCCTTTCAAATAGTTTACCAATCGTGTCCAAAGAGACTAATGGGCCCATAGGAAGAGGGCAGGGCCGGATCCTTCCCCGGTTTAAGGACAGAGATCACTCGAGCGTGTTTCCACACTCGGGGGAAAGAGATGGGTACGGAGAACCGCATTGAAGATCTGGGCCAGGAGGGAAACCGCCCGTTTGGGAAGATGCTTCAAGGCCCTGCTCGGGATACCGTTCCGGCCCGGAGCCTTGGAAGTTGTTCCAGTCAGTGCGCCTGAAGTCAGGGCGATCCGGTGGGTTGTGAAAGGATGAGCGACACGCAGTGTCAATGAGAATCGGGAGGTGGCCTGAGCTTAGTGCGGAGCACAAAGGCAGATACACCGGAAATGATATTTTCTTGGTTATGACGATGTCCAAGACATCGGGAGTAGCGGAGGGGTTGTATGGGTTTGGTGTAACACTTGATACGCGGTTTCTATCGGGAAGGGTGTGGGCGCTGATTGGTTTTCATTATACGTGATGCCAGCCGATTGGGTCGATACAGTGGGCTGATGGTGGGAAGGCGGGAGAAGTGTAGTGTCTCTGTGCTGCTCTAAGGTTGACCGGCCGTGGAAAGTGACGCCACTACCACGTGTCGGAAGGGAATAGAAAAGTCGTCCCGAAACGTCGGTAGAGAATTAGCACCATCCGCTGCGATATCCCATACGAGCGCAGATCTCGTCTACTTCGCAGCGGAAGCATGAAATCGCGCACGTTTTAATATAATCAATATACAGAACGTTAAGTTCACAAACGTTCTGTTGTCAAGGGTTCATATTTCCCTGCTACATTAATCGCGATACCTTCCGAGTATCGAAGAGTACAGTATTTATAAATGTCAAATTTTCTTAAAGTTGTGGCTGTGGCAAATTACACATTTTCGTGTAGGCTAATCATCTACCGCTGTACCGATGGTCTTTAAATAAATAGGTATGTCATTAACTTTTAATTCTTAACAGCGCAATTACTGGGACTAGAAGTTGACCATGAGTTACTTCATTGAGCTGTTTCAACAGCTCAGGTTGTGCAACATTCAATGAGGTGGTAAAAAGACCACGAATGGTGATATTGACTTAATTCGTTACAGTGTACTTTGCAAAATATTGTATACTCGTAACTGACTTATCCCACAGGAAAAAACTGACAACGTGTATAACGCCGAGCTTTGACCCCCCAAACCTGCAAGCAGGAGCCTGATTACTTTGACAGGTTCACCGAAAGTAATATTCCCTTATAAGTTACGTGTGAGTTGTCTCCCTTCATAAATGTTAAACTTTTTGAGAATAACACCTAGAAGTGTGGGACAAAAGATACTCATTTGTGCGTGTGATAAAGATACTGAAAATGTGACTCCTTTAAGCTCGAAATTAACGTAAATAGTGCATAAAGATTCAGGTCCTACCTCACAATCACAAACACACACACACACACACGCACGCACATATAAAATGCTTCTCCATTAGAATATCGCTGAGAAAAATAATCGGTGATTACTGCAAGAGTCCTACAGAAGACATGCATGCACTAAGGTGTTTATTATACGACCAAACACAACCATACATATCCAGTACATTAGTATTTTATTATACACTACAACACGTTTCGGCTGTCCAGATTAGCCATTATCAGATAGGGGTCGGCTACAGACACGAAAAGAATACAAAGGGATAAGTATTAATTTTAAATGTCTTAATCCGTCTTTTGGAATAATATTATTATAATCCATACCACTGGAAAGACAGGCCTCTCTCCCTTTATATTCTCGAGCAGAGATTTCAGCTTGGAACCTCCCGAACAAAAATCACTGAAGCACTGCGCAGTGGCGTTTAGTTATTCTAATATTCCACATAAATGTAAGGTTTCTGTTGATACTCGGATATGCACAGAAACTATAAAGCTAAAACGAGTGACAGTTAGTGATTCAGCTTTTGGATGTATGACATCCTTTTTCAAGCAAGCAAAAGTCAACAGTTCTTTATAACAAATTCCGGCACTGGGGTGGAAACACGGCATTTCGGGATCCAAACCCCTAACCTTGGAACCTGTACCTCACTTGCTACGGACTTCCAATCTCCAATTCGCTTTCTACAAACTACATGGTGGAAGAGAGACAGCCTACAGAATGTTTCAGCACGTTCCTACTACATGTCCGCTCCATGATCCCTCGTTACCTCGCTCCAAATTACATACATTTACCTTTTTCTCAATAAAGATGGTGCCTGAGGTCAAAATAACTACCCAGACCGGCCTTCTTGCCAGCCACCTACTAGCAGCGCAAAAGACATGAGACCCTATCGGCCGTAAGGCCACAGACTTTTCACCCTAAAGAAAGCGGACGCCGGACTTGTGTTCTTCACACGGGCCTCTTTTTATTTTTACACATGGGATTGCCATCGCGGCAAGTCAACGAAAGTCATCTGTCTTTGTACCTATTCGTATTCCTTATTCGCTTTCTTTTTTAATGTTCTCGTCCTTGGTTTTCCTTCTTTCAATATGCTCGCTTTGTTAAAGCGACTATTAGCTTCTTCATATCTCTCCGTCTCTTCGTCCGTCTGTCTGTCTGTCTGTCCGCATGGAAAAACTAGGCTTCCACTGGACGGATTTTCATGAAATTAGGTATTGATTATTTTTCGAAATCTGGAGAAAACGAGAAAATTTCACTAAACTCTGACATGAATAACAGGTTCTTTACATGAGGACCTATGCACATTTATGGCATCTCGCTGAATTATTCTTAAAAGGAGAAATATTCCAAACAAAAGTTGAAGTGGAAATCAAAACACAATTGTATGTTCAATAACTTTTTCCTAAAATTGCGCCGTTCGAGAGATAATGTGGGAAAAAAATTGTATACCCGGTCAAACCACAGATGACAATATGGCGTATGAGTTTTGCATACTAGATAACTACGGTTACAAACACTCAGAACATGTAATACCTGTTGATTTTCCACGGCAACAATGGTAACGCGAACGCGCTTCGATGTAAGGTTATATGTATGTTGCCTGCCTTGTTTATATTTTCAAACGCTCTTAATTGTTACACAAATGTGCCTTTAGATTCGCTGTCTCTGTCTGTCCACATCCAAAAAATTGACATATGTTTTAACAGTTTACAAGACATGACACTCGTTTCACTACAACTGCGTAGTACAACCCAGTCCAGGTTAAATACGCACAACATTAATGGAGACTTTGCACACTTTTCTGCGCACATCTCGATCGTAACTGGTTACATATTTGTCGCAACGGAAACATTTCTAACAAAATAAGTCCATACAATTAAGCAATCATTTGATACCCTGCACGCATTTCCACCAGCTGTACGCCCTTAAATTGTTACAACATTTTCGGAAATATAGCCAACACAATTTAACTAATAATAGTGTACATTATTTTACAGTCAACTAAGTGACTAATAAATGAGACAGTGCGCAGGACGTAGACGGTGCATTGGGCAAAATGCATGAAGTCACGCAGGCTGATATTATAGTTGTATAACGTTTTAAAGACAGCCCTGCATGTAGTCTGCAATATGACGTCACAATGCTGAATCGAACACTCCCAAACTAAACTCCTATACATACTTCCTCTGATACAAACAATATTTAACACCATCTTTATTCTTATAACCCGTCACTGAAAAACAATGATGTCTTCCAATTTGTTTCTACATTGTGAACCGCTCGGTCAGAATTATCGTTGAGCCGGCAGAGAGTCAAATGTGATATTCCCGAATATCAGTCTACGAGCGTTACAAACATATAACATCAAATTTCTTGGTTGGGATTTTGAAAACTGAAAAACCGCGTATTTTAAGACAATGATTTTACGAACTGTAAAAGTAAAGTACACCCTAGTACAGGTACTGAGGCTCTGTACAGGCCTAACGGCCCATAAGGGGAACAGAGGTATAGCTCTACTCTTTCCTGACCACGGCACTAGAAGGGGGTGGGGGGGGTCAGCGTCCCGCCCCGGCCGCTCTTTACCCCCGGGAATGACCCGGTACCCATTGTACAGGAGGTTGGGTGGGCCCCAGGGCCGGTCTGGACAGGTGCGGAAAATCTCGCTCCCACCGGGATTCGATCCCCGGACCGTCCAGTCCGTAGCCAGTCGCTATACCGACTACGCTACCCGGCCCACTATTCGAACTGTAGTCAGTATAAAAACCAGTCAACAGGACGGTCGGAGAACGTGGGTTCGATTGCCGGCAGAGGCAAAATAAGTTCCTTTCCTGCATGATGCGCAGGAAGACGCTGGGTCTCGTTAAGCCACCTGTCCAATAGATACCTGGAAGTAAAGCGACTGGGACCTGAAGCTGACTCTTCTATCTAGTACTGGGGGGGTAAAAATGAGTAGAATTACGCAACCGCTCTTCCACACAGCTTTAGAGCATGGTGCCTTATCAAACACGGGAATGACTTTACCCGAACCTAATCAATCTATTGTGCTCAGCTGCTTTCTTTTGCACAGTTTCAGTAGGCTACATTTACTATAAATCAATGAACCTACAAAAAAAAAAGAGGCCATACTAGTACGATGATTTAACCAAGAAACTAGGGATTGGCGAGAAATATTTTTCATGTGAGATATCTTCGGAGACGTCACCCTAGACTGGAAGATAAGACAGAAGTGAAATGTAAAGGTGTCACTAGTAAGAGTTGTTCACGTTTTTGGTTAATCCACACTTCACTAATACGCATAAGGGAGTACAGATATAGATCTAATTATTCTTGACAATGTCAAAATATGGAAGCAAATTCACCGACAGGCTTACCTGTTAGACAGACTTCCGATATCCACTGATTTGGAGTTAAGATGCGCTCCGGAGCTGGTCAAGGCAAAGTGGAAAATTATAAGATTCTTGCCTCTGTCGGGAATTTAGCCCCGTTTATCCCAGTCAGTAGAATGTCACTATACTGAGTGAGTTACCCCGGCCAATGAAATGCTAGATATGAAAATGAATTTTGACACTCTGAAATGGTTTAGTTTACTTCTAGTGACCGGGTCATTGGTAACGAAGTTGAAACTTTGCGTTCTTCTGCATTATAACGCTTCTGTATCCCAATGTTATTTGTAAGTTATGTTTCCAGTGCATGTGAATCAATCCACGCTTTTGTTGAGACAAACAACAGCCCATACACCGTTACTAAACCTGATCGGTTTCAAAAAAATTGCCCCAGGTATTTTCCTTTCATTTCAGGCATACACACAAAACCATGACGATTGTCAGTATAGTGACTAGGCCGCGGGCTGCACAATCGAGCAATCGTGGTTGCATTTTCGACAGAGTCCAGACCAGCTCTCTGGCCCACTATTCAATGAGTACCCCCTTCCCCGGGAGTAAACCGGTCGGGAATGAGGCTGACGACTCACATCCACTGCCAAGGTTGTGAATAAGTGTACCTATATCTCCGCTTCCCAACACGCCTTTATAAAGTGCAAAAAAAAACTGTTTCCTTCAAACAAAATGGAATTTTGCTTATAGGATACAAGTACGATAGACATCGTGCGCCATTCATCAAACCTTACGTTATTTGTATATAAATTCAATGTACAGTCTTTCTAAATCTGTTCATGAAACCGCCAAAACGCAACGTTCTATATACCAGTCGTTCGTAAAAGCAACATAGAACACGTGTACAGAATCCTGCTCACTACATCTAAATTACAAATGTGTGGCGCTTCATCTCCACGGGTTTGTACTAGTCCCTCCGTGGCATGATACTAAGCAAGGCGAGATAACATTACACAGCAAACAGACCTAAAACAGTACTTATGTTCCTAAATTATTACAAGGAAACAGAATAATGGACATTATATTTAAGTGTAACAGAACATTACAACAAAAAATCAAGTCAAAACGGGCAACTGTCTAAATTGTCTGCCATTATTTTTATTTTTCCAACCCGTCCAAAAGAATTACGACTATTTTAGCAGCTTTAAAAAGCTTGTCTACTCATTTGTCCGTAGAGTGGCGTGCAATGGTAATCTTTTTACTAAAGAATAGAGAACTGTAATGACTACAAAAGAACATTTGTGAAGAAAGAGTGAGATGAAGATAAACGGCTTTGGAAAAGAAGTTTCCACCATTTTAAAGGGAGATGAACACTGGGGAACAGAAGCCATTTGATGATTCCTGTGGGGTAGATAGCTAGTCAACGTCCGTGTGTTATGAATTACGTAGGGAAAACGAAAGCAAATACACGTCTGTGTGTGTGTGTGCGCGCGCGCAGTCACTGCACATAAAGTTCAACAAAGTAGTACAGATCGTACAACTAAACACGCCTGTTCCAGGTTCGATTACAGGAACCAATGCACTTGTATTAAAAAATTCTTATTTACAAACCTTGTAAGGAAATTTTTAAACATATTCATCTGGCAAGTCGGCATCCTTTCTGCCGTCCCATCAAGCAACCATCAGATGAACAACTTACAAACTGTTGAAGGTGTGCAACAGATACGAAGACTGTGAGAGACATGGGGTCTCTGCAGGCCAATGGAAATGTCTGTGTTAAAGGCAACTCACATTTTGGCCTATTTGGTTACACACGTGTATCAGGCGACAACTGGATTAAGCCATTTACAGCTGGGATTTTGGCAACGCTTCATTTATAAAACTCTTTTCAACAAGAAATACACTTATGTCAATACTGTACATACCGTGTATTATGTTCATACTTATTTATGTTCATCAAACTAAAAATTAATGCACCACCTCTTGCACACCAAGTTACCATGTTTTACTAATAGCCCGACAAGTTGCGGAGCTCGTCGGCGCCATCCTCAGGGAGTGCCGTCTTAACTGTTAATTTTCTCAACATGTCAAATGGCTATAAACAATCGTCCGATCATATAATGTAGAACTATAGATTTCACACTGATTCACAATTTCAGGACGGTCACTTCTTTTATGTGTATCTGCGCATGAATTGAAACTACTTTATGTGCTGGACATTGCTCAATTAACCACACTGATGCGTTTACTTTTAACAGTATTAGGCCGGTGTTTTTATAATTATTCACACCGTTTGCTTATTAGGCGTTGATTATCTGAATACTGTACATACCGTATATATGTTCATACTTATTTATCATCATCTAACCAACGTTTATTGCACCACCTCTCGTACAGCAAGTTACACTGTTTAACTAACACTTGTTGATAGACACTCAATTATTTTACCAACCACTGCACATATAAGAAATTTACACATTAAAACATTAAAAATACTCCGACATGTTTCGGTCCTAGGACTATCATCAGAGAGCTATATCGTACTTGCTAAAGTTACACTATTAAAAGTCATATTAATTTCACTATTCCAGTTCGGTATTGTGGTAGCATGCCTGTAATATAAATTACACCAAGTAAGTATCGTCAAAATAAATATTAGAATAATT
>Ga0123352_10008917_pt1 | contig 15644 bp, 3 predicted proteins | sample TergutLab28metaG_FD_89700 | JGI IMG/M metagenome (GOLD analysis project Ga0123352, IMG submission 89700) | Labiotermes labralis P1 segment gut microbial communities from Petit-Saut dam, French Guiana - Lab288 P1 | ecosystem: Host-associated > Arthropoda: Insects > Digestive system > Gut ... | reverse complement strand
TTTTTTTGTTTTTTTTTTTTTTTTTTTTTTTTTTTTTTTGTTTTTGTTTGGAATTTGTTTTTTTTGTATTTTCTCTTTTTTTTTTTTTTTTTTTTCGTTTGTTGAGTCCTGCCCCTACTTTGGTGCTGCAATTTCGTTTGGTGATCATGGTTGGGAATGTCGGAAGGATTACTTTCTTGTTGAATCTTCAGTGTTATATTATTTGCTTGCGTGTCTTGTAGGTTAGTTAGTTGCTCGTAGCGGTTAGCTGTAGAGAGGGGATATGTATTATTCGGTTCAGTGAGATTCTTTGATAAAAAGCCTTTCCTGCAGCACTTTGCTATTATTACTGTCCATTTATTATTTTCTAGTCTGTTTGATTGCACTAAAGCACGCGTATCTCTAGATGAATTAATCGCCGCGCTGGTCCTATCACCATGAGGGAAGTCTTCGTCACTTTCCTTTTGTAGAAGTTTTAAAATTAATTTAGCTGATTCTAATTCTTCTAATGCACTATGAAGTTGATTCTCCAGTAACACACAATTTGAGCACTCAGACACACTTAAATCACATTTATTTTGATTGTATAGGTCGGAACTCACCACACTTGTACTCACTGCTTCCACCATCTTCTAATTGTAATTAATAATTATAATAAGGCAGTAGTTATGCATACTTAATTGAAGTTGCATTAACAAAACCAATGGATTGGTTGGTAATTCTCCATTTTATTAGGTCTTTTGTATTGCATTATTATACCAGCTTCTGAATTTTTGTACACTTTTCATGAAGGCAGGTTATTTGTGTTATTTGCCTTTAATCTGAACTGCTGCCATACTGTATGACCTGTAATTTCTTGGTATATTTGTTTGTTTTGTTGGTCGATGCTCTTAGCATTATTTCATTTTTATTTAAAATGTGTACAACAGTAGCTTGAGGAGTCTCAGAATAGAAATTGTTACACATAAATAACAAATAAATGACAATTAAAAATGGCACATTGGAAGCAGGCACCCTCAGTATTCTTCCACAGTAAATCACCAGGCAAGGACAGTCACATGCCAGAAACCACAATATAATAACAATGGTGTACATGTGGTTTTATGTAAGTTACTGAATAATTTGTGGTGATGTGCTGAGAAGTTACAGTTCAAGAAAACTGGTTGTTTTTAGATTATTCAACAACCAGGGGAGGCGTCTTCGGAGGAAACTAGGTAGACTGATATTGCTACATAGGTATAGGAAAAGTGGAGGCAAGTGGCCAGCTTCATGTTTTGGCTGCTTTACCTCCAAAAATAGAAACCTCTCTACCCAATTAACAGGTGACTGGTTAGAGCCCATCACTAATTTGAATGCTGTGCAGCAAATGGAGCACAATTTCTCATAAAATTTTAATGTTACGGGTGTGTCAAATTGCCAACAACTTCAGAATTCCACAGTTTAGTTAGATATTGATATGGAAGGGGAAATTCTTAGACACAATACATTACGTATAGTTAGCTTGTGTATTCTGGTTTTCAAAGAATGGAGTTTGTGGAGTAATATACTGATAGTTGGGACTAACTATAATATATGTAAAACAACACAAGTACACCTGTCTGCCTTTATTGCTCTTTGTCTCAGAACTATACACTGGAGAAGAAAATATTAAACAGCAGTTTTTTTTCTTTCCCCTCCCAAATATGGTCACTTAATATGAGACTGTCATGGCTCAAGTGGAGGAGAAAGAACTTGTTTGTCTTCTGAATGATGTGTTCTAGAGATCACTTATAGAGAAGAGAAATGAGTATTTTGGTGGAAATTTTTCCTGAAAAGAAGTAATTAGAAGGATTGGATATGTCTATTCTGCTACTAAAATGTGTTTTGGTATTTTGTGGCAAGATTTGCATTTGAATGAAATGGTGAAACCTATATAGGTTCTAAGGAACTACTGTCACTAAAAATGGGAGGAATTCATAATGTTGCTATTGTCTTTGATGAAAATGGTTGATAAATAAAATTATTCTTTTAACAATGACAGTGTACCAGCTATTGGAACTTCAGAGACCAAAATAGTTGGGCATAAGTGTCCAGAAGTCCCATTCAACAGAGATTGCTCAGACATTATGGATGTAAAATATTAACAGCACTGGGTTATGTTGCTCCTCTCAACCCTCACAACATAAGCTCACATATGATTACATTCTGTATGTTATAGTGGTGGCCGTTTGCTGTACAATATTGGTTCTCCCATTTATACTGCAAGTGTGCAGAGGTTCTGATTCCTCTAGCAGTGTCAGTAGATAAATTAACTGTGATATAAGATGTCAGGTGAGAGGTTGCTTATCTGCTATACATTTATATGCCCATTTTGCTCTTCAGTTTTCATGTCACCTGAGCAGATTTATATACCATAAATATTAAAAGTGAAATAATATTTTGAATTTCTGTGGTATCTGACTCATATCAAATAACATTTACAATCTAGACCTTTGTTCATCCTTGACTAAAAAAACCAAACGTTTTAACCAGTAACCTACCAGAATTCACTGGTACCTAGCAGTCCTTGTTATTGTGTCCTTTGTAATATAGAAAATAATCTATGTTCAGCTGTATAGCAACTACTATTTTAATTTGTGATAACAGGTACAGACCTCCTGGCAGGAAGAAAAGCTGAATCTTACAGTAAGTGTGAGGAGGCTCAGTACTGTTTCAAACTTGTGGGGCTGGAAAGTGGAAGCTCATCTAGAGAGTACTGTTCCTGCAATTGCACATGTTTCTTTTGAACTTGAGTTCAAATCGTGCACAGATAACCAGCTGACTATCCAAACATTTGCTCTTCTCAACTACAATACCAAACAGTCAACTGTTGAGGCAAACTGGAAATCTGGCACATCAAGTTTGTTAGGAGATGTACGGTTTAATACTCCTATTCAATATTTAGAATCTGTGAACTGTACATTGGCATTCACAGACAGTTCAGTAGAAACTGCTGGCAATTTAGAGATGGATTGGTCATTGGATAATAAAATTGTTGCTGAATTTGTAATAAAGAAATTTGACACAGCTGCTGGAGGTTTTCGGATTGCCACTCCATTCAGTGGTTATGAAATTACTTCTGCAGAGTACAGTTTTACTGATTTCCAGGATGTAAATGGCACAACTTATGTAAAAATGAAAGCTAATGCAGTTTTCAGAGAATATGTAGCCATGTTTGATATTTCAGGATTGAAATCAAATTCTTCCCTTGGTGGTATATTGCAATTAAAAACACCATTCACAGATGAATTCAAGATAGTTGTATTCCATCAGCTGGAAAGTGGAAAGCTCAATGAAACATTTTTAGTAAGCCTGACAGAAGAAAAACTCTTGTTTGTATATTTAGTAGGTGAAGTCCATTCATTTTCAAATATGCAACTATCTGCAGGAGTACAAATGCCAAATCAGAATATGAATGTAACTATAGGAAATCGTCTTTTACCAGGAAGCTTACAATTCAACTGTGGAGGGAAGTGGAATAATAATAACATAAATATCATAGCTGCTGGCAGTTATGAAAATGCTAAAAACATTTTATCTCTTCATTTTGACATGACTGCAAATAGTTCACTTCTTCTGAAAAATGTGAAGTTGGCATTTGATCATACAAGTTACAGTGGAACAATTCAAACCAGCCTTCACTTGCCTGGAGACATAAGACTGACCAATACTCTCATCATCAGTGATTCACTGAACTGGAAAAACAGATTAAACTATACAACACCAAGAAACACTGGCTCGTTTGAAAACAAACAGACTTTTGTGGATGGAGTAAGGTTAGAACATGAATTTGTAGCTAACCTGTGTGATCAACAGGCAAGTGGTTTATTTACTCTTGTCACAGACCCTCGATCATTTGTCATCAGGGAAGCTAGAGCTGTTGTTATTGTCCCTTGGACAGATCCTATCACAATTCTATACAAGCTTCCAATTGACAACTCTAACATTAGACCAAGCCTTCTTATTCGGTACAAGTACTCACAGGAGATAAGGTTTGAGACAGATCTTCAATATCAGTTTGGGGAGAGTAGATTAAATGTGGAGATAACCTCTCCTTTCTGTGAACCAGTTGTTTTAAATGCTTCTTACAGTTTTGAAGAAGGAAATTGGTTGGGGAAGATACTGACAAAATGGGGCAGTAAGAAAGCAAGCATAGAGTGTAACTTGAAATTTTACTCTGACTTGGTGAAAGTATCAGGGGAATTTTTTGTTCGACATTCTGACCCAGATTGTGACATTGCTGGTGTAAGTTTTGGTTATAACTTGATTGATCCAGAGATAACCGCTCATGCCCTGGGAACATACAGAGATAAGAAAATGGGTTTTGGATTGTCTTTGATGTTGGTAAAGAATATATATAAAGGTTCACTCATTTTTCAAACACCATTTCAGAACTGGGAAAATTTATCATTGTCTGGTGAAGTAAATATGGCAAAACCAACCAAACTGGCAGTTATGACCTTATCAAAAAACCTAGAATACGTTACAGTGTCTGGTTTGTTGAGCGCAGATAGACATTCCTCAAACTTCAGCATAACCTTGACCAATCACATCTATGGCTTTCACAGTATCTCTGTCTATGGCAGCTATGATGTTTCCAATTCAAATGACCATGCAATTGAGTTGGCTTGTGATAGTAATGGCAAAAAGGTTGAAATTCTAGGTAAACTGCGGTTTGATAATGATTCATTCTTAAATCCAGTAAGGGCAGAAATCAATTTGAAGAGCCCATTTAAAGGATATGAGACATTGCTAGCTCATTATTCCTTCCTTTCAAGAGGAAGTGAAATGAACATAGATCTTCAGCTGATTAAAAGTTCCTGGAAGTTTATAATACAGAGTGAATGTTCATTTAATTCTGAAGAAGGTAATGGCAAGGTGAGGATGGAACTTCCCTTTGACAGTCTGAAGGAACTGTCACTTTCACTGAGATATGGTTATAGACCCAACACTTTGGAAAGGACAGTCAGCATAGCTATATTCCATAACCAATTGGCAGTGGAAATGACAGGAACATTTCTTATTACTGAGGATGGCTCATTGAGAGCAGGAGTAATTGTCAAAGCTCCTGAGAATGGCTATAAGCAGTTGAAGTGTAATGTAGTATCTTCTGCAATAAATGAGCAACAGAAGAGTATAAGACTGACATTCTCAAAAGATAATGAGGACTATATGGTGACTGGAACATTCACGCTGGATACTGAAGCACAATTTGTAATAGTAACACCACTGAAAGGTTATGAAAATATTGAGTCCAGAATTGGTTACCTTAGGAGTGGTGATGAGGGTGTAAACTCAAATATTACAATAAAGATGTATGGTTACTTGGCTGTACCAACTGGCAAGAGTGAATTAAATATACATTTGAACTTACAAGAAATGAACAGCTTTATTGAAGCCAAAATTGTGTCACCATTTCTGATGATACCACATGTTGAGATTAAGGGGGAGTATGATCTGAGGATGTTTCCTGCTTCATTACATTTTCAAGTAAATATTAATGGAGATAAATTTATGAGCATGCAGATAACACTGGAAAGAAGTAGTTTATTTGGTGAAATTATTACTCCCATCAGTGGGTTTACAGATGTAAGTTTGTTTGGATCATTCAGAATTGAGGAACAGAAGAAGCAGACAAATTTGAAAGTGAAGGTTGGTAAACATTCTTTCAATTTATTAAGTACAATCGTGTTTGGTGTATTGGCTTCTGAAATTCAAGCAGAGCTTCTTACATCTCTGCCAGGTATAGAAAGACTCACTTTGCACGGTCAGTACAACTTCTTACATAGTGAGAAAACTGTGGAACTGACCCTTACTGTGGACCCCAGCAACATATATGAGTTATTCATATCTGGAAAAGCTGATTCTGTGACTGGGCGCACCGAATTTCGAATGTCTACTCCAGTACCAGAATTTAAGTCTCTGTTGTTTGTTGCAAAGTATGACTTAATGCATGACTATAATGTGGATTTCCTATGGGAAAGGAATGGCATGCAAAAGAATTTTGGAGGCCATGTTACCTTTACTGATGATGGGACTCAAATAAGATTTGAAACACCTTTCAAGCATGCTGAAGATATTTTGTTGTATTTTACATATCAAACTGGAAACAATGGAAGATCTGCCAATTTAACAGTTGTGAGGAATGGACATTGTACAATAATGGATTCATCATTTAAGTTCAAAAACAGCATTGCAGTTATTAATATCAGTACCCCATATGAGTCAGTGCGTGAGCTAATTATTACTTTGGACTTAAGTGGAGTGTCAGTTGATGGCAAAGAATCTTCACTGTCTGTATCTGTATTCAGAAATTCCCAACATCTTTTGAAAGCATCTTCACATATTTTTATTGGTTGGAGCAAGGAAATTAATGCCCACTTTGAACTCAGTTCTCCTCTTCTACCAAACAATTCTAATAATCTCAGCTGTAAGTTGTATTTTATCCCAGTATTTCCTCCTCCTAAGATACAAGTAATACTCATGAAAAATGCATTAAATGCTATTGATTTCAGAAGTGACTTTAATGCAAAATTCTCAGGTTTTACATATGATCTTACGTTGACCACTGAACATGGAAAACATTGTTCATCAATTTACTTTTCTCCAGAGGAAAAGTTTGTCAAATTTAACACTGATTTGAAAACAGCAGATACCTTGGATCAGTATATTGGTGATTTAAGAATTAATAAAACCAGTGGCACTTTGAGTGCAATTTTCACATCACCCATTGTTGGTTATGAGAAGTTCTCTTTCCAGTGGAAACAAGGATATGATTTTATAGATACCGAACTTACCACACCATTTAAAGGATATGAGAATCACACAGTCTCTGCCCATTTTGATGTCAGACACAGAAATAAGTCTGCAAAACTCCGTTTTGGTAGGAATAATGACGTGATTGATTTCAGGACAAGTGTGGAGCATGGAGACAGTACTGATATATTGAATTTACATATTGTGACACCTTTTATTACATTCAAGAAGTTTGGCCTTGATACTCAGTACATGAAGACTGAAACAAAGCAGAGAGTAGACTTGAATGTAACTGCTAATAATCATCAGTTCGAAATCTGTGGAGAATTATTTTCTGAAGGGAATGCATTTGAAGCAAAGTTAGATGTATCTAGCTCTCTGCAAGCTTTAGAGAAGATAAATGCTAATTATTTCTATAATATCACAGAGTCTGTAGCTCTTGGAGGAAAGCTGAACATAGGAAACATGAGTGCTAACATATCTGGTACCACTGATTTTAATTTCTTATGGGGAGAGCTGTCAGGAGCTATGAAGAGAAGTGGTCAGATAACAGATCACAAGATTATGTGGAGGCTTGAAGATGCCTTAAAGACAGCTAAAATTATAGTCAGCCATGGCTCTGAATTGAATTTTGTGATTGATGCTATTCTAAACACTAGTAGTCTGAAAAATGTTCAGGCTCAGGTGTCATACATTATACCCATGCACGAAAATCAGTTGTATCTGTACACTTCCACTTACAAGTTACAGTGGAATGTCAGAAACATTATGAGCTTAAATGGTGGGCTTTTTCTAATGCTGCATAATGTACCCATCTGCAATCTAAATGTCAATGTGGATTTTGGTAATGCTACAGAAATTAATATTTTAAGTGCTGATTATTTTGGTTTTTTTAATAATTACAGAATTCACCTTACTTACCAAGTAATGAATAATAGTGGTATAGAATTAACATCTGAAATAAATTTAGCTGGGACAGAGATACTTACGTCATTAAATTTCAAGCCATACAAATCTATATTCACCGCAAGATGTGGTAAAGTCCATTTCGTTCTAAGTTATGATGCAGCTACTGAATATAAAGCACTGAATTTTGAGTACCGAGTCAATCATTATTTATATAGCCTAAGCTCAAACTTTACAATGCATAAATTTTATCTTCCATCAATGTCCTTTACTCTGAAGACTCCTATTAGACATTATTCTTTCCTTCATGCAAGTAACCAATACAACATGAATGCAACACATAAGAGATTTAAAATACTGTTACAGAAAGAGGATAAGATTGGTGAAATCTCATTTTCTGTATGGAAAATCAGAAACAATGTTGGTTTAGAAAGCAACATGTCTCTGCCAGTTGCATATCTTATGAGCTGGTATGGTATAGCCAACCTTGATATGACATCTGGATTTGCAGGCAATGTATATTGCTCATGGAATTCTACAGAACATTTAGCAGTTAATTTCAAATATGCACTTGACACTTTGAAAGCTAATATTAACACATCTTTCACTAGTTTACAGACAGTAAAATTTGAATTCCTCTTGTTAAGAGAGTACATTATGGCAGTACTTCTTTCTGTTGACTGGGGTGAGAAAATATTCCTTTTGAATGGAACTGCTGATTTTAGTAATGGGAGTAAACCTGAATTTATAATATTTTGTCACTCACCATGGACAAATCCTTTTACTCTGTTAGGTAAATATGATAACAAGGAAACCTCGGCAGTGTCTGTCATTTTACAGATGGGCACTAAAGTCACAAAACTGGAAGGTCAGATAAAATATTTTATGAAAGACCTAAAGTTTGATATGGATTTTCTTTCTGAGTTTAATGGCAATCAAGTGACTGCAAAAGCTGGTTATGATTTTGAATATCCAACTAAACGGACATACTTGGAAGCCAGATTTCTTTCCTTAAATCTTCTTATCAATGGATCTTTATCTTCAGGAGGGATGGAAGGAAGATTACTTATCAAAACACCATTCCGTTTTTTCCGAGAAGTAGCTGCTGATGGAATACTTAATTTTGGTCAGGCAGCTACGTTGAAGCTCACATGGAATGATGAGATTTACACCCTGCATGGGGAATATGAGCGCGAGCCTGGACAAGTTAATTGTCAGTTCACTGTAGTGACTCCGTACATAGAATTTGAAGATATTAGATTTAACATAAGATATGATCATAAATCAGCTTATGCCAAATTGCAAAGTCCAAGTGAAGTGTTGTACTTGGATTGTTTTTACAATTTTCAAACATATGCATATACCACTGGAGCTACATTGAAAGTGCCATCTGTTACTCTGTTGAAACATTTGTCCTTTACTGTATCTGTCGATGCTGCAAATCTGACCACATCTGCAACAGGGCAGTGGACTGCAAGCCAAGCAGTGAATATTTCTGCTAGTCTTCTGCCAAGCAATCGGTTTATTAAAGTGGAGACACCATTTGAAGGTTTTGAGAAGATTGTAGCATCAGGTTCACTTAGGAATGAGGATACTCACCTTGCAGTTGTTGGGATGTTGGAAGTGGGTAGTGATAAAGTTGTTTATGTACACCACATTACTGGACAGGGATTTATGAATCACTCCTTAATTATTAGTATACCAACATATTACAAAATGAATTTTAATGTAACTGTACAATTTGATGACCCAAGGAATATGTACACAAAACTTACATTTGTAGGAAAAAACACAGAAAAAGCCTTCAGTGCTGAAGGTGTGTTGAATTTAAAGGATATGTTTTTCAAGCTTAGTGTCCATCACCCTTTGTTGGAGGGTGGTTTGACTTGTAAAACATTGTTGAAAGTGAATGCCAGTCTCCAAATCAGAACCAGTAGTTCCATGTATAAAATGGAAGGCTCATATGCCCTCTCGAGCAATGATATTGCTATAAAGTGGAGTACACAGACACCTGGCTTAGAGTCCTCCACACTTCTGGGTGGTTCATATCAATTTGATAGATCTGAACTGAAAACTAAGTTATATTTCAATGAGGACATACTCACAAGTTGTTACAGAATTAACAAGACATCATTGGCTGCAAATTTTAAATTTAACAGTCCAACTCTACTCAAGATTAAAGATTTTACTTTGGATATTGAAGTTTCACATAGCCCTAACCTATATGGTTTGGTTTCATATAAATGTAATACAAGCTCTGCTGGTGTAGCTATCTCACTAAGCAACACAGAAGAAACCACAATTGCACAAGTCAGTGTTCATGTTGAACCATTACTTAGCCACCTAAATCATACAGTGCAAATTACTTACAATGTGAATGATCCAAAGAACTTTTTTGTGTGTGAATATGAGGGTAAAACCATTCATAAGGTTTGGATGTCTTATGAGAATAATGGCAGTATCTTCAAAGTGACAGCAGATACCAGCAGCAGTATTCTCGGTACTCAAAGAGCACTGACGTTTATGAAAAGGAACTGGGAGATGGCACATCTTGACATAATGAATGTATTCAGTGTTACTCTGGAAGCAAAGGAAAATGAGGGATATCTGGTAGTTTCAACTTGTGATATGGAGCATGAAGCTTTGTATCACTTTACATTTCAAAATGGCTTTCTTGGAACTCTTGTTTTTGAGTCCCCATTGATCTCAAGTGGAAAAGTGAATGTGACCGCTGCAGTCAGGAGTGAGATTAAGATCACGTCTGTAGACCTGAAGTGGATCACGGGAGTAGATACTTATCATGCAACATTTCAGCTCGACACTACTGAGGAGAGAACAGCCATCAAGGCTGAGATAATTGCTTTACCAGAGACCATCTTTAGCCTCAATGCTTATATTGTGATGAACAGATACACAATTCAGGCTGAAATGTCACTGAATTTCTTAGAAACTGTAAGCAACCTAAAGCTGAGGCATAAACGAGAGCTGCCACTAGACACTGAGTTCAACATAATGACTCCCTTTCTCCCAAAACAGATAATTCAAGTTATTCTGAAAACAGATAACAATTCTCATATCTTATATGGTATCCATGGTGATGAGTCAAATGGAGAGTATATTGTGCTGGAAGGAACCATAAATCACAATGAAAGCTTGGCATTTTTTAATTTTAAAGCACCAAAATTGCCTTTTGTTCAGTATATAGGTATACATGGCATCATCAGACTGGGTGATGAAGGAAAGTATGACTTGGGCTTGTCTACTCAGTTCTCATCAGAAAAGTTTCAGTCAGAATTTTCTGCAAAATTCTGCCTTTCTTCCACTGGAATTGATACATATATCGAATTTCTACCCCCATGGAAAGATGGGGAGAGGTATGGAGCTACAATTATGATACCATTCATGCTTAGTAACAGTATGAGGCCTCAAATTTCCATAAATCTTGGGTACAATAACACATATTCACTGCGTGGAACATTTATTAACCTGAAGGATGTGAAGCAATTTGGTTTTGGAGTTCAGTACAAACTCAGAAAGTTGGGTGGAGAATTAAAAATTGAAAATGCTCCTATTCCTGGTATGCAAGTTGAAATAGACATTCCACTAGGCTACAACACCGGTCATTATGTGGTGGACATAAAGGGCCAGAAGGGTAAAAATCTGTTAGGCATTGAGAATATGTTGAACTACACTCACATTGGTGTTGAATGGAATGGCAAGCAGGTCAAGGTCAGATACTCACTCTCCTATACTGGCGCTGATGGAAATAATCTTCTTGACATCGATAAAAATCTGCAATGTACTTTGGTTTTGGAACTCACAACTCCATTTTACAGTTATGAACAAAGTGGACTGAAAATGTACGTGAGTCTGTCATCCTCACAAAAGTTGATCGTCACCACTATCAACTATCCGGGAAATTCCAAGCCCTTTGGATTTGAGTTTAACTATCAGCTGAAAAGTTATAATAATATAACTCTTGTCAGCCAACTTCATATTCCATTTATCTCTGCTCTAGAAGATGTTGCCTTGGTGTTAAGTAATAAGTTTGAAGAGAAACATGGAACATTTAAGAGTGCTGTAGGAGGACACTGGAATAAAGAAGAGCTAGCCATCACTTTAGATGGAAGTTCAAAAGAAGAAACAGTTTTCAAAGGCACAGTGACTCTTAAGCTGATTGGACAGACATATGCACTGGAGGCTAATTATGGGAGTCCAAAGAGAGACGTGCTTGGACCATATGTTCTAAGAGCACAGCTTACTTCTCCATTTGAAGTTCTAAACAATGCTGAGGTATATACAGAGATTAATTTGATGAAATCTGTTCTTGCAAGTATCACTCAAAATTCTAAGGAACTCCTATGTTTCCGTATTTATAGTGATGAGGTAACACTCCTTGAACTCCAAATGAGGAGCCCCTGGATGTCAGCTTATTTTGTGGGTTCCTATGATATTGAAAAGGATATCATGATACATGCAGAATTGTCTTGGGAATCCAATCCACTCAGCAGATTACAGTTTGGTATTGTTTTTGCACTGTCATATGGCCCTGAAATCAGACGGGAAGTGTCAGCCATTTTGAAGCTCCCATCACGTGTTTTGATGTTCAATCTAACCAATCATGTATCATCGATGTATATTGAACATGCATGTAGTTTTTCATGGAAAAAAGACCAAATTATTGGCTTTAAAACCATTTTTAATGTAACTAATTCTTCTGATAATCCTGCTCTTTCTGTTGTGGGCCACATAGATCTTCCACACAGGTCATTTGAACTTGGAAGCTATGTAAGTGCAAGGTTCATGGATGATACCATGAAATATATAGATATAGGAACAGAATTTCTGTGGGATGCTCTTGAAGATAGGAACAAGAAAATTGGAATTACATTTAGACATTACTCAACAGGTGTGGAAATTATATTACAGCACGTACTCATGAGGAATGATTTGGTCATTCGTATCATGAAGCATGGAAGACTACTGTATGATGATTTAACTTTTACTGTAAGGATTGAAGTTGAGTATTCTGCTTTACCTGAGGAATTAATCACAATGGAAGCACATGTCCAGTATCCTACAAATACAGCTGTAGGGATAAATGTGGGATTTTCATTTTGTCATATACCTACATCCACAGATTTTAAAATTGCTGTAGAGGTAGCACAAACAACAAAGGAAAGCACTGGCAGACTATCTACAGAGTACTTGAATTCATATACGGGACAGAAACACAGAATAGAGGTTATGGGGAAAATGAACATGTTACAACCTGAAATGAAGCTTGCCATGAGAACAGCAGAAAATCAAATTGAGGTTCACGGACTGCTGAAAACTGGCAACAATAGTCATTATGGTGCCTTGGTTGAACTTCTTATGAACCAGAAGGAATCTCTGAGTATAGAAGCCAGTGTTCATTTGGCAGAAACAAGGGTAGAACTGGAGGCACGCTATGGAAACGATCGGAGTTACAAGATGTATGCAGTAGTTCCGCACTGTCGTGAGATTACGGTGGGAGTTAAACATGTATTTTATGAGACTGAATATGAGGACATTGGTATTGTGTTACGACTAAACACAAGTCAGCAGCTGTGGTCAAGGATAAAATGGCAACCACAAACACTGACTGAGCTGAAAACTGGCTTCCTGCAGGAATATTCTGATATTACCCATATGGTTCAGAGCATTAGCATTGGCTATTCTGAGGTCTTGCTAAAGGACTTTGCATACAAATACAACACTGTTTACCCAGTGCTTGTGGATATGGTTGATCATACAGTTTCAGCTTCATTGACTGAAGTAAGTGAGATCTACAAGGACTTTTTGGATATGGTGGAAGAAATGAGAAACATGTACAGGAGGAATGACTTCTACCTGCAGGACATTCTGCCACATGTCAGCAAATTTGTGTAAGTACTAAATTGTCAAGTACAAGTTCTTGATGTATTTTATTAATCTGAAAGTATAATACATCAAATTTTAGAATAAAATTAATTTATCAACTAGAATATGCACCATCAAAGCACAGTTCCTAATGTATAACAATACCTGTTTATTCACAACTCTATCATGTTTTGGTTAACAATTTGACCTAATATGGGTGGCATACATCATACATATATGAAAAGTCTTAGACACATACAACTGTATAAGATGTACAACGTTTTAAATTAAAATGATGCCACTAATGTTCTGTATTTAATGTTCCTATGGCAAAGGCATTTCTATAATGTAAAGTAGATGTACAATTACTGATTGGTGAAGTTTTATATGCACAAATCTTCTATTGTACTAAACTCCAGATACATTATACATACATAGCTTCTTAAGTTGTTTTATCTCTAACCATGTACTTAATTAGATAAATTTATCTAACAATCATGACAGTATACAACCATGTTATGTCAGTCATCTTGTTTATCACCCACATATTTTGGTTGTGACAATCTTAAGCATGTTTTTCAACTGGAAAATGTTTGAGACAGAGGAGTTCCTAGACAGTCACAGTGGTAATCCAGTTTGGTCCATAAATATAACTTAGGCTTCTCTTTACTTAAAATTATAAATAAAAATTATGATAAGAATATAGATATCCAAGGTCACAACACACTCTATATTGAAATAATATTAAATACAAGTAAGTAAATAAATAAAAATAAAATTATAACAGCATGATGTCTGTATTATACTATACATTGATATTTTGTACAATGTAACTGAAGCACAGCTATATAGATTTCATGGAATTTGGATTTCTATGGAAGTAACACCATGAACTATTACAAGGAGAATAAAATCACAGTTTCATCAAACAAGACCCGTGACTGCATCTCACATTACTTGCACATTATGTTAAAGTAAATAATCTTACTGAATTCTAACTTTAGCATTCATAGGTGGTAGGGATGTCTGTGATCAGCCAATATTTTCTGCTTACCTCAAAAACTAGAACTTGTACATGTGTCCACTTCCACCCCATTACAGAGTTTTGATCATCATTTGGTTAAAGTCAAGTGGACTTTAGTATGAGAATGGGTATATACTGACAGTTTAACACATTTTTGTGAGAGCTATCCATTTTATGAAATTTAGTGTGGTATTTTGGGATAATTTATTCATTTATTGTTCTTCTAACAGTGCTTTCGATAGCATTGACTGTATAATGATGCTTTCACGCTGTAAACGTATATTGCATGTCTGTTGTAGAAATTTCAGCTCATACATTTTGATAATATTTTGTTGTCCTTATGTTTACAGATCATATGTTACAGGCAAGGCATCAGGGGTTTGTCAGTTGCTAATGGATGGAATGGAAAGCATGTACTTGACAGTAAAGAATTTCATTGTGATGACTGCACGTACCTTCCAGATTGATTTTTCCCATATATTCAATATCTTATATGATATTAAGGTAAAAAGGATTATTACAATATACCTAGGCATTACTTTTTATTGTGCAGATGAATTTCATACTGATATGCACAAAGTGGATAAAGGAAGGAGCTTTTTTCTAGACCAAGGCCTTTGCATGCTGTTGGTGGAAAATGACACAATATATTCTGTCCATATTGAGAGATATTTGGAAGAAGTGCGTTCTTACTTTTGTTTGTTTCACACATCTGTACCATGACTGAGATAGTCACCAGTCTCACACCATGGAGACCCAGGTTCAGCCCCAGGCCATTCTGTATGGGATTTATGGTTAACAGCATGGCCCCAGGACAGGTTTTTCTCCATGTATTTCAGTTTTCTCTGACACTGTCATTTAACTAATGTTCCACGCTCTTTCATCAGTCACCAACGCCCTCTAATCTTAACAATTAAAATTGTCCTTAAATAACACATGCTTTATACCTCCCCTCCCCCCCCCCCCCCCCCCCACCACCCCACCTGACGCCGAGGCCACCACACTCACCATTTTTTACTTCTTCCTATCAAAATACTAATATTAAAAAAAAAATGTATTTTTTTTATTAAAATATCAT
>Ga0123352_10008912_pt1 | contig 15649 bp, 9 predicted proteins | sample TergutLab28metaG_FD_89700 | JGI IMG/M metagenome (GOLD analysis project Ga0123352, IMG submission 89700) | Labiotermes labralis P1 segment gut microbial communities from Petit-Saut dam, French Guiana - Lab288 P1 | ecosystem: Host-associated > Arthropoda: Insects > Digestive system > Gut ... | reverse complement strand
TTACGCAGTAAGGAAATTACAGCATTTTTAAGGCATTCTGAGCAATGTCTGTTTCCTTCCCCACAAAATGCTTTTTGTTTCACAAATTTATCCCGTTTAGTTCTCGAAATATTAAGGTTTTGCGAATATCATGTGCAAAATTTAAATACCCCGAAGAAAAATTCGGCGAGCTGGGACTTACAGTTGGGATTTAACTCGGCGTTTAAAGGGTTAATATTCAACTAACTTCAGGTTTATTCTTTTGTTTGAATGGATGTGAAATGTGACAATACTGGAACTAAATTGTACTTTATCACAATAAACGTGACAATAAACCACCACCACCACTATTATCATCTAGAAAGGGTCACAATACCACAAAAACTTTACCATTTTTCTGTATGCTCTCACAACTACCAGTATTGTATATGCCTTCTCTCTCTGTACTCTCTGCTGTATACCCCATCGCTTTGTCTCTTCACCCAGTCCTTGTTATTTATTCATCACATTATGGTTCACAACTCTCCAAAAAATCATTTGTGTGAACCACATTTACCTAATTTTACCAACTATTGTAGTGCTAATTATACCTCCAGATCCTTTCTAATGTCCCTGATTTTGGAATTTATTCTTTCTTGTTCATTTCTCAAGGCTCCATATTAACTTCTCTTCTGCTGCTTGAAATCAGCTTACACTCCTTCCACACCCAACTCTGTGTCACTGTTGTAGGAGGGAGGTAGCATGTGAATAAGCACCAACAGGATGGAGTACAGTGTGGACTTAGTAACTGGCATAGACACAGAAAATTGAAAAGGCTCTAAGGAACGCTGAAGAAGAAGATTAAGGGAGTTTTGTTATTTGCTGAGCAAGCCAACATTGAGCTGCCTTCAAGAATAAAATTGTAAAAGACTACTATTTGACTATATAAACTTAGTGACAGGTATCATGCAACACACCCTATTTATCGGTAAACACAGTGAGCATTAAGTTCACATATAAGTTTGAAACTAGACTCAACATGAAAATGTTGGTATTCACACATCCCTAAGTACGTTACACAGGTGAAAACCTGATTCAAGGTATGAGACCAGTGAGTTAGTGGAATAAGGTACAACAACACTGCATCAAGATGTGATCTATAAAAAATGGTCTGTTTAATTACAAAAGACAAGTAACATACATGACGATTTATATCAAGTGATATGAACGAAAGAAAACAAAACAAAATGTAAATTTTTACATGAGAAAAGAACATACAAATATTACAGACTAATACTCAGAAGTAAAGAGTACATAACCATTATGAGCAGCACTGTAGAGATAAAAGCCATTAATTAAGATTCACTTCAATTAATTGATTCATGACTAGCATATTAGTAAAAGTGGTCATGCTGTAGGATGGAGTAGAAACATTTTACAAATATATGGATTGAAAGTCTTGGTTGAAATATGGTACTACTGTTTAAGGCCCCTTAAATATCAGTGAAATATTGGGTGCTGGAGAACCTACATACCTAAGCCAAAAAGAAATTAAGCATCCCCCAGAATTCCCAAGTAGGGTTTACTCATGGGTTACTATAATTTGTAACTTTCCATTTCACTTTACGAGTTCTGTAAAGGAGCTAAGCATATGAATAAGAATAGACAGGCTTGTTTAGCAACTGTTCAGTTAGTGTGAACTGTGTTACGTGGAATAACCGAAACCCAACACAGCTTTAAGTTTCTGTGGGTAACTCTTCCTTTATATCAAACAGAACAATTAATGGCTGACAATGCAAACATACACAGTACAAGTATAATATAACTTAGAAGCAGCAGGGTAACACAGGCCTACAGGACTATGAGGAAAAATTGGTGAAAAGTCATTTTCCAATCACAGTCTAACAATAAATCTTACAAAACTATATACAATTGTTGTTTCAATAATGTTGAGCTTGCCATCTTGGAAGCTGCTCCTTTGTTTTAACTTAAATGTTGTCACAACTCTCACTGCTTTAGAAACGTAAGTGGCTTCTTACACATTTCTGTTTCACTTCTTACATGTGATGAATAAAAGTAATCACTTATTTTTTGCAAGCGGCTGCAAGAAGCTATGCCAATACTTTCAAAAATTTATTCAGTAGTTTTAAATGCTTCTTCAGTCCCCCCACCCCACCAACTTTCATTAACAATATAACACAGTCTCCTCTTTATATAAAAATTAAAACAGAACGTAGGAGACATAGCTATTTTTGCTTACTCATCAACCTGCGGACAAATTAAATTACATTTAATACTGAAAAATACAGAAGCAATTGAGCTCGTCTGACTACACAGGAACGCAGAAACTGGAAAGCCAAGAGCTTCGAGCTTCAGGGTTAACCAATTTGCTATCTTCAACAAGCTACGAACATCATAACTGTAAAATTACAGTCCTTTGTGGTAAAGATGTCACTTATTACTTCTGTGTATATACGGCCATAAGTGGTAATATTTTACATGGAAAGTTGTGATAGTAGTGGGCAGGCCATGATCTGGATGATGGATTTCATTAATGTGGTGATGATGTTCTGGGCCAGGCAATTTTTGCATCTATCCTCTTGTACGCAAACATACAATGTTTACCAGCCTGGGCCACATTCCCCTTGATGTCCTGTGGACACTCTCCATCACCCAGGAGTGTCTCTGTGAACATACAAAACACAAGGTCATGAGTTCAGTTGTACATACTTGCAACTGTCAAATCACATCTCAGTCACGAAGTTGGCTAGTCCTGACCAAGGTGCCCAGTAAGTTTCCACCATACTTCCAGGTGCCTGCTGAAGTACCTCTGTTCCACTTCATTATTCATTACTGTCCCCACATTATAAATAATGTCACACAAACTTTGCAGCTATTACACTACTATCCAATAGCCAACATCATTAGAGTCAATTCTTTTGGGATATGAGGCCATGTGAAATGGTACAGAGTGACCAAAATTATGGAGGGGCTTACTGCCTTCATCTTGATGGTCATCCAATCTATATGGTATCATATCTTAGAAGACTTGAATTTTCATCAACTGTGTTGTGTAAACCTTAGATCGTGCAAAATTAATCACTGTAAGACGGGATGTAAGATGTATGGAAGGACAACATTGTACTGAGGTGTGTTATGACAATACAAATGCAACATGTCTTTCCTTGATATGGAAGGGGGAAAAATAAGGAAAGTTGTGTGCTTCTTATTGGTGTGTCATTGGAGAACCAGTATTATAGACACAATTACATGTGTCACGTAAACAAATTTTCATTTTATAATGATTACTTGTTTGTGTGTGTGTCTATGTGTGTGTGTGTGTGTGGTATACAGGTAAATGCATCACTGGCAGTAGTTAAACAAAGAACCAGAAGATGGTTACAGCCAACAGCAGTAAGAGGTACTCAACCTTCAGTCAGTACCACAGTCTTGGCTTTTGCCAAAATGAATTGCCTAAGATGTATATTTAATTAAATAATAATTTAAAAGTTTTCCATTCATTTAAATACAATTATTAGATATCTAAGTCATATCCTAAAACAGAGGTGGTCAGCTAGAGGAGCTTTGGAATTTGCACTTTAGGAGGCAACTTAGGCAGGGGCCATGTATAACAAAAAATGAATACATCAAAATACTCTTTCTTTGTGTAATTTTTTTAAAAGGACAAACAAATGCACTTGGATTTATTAATGTGATTTTTATTACACAGTAATCAAGGACAGTGAAAACTTGGAACTCCAAGTGGCTCACTGTGCAGACTGTACCATCACTCACAAATCTGGATCACAATCACATGTATCTTCAATGTACATCATTCCACAGTACCATGCTCCATCTGTTTAATGTACAGTATTTTGTACTGATTGATATTTTACTATTTCACATATGAATGTTAACCAAAACTCTATCATTTTTAACAGTGGAGTGATTTATATACATTATAATTGTTTTCATATTCTTGTTCTTATCACCCTTAAGATGGCCACATTGGTGACTGAAACATGTCGGTGGTTACTATGTAATAAAAACTGCACTCATAAACTGAAGCGCATTTTATCTGTATTTGGTGGTTCTTATTTCTGTTAATTCAACTACGGCAGGTTACATTCAGTAAAATGCAAGTCTACTTTCTTCCAAAAATCTTTCAAATGTGTTTCACAGCAGTCTTGCATGCACATAAACTACCTGAATATATGTTTTACAGGCAACCTGCACGCACCATATCAGTGACACGCAACAGTTGCATGCAGCTTGTGAGCTGCATTGTGGTCACTCTGTCATATCAGCTTAACATACAATGGTAGGCCTTTGCAGCTTGTGTTAAAGTAGTATTTGATTAAAATATATATCAATTATCACCTTGATATATCTGCTTGCTTTGGCTATATTAAAATACTGCCACTGTTTTGATTGTAGTCTAATTTTTCTAAGGCAAAGTGCAATCTTTAAAATGTTTGTGGCACTTTGGCAAATCAAGTTTCTGTGATGAGCAATGTTTAAAGTAAGCTGCTGACACATCAGCTTAACTGTTCCTATCCCATAAACATTATAATAATATGCCAACAGCAACAACAACAGCAGCAAGGCCCAGAAACTGTGTCTTAATTGAAAAACTGGAAAATGGACAAATGCAGCTGACACTAATACCAGAAGATTTTAAAACTTCTTCCAAATTGCAAATTATATGATGAAGGCAAAAGTTTGGAAGTACTAGGATCCATTAAATGCTTTGTGTGCAGTGACACAGAGTGTGAAACGGAAAATGGATGTTTTTGAAATGTATATTACGGAGCAGGCAGAGGGGGTTGAGGCTTGGGTAGGGGGCAGTGAAACTCGTCAGGCCATGCTATTTCAGTTGACGTCATGCCGCAGTGGACGTTAGAGCATCATGTGTTCACATACAACAGTTTCGTAAAAAGTGGTGAATCGATCATTGAAACTCAGCAGCTCTTTCACTGCCATTTCAACATCGGGCATCATGGGAACATTCCAAGTCGCAATACCTTCTTGAGGTGGGTCACATCTTTTTGAGCAATGGGAATAATAATGAAGAAGAAACCACCTGGTCCTGTCGCAACTGGACGAACCCTGGAGAACGTGGAAAGAGTGAGAGAGGCCGTCGTGAGGAGTCCAACCCGTTCTGCTTGGCAACATGCTGTCGAATTGGGAATGACCGAAAGCACGGTAAGGCGAATCTTACACAGAGATTTGGGATTCCATCCTTACAAAATGATGATCGTTCAGACGTTAAACAAAGGGGATTATCAACAACGTTCAGCCTTCGCCGAGCTAATGCTCAAAATTATCAAAGGAAATAAGGACGCGATCATCATCATGAGCGATGAAGCACATTTCCACCTAAATGGTTCAGTAAACAAACAGAACTTCTGATACTGGGCCCCACAAAATCCCCATGAAGTGCATGAAAGACCGGTGCACAGCCCGAAAGTGACGGTTTGGTGTGCTATTGGTAAAGTTGGCGTCATTGGTCTGTACTTTTTTGAGGAAAACTGGATTACCATGACTGTAAACTCAGCTCGGTACATCGATATGATCAACAGTTTCTTGGAACCAGAACTACAGAGCCAAAGGATTAATAACCAAAATGTGTGGTTTCAACAAGATGGGACCACCACTCACACTGCCAGAGCTGCAATGGCTGCTGTTCAAGCCATGTTCCCTGATCGCCTCATTTCACGATGTGGTGATGTTCCCTGGCCTCCTCAGTCACCAGACCTTTCAATATGCGATTTTTTTTCTGTGGGGCTACCTCAAGTCATGTGTATACGAAGGAAAGCCATGAACATTAGAAGAATTGAAGGGTGCCATTCACAAGCAAATAGGGATGGTTAACCAAGAACTGTTGGAGAGAGTAGAAGCAAACTTCCGGGAGCGACTACAAATGTGCATTCTCCAAAATGGTCATCATTTAAGTGACATAATTTTTCGTACATAAACAGCCTAAAATGGCATGTAATAATGTATCATTTCGTGATACTAAATAAATTCTACACTAAAAATTAATGGAGTAATATTTATTGCAAAAACATCCATTTTGCGTGATGCACCCTGTATTTTCAAAAGTGAGCCAGCATCATTTCATCAACAACCTTCAGGGATAAAGAAGTCAACCTGCAATGAAATGACCAACCTTTTATATCACATTTCAGTTCAATGAGGTGACTAACTCAAGATGAATCACTAAAAGGCACACAGCAGGAATTCCTGGAACTTTCTCTGTGTTTTATGTCTTCAATCATATAGTTCTTCAGTTAGTACAAGAAATATGCTATTTATTTTCTATTCTGAGTACACATCGCTCCTTTTTCCTAAAATGTGGTATGTACAGTATCAGCACATTAATACTGCCTAGCTTTTCTCATGTAAAACACATGTAAACATGGCAACGCCTACATTAATCTGTCACACAAGGACTTTTTACACACAAATTTTTGAAAGATGGCTTCTTCCAACAAATAAACATGTGGAAAAAGCACTAACAACTCAGGTTTTTTTAAAAATATTCCTATTTATTTCTGAGCAAAGTAGAAAATTACTGGAATCTGATCACTGAAGCCAACATATAATTTGCCTTCATAGCAAAACCATAATCTACATTGCCGTACAGGGAAATGAAACCAATATTCCAAAGATATAGCTAGATCTGTAATTAGTACAGTTCATACCAACCTTCTCCATCAACAAGCTTGAATAGACCATAGTCTTGAGGGTTTGTAATGCGGACTTTGTGAGCAATGATCTTACACACATCGCGTGTGGTCATGTTTGGTCGTACCGGAAGGGTCTTTGTGATGATGGAGCCATGCATCTCATCTGGCACAACAATCTTCAGAACAGACCGGAACTCTGTCAACGATGCCAATCTCCACTGCACAAGTAAAATTTACAAGCTGCCAGTGATGTAATGAGACAAATACACAGCACAAACATTGTACAATTTTTATCAACTTAACAAATTAAATGTTCTTACAGATAAGTGCCAATGGGTGAAGAATAAGACTGTGATGGCTAATCATGCCTACTGCACATGTAAGGGATGTTGGCATGAATTTGCGTATCAGTGAAATGATAAATGGAAGAATAAAGTACAGAAATGAACAACTCAAGAGCAGTATAAACAGCCTGTGAAGTGGGCAGCAGCCTGAGCCATGGCTAAGCTTCTGTGTTCAAGTGTATAGAGAAACAATAATATAAAATAAGAATGTAAGTTTTCCTTCAAGGCCCTTTCCCAAGAAAGTGCAATGTACACATCCACTCTGTGGTCACAACATGCACACACCTAAATTTTCAACTCAAAACTCACACCATTCCTTCATAATTGGTGATATTTTAAAAATAATGCCTCTCAGCATACAGGAAACATCAGGTGCAATTTGTGTTACTGTCATTGCATGAACCAGAGAATCTTATTGGTAATTCCACTGTGTGTAATTATGATCATTTCTCAAAATCTGACTCAAATACAGAAGGAAAAGCATGATTAAAAACAGTTACTTAACCAATATCTGTAATTTTTTCTAATATTTTCTAAAATATGGAATGGAATAATTCAGGTTGAAATCACTTTGGTGGGAGAAAAAAAAATGCACAATTTTTTGAACCACCAGTAGTAGTAGTAGTAGTAGTAGTAGTAAAATGTATATACAAGCCTGTAACATGTAAGCAACACAACAGTATCATTTAAAATGGTGTATACTAACAGATATTCAAAACTTTTTTTTTGTGTGTGGGAATATAACACAAAAACTTGTCTCTCCCCAAATAAGGGCTAGGTCTTATTACCAGTACCCACCCATCATGGCCCTGACAAGACCCCACATATTTTGTACCCCTCTTCCACATCTCTTAAATGGCAGATATCTTGTGGACCTTCAAAGAGTCAGTTTGTTTCTTTATACACTGCACATTTTGCACACTGGACAGGACTGTGTTCTACCCCCTTCCAACCTATCCTAGGCCTTCCCCACAACCATTATGTATAACCAGCTGCATTCACATCCAACCCACTTTGACCAGCTGGAGTCAACATGTTCATCCATAACTTCCCCATCCCCAGCCCCTACTGAAAAGACCGTACGGCGTCACAATGCAGAGACAATAACCTGCATAAAATGTATTAAAAATGTTCCTCCCACAACAATAAGACTTGTAACATAAATTAACATTTTTGTAACACATTTATAACTGAAAGAAATCACTTTAAACTGCATGGGCCCAGTGCCCCAACCCACGAACCAAACTGCATTTTATTAATGCATCATAAAACATCAACAACACAAGATTTATAGAACCAGAAGTCTGTGCAACAGAAAATCATGCTTTATGAACTCCTCCTATATTTTCATTTGCTTAATTTTATCACAGAAAAAATTTCACTGCAACATTCTTCATATCTGAGCACAAACATATGTTGGGCACTGAGGTACATCTGACATACACAATGTTTCAAAAAGCTGGTTCTTCTTCCATCTTCAGGTGACCAGTTGTCACTGGTTGTGACTGTTGTACTGACAAATTTTGTCTTGTTCATATCCTTGCACTAACATCACTATATCAAATAAATACTGACAATATGTTAGTGGAGTGTCCTTATCTCACAGGACAGGAATCATCTTAAGACTTCTGTATTACTTACTTCTTTTTAACATGTTATATCAGATTCCAATGCTCCCTTTGTTTCTGTTATTACCCTACCACCCTCCCAAGTTTCTTGTTCTGCACATACACATTCCTCTTCTTCTCCTGCCTTATCACCTCCCTTCCTTTCTGCCCTGCGTGCTCTGTGGTTCAGAGCAACAGGTCAGTACCTCATGACCATTCACACCACAGGGGACTTCTATTTTATTGTTTAATAATATGTTTGGCATCAAAATTCTGCCTGGAACCACATCAGCATGGTGACTGCAGGCAAGCTGACACTAGTTTTAGTACTACATAGGGTTCTAAGTCAGGTCCTCCTCATTAAAGCAATGTACCCATGCCATATATAATGCTATGGACTGGTATTTCATTACTAAGCCATTATTCTGGTTCACACCTGGCCATTTAAAATGATGTGCATTATGCATACATTTTGTGCTGGTCAGAGAATCTTTTTCCTAAATCAGCTATGGTTCAGATGGCTTTGCAGTCTGCCAGAAGGCACCATCACATATTTTCTTATGTTTAAGGAGCAGCCAGAGGCTTCCTTTTACATCCTTTTAAGTTGAATGCATTTTGAACTGCTGTTATATATGTCTAATTACTTGTGAGCCTAGTGGGCTGGGATAGCATAGTTGGTATAGTGATTCGCTACAGGTTGGACAGTCCGTGGATTGAATCCCAGTGACAGTGAGATATTCTGTACACATCCAGACTGGCCCGGCAGTCCACCCAAGCTGGTGTACAATGGGTACCAGGTCTCTTTCCCTGGGTTAAGCAGCTTGGCCTTGACCACCCACCCCCTTCTAATGTCAAGGTTAAAGAAAGAGTAGAGCTATACCTCTACTCCCTTCTGAGTCTTCATGGCCTCTTCTAGGCTGAACTTTTACTTGTCAGCCTGTTTTAATCTGTTGGTATTACCCACCTGATCCCACTGACCTCTGTATTCTGGTCCTACCCCATAGTGTGACCATACACACAGGTACCTTCATGTTCCCACTGAACTGTCTATAATTTTATCCACTACATGGGGACACAGCAGGTTCCAATATTAATACTGAAGAAAACAGGAACACTTGGAAATGGAAGGATCGAGTATTCATCACACACTCAATTACAAGATAAGAAGCAACAAAAAGCAAGTACAAATTGTGGTTTCTACAGTAATGATTTTGAGGACTCTGATCTTCTGGGATGTCCTGTTATGCACCAAGTAATTAACACATTCCAGCACTGTCAAGGAACACACCACCTACATCTTCAAGAGTAGATATGTCATAAGGAGACGAGTTACAGTGGTTTATTATTTTTACACTACACTTACGTGATATCCCTTATACTGTGATGCTAATTTTTGCATTGGTTTTTTTGTGTATTTGTTACAATACAAGCATGGTTCACAATTATGAAGCTACCAGTCTTCTTGCATACGTTTGTACTATCCAAATCTACACAGCATCATATTCCAGATAATTAAAATCACTATCAGCAGTCTTGTGAGAACCTTGCCCATGCACAGTTCAGACTGTGAAGGGTTATCTCCCTGTGTTCCAAGATGAACACAGAAAAATGCTTTTGTGAGTCTTCTGTTTTTAATCTTATTGTTTCTTGTCAAGCTTGATTAAATGTACACCACAAAAGTCCATGAGAGTCCATAAAAGTTATCAATTTAAGGGATTCTGCAGGTACAGTCACAATAGGTTCTAGTGAAGCTGCATGGTTAACTGAACTCCTAGCCCTAGTTAATTAGGTATTATCCATGAAGTGGCTAATACCACTTTTCTTTTACTTGACTGTAGTTGAAGCTGCCCTATTTCCAATATTCTCATTTTCACAATTACCACAATATATAATTTACTGCTGAATTTATATGTGTATTTATAATGGCAGATGACACTGTGGTTATCAGAGCAGCACAATGTAACATGTGTTACAGTTAATATTTATTCCCACAGTTCTCATTGCCACAGTACAAATTATCACACCCCTAATGCTTTGGTATTACATTCTGTTTCAGATTAATACAGATAAAATAAATGTTCAGAGAAGGAATTTGAGTTGTGTGGTGAAGGTGAATAACTGGACAAAACAAAACGAACTTGTAACCTGCAGGAATGATGATGAATTGAGAGTGCATTAATTTATATACAGGAATTTAATGAGAAGTTGGGTGTATCAGCAGAGCTGCAACCTGAACTGGTCTGTATTAGGGGGAGGAGAAAGCTGTTCACACACAAGGTAGGCAAGTGAACCAGTTCACAATCCCATGCAAAATTCCAAAGTGAACTTTCATTTTACAGTCTTTGAAGCAGTACTAGAGACACTAGACAAATATTCACACATGTGCATCAAATGAGTTTTCTGTTTCATTTTCTTTAAGGCTACTGCAATATTCAAACAGTAATATCAGAGGAAAATTAGGAAACACTGCCTAAAACTGGGAAAAACTTTACAAACAGAGTGATGCTATAGATTAGTGCAGTTGATTAATATTTATTGTAAGACAGTACAAAAGCATGCACCAAAACAAAACATTCTAACATTTATACATGCAAAGAAGTTGGTACAATATTCAAAACATATTTACTCTATTACTTTGCACATTATTTTGCCACTTCCTACATCTGTAGCCACAGCCAAAGGTGAGCCAATATGTTAGAATTTAAATTGATATCAACATATTCACCATGATGCAAAAAAATACTTGTTGGACTTCTTATTTTGTCAAGAGAACATAAAATTGCTGGGAACCTTAGCACAGAACAACTTGTTTGCAAATATGCCAGATCAAATGCACAAAAAATTAAGTTCTAAGGAAGCTTCATGCATCTATATAAAAAGTAATATTAATATTTGTAATACTCATAATTTTATTTCTCTACACATTTTGAGGCATGACAGAACTGCATTGTCATGCCTCTGTAGCTACATAATGGATACAGAAGGAAATACATTACATCCAGATCTCCAAACATGCTTCTGGTAAGACACAATTGTGTGCAATACACAGCAAGTAACATACATAAAATGTCATACACAGTTACCTAAATTATATACACTAAAATATAACAAAGATATAATAAATATATTATCAAAAGAATTCTGTACAGTGTTCTAAGTTGTTATTTATTGTAAAAAAAAAGGAAATACAATATGTAATTTTGTTAAACATGAAAGGACTGTTAAAAAACCTTTAAGACTGTATAGTTGGGCTGGCCAATGAATGCAATAACAATAAAAATAATGTAGTGATATGTTACAGACACTAGCTAAATGCTTCAAGTAATCTTGTTTTTTATGGATTACCTTAAAAATACTACTCAACAAAAAACTGTGTTCAAGTGACATTTTTTACTGAATTTCTGTAATAATAATGAAATGGTTATTTACATGATTTTTTACTTGCCTTGTTTAAAGACACTTCCATTACCAAGATTACACAGCATCAGAACACTGTATTAAAAGCCAAAGAAAGGAAATTTACATGTTATAAATAATGTTTCTGAAAGTTATAGCAACAAAATGCTACTGGACTTCTTTTGTTAGTTTCTCAAAACCTACTACAAGAAATGCCCCCCAAGTGCTCAGCTAGTGTGCTGAACACCATTGTACTGATCCTTAGTCCACCTACTTCCATCACAATGTGCTTTATGGTTATGATATTTGAAAAGACAGTCACTAACAAAACTATTTCACAGCAATGATAATGCTAAAATTATTATCTCAATGCCAGACAGAAATTTAATTACTCACATCAAGACTTGCTCCTGGGCCAAGTGTCTTGCTCTGCTCTTCAGAACACAATCTGAAGTTCTTGAGGACGTGTACGGCACTGGACAGGGTGGTGAGGTAATAACCTCCCTCACCAGACAGAAGTGACGGGTGCAGCAGCCCCCACATGTAATCAGCCTCTATCTCGGCAGCCAACATGCCACTCTGTACCAGCACCCACACAAACAGAGGCAGGAAGTCATCTGCCCCCAGTGTTACACACCTCTGGTTAGAAGATTTCACCTGTTGGAAGAAACAAACAATGAAACAATGAGGGGCAGAAACAATAACTACCCTTCTTATACTTAATACCATATGTAACAGCCTGTTCTTTTTGTGGCTGTTGTCAGCACAGTATACTTAACGTGGCAGATGTGTGTTAATGTCCATGATGCTGGCAATTTCTCCAACAGATGCCATTCAGGTACTGCTTAACTTTCGAAGATACATTACTGCCTGGTTAATTCACAGCTGTTAACAGCACTGTATGATTCAAATGACATATTTGTGTCAACGTACACAAAACAGTATTAGTAATTAATGCAACAGACATGGCACAGACAGAGCTGAAATTTTAAAGGGAGACAAAGATTCACTAAGTAAAGTCATGCATATACTAGCATGGAGCAGTGTTTAGATATGAAACTTCAAATTATGTTTTGAATATCATATGTTCTATATGCAGTTCTGATTTTAGCACATTACAAGCCAGCAGAGAAACTTCTGAAATTATTCTGCCCATCTGTTTCTCTGCATGCACAAAAAAATTCAAGCAACACAAAATGGATTTTCAGGAAATTTGTTCCTGTGGAGTTGTAACAAAATTCGCCAACAGATTCCCATTTTTGCTTAAATCTAACAGTAACAGTAAACACTTTAAATACAGCCAACAAAAACAGCTGCACGTACCTTAATGCAAAACTACTTCAACATTTACTGGGGTAAAAAATGTTCAAAACAAAAGTTGTTAAGAAAAGCAAAACACACACTTTACGAGGTTTGTTCAAATAGTATCTGGATTGCAATTGTAGTGGTTGTTCACTGGGTGGGATGTGTTTGCAACCAGTCTTGACATGTTCATACATGTCTTAGCAACTCAAGACACAAGTTGCAAGTGGCTGCATTTGCTCAGTTGGCTGTAGTAGGTCACCGAAGTAACACGTGCGTTTATGTCATAGCGATTTTTACTATGCGTGAAAGTACCGAACAACACATTTGCATCAAGTTTTGTTTTAAAATCGGAAAAAGCGCAATGGAAATGCATCAATTATTGCAGCAAGCATACAGTGAAGATCCAATGGGTTTTACACAAGTGTATGACTGGTTCCTTTGATTTAAAGAGGGTAGAACCTCCATTGAGAGCGACCCCCACTCGGGACGACCGTCAACATCGAGAAACGAGGAAATGATTGCTAAAGTTAGAACAATTGTCCACAGTGACAGGAAACTGACAGTATGAGAGATAGCGGATGACTGTGGGATCTCCGTGGGCTCATGCGATGCAATTTTAACCGATGAAATGCACATGAAATGTGCGTGTGTGAAGTTTGTACTGCGTTTGCTAACAGATGACCAACGTCAGCAACGTCAGACAATCACCCGTGATTTGTTTGAGCTTTCATGTGAAGGCGTGCAATTTCTTAAGAACATTGTGACAGGTGACGATTCCTGGGTCTATGGGTACGACCTGGAGACAAAACAGCAATCGTCACAGTGGAAGGGTCCCATGTCTCTGTGACCAAAGAAGGGGCGCCAGGTGGCGTTTTTTGTTTCTGAGGGTATCGTACACCACGAGTACGCTCCCGATGGGAAAACAATTAACAAGGAATTCTACGTGGAGGTCTTGCGACGTTTTCGTGAACCAGTTCGCCAAAAATGACCAGAAAAATGGCGGGATGGCGACTGGATCCTGCACCATGACAATGCGCCCGCACACACTTCGCATCTTGTGCAGCAGTTTTTGGCCAAACACGGCACCGCTAAGTTGCAGCAGCCGCCATACTCACCAGATCTCGCAACGTGTGACTTTTTCCTATTCCCAAGGCTTAAGAAAGCACTGAAAGGACACCGATTTCAGGCAACGGAGGACATCAAACGAAATTCGATGAAGACACTATTAGACATCCCGAAAGAGGAGTTCGCAAAATGTTTCCAACAGTGGCAGAAACGTTGGGCGAATTGTGTAGCTGTGGAAGGGAACTATGTTGAAGAAAATTAGAATTAAAACCCTGTAAGCCTTATCTACTTCATGTACTGTGGTCAGTCTGGATACTTTTTGAACAAACCTTGTATGCCCAACATTCTATTTCTACATGTCTTATAGTTTTCAATAAAATGAAACAAGAACTATGCACTGTGCACATTACCTAACTTGTATATTCAAGAGCAAACAACAGTCTTCCAGACACAACATGATTACTTCAGGCTCTTATTTATTTACAGTTCAATAATACCAACTCTGATGTGTTGTATAAAAATGGGACAAGTTTACGTGCTCACAGTTATCAGTGTTTTGGTTTGAAATCATCAGTTTTATGCTATGCATAACAGACCATCAAAAGTTACAATTAACAAACTGAAAATACAGAAACAATAACAGTGACAATGCCAGGATCATAATGCAATGCATACATTTCCTAAGTTCTTGGTAACTGCTACAACAAGAAGTTTCTATCTCAAGAGAGGTGAATATGTATACAATTTTGCAACCATCTTCAGATGCCTACATGACATTCTGTTAATTAAAGTTAAATTGAGCGTTTATTGCTGTGCAATATAAAGCTTGAGTATAAAGATCAGTAGGCTGATTATGTTGCCCATAAACTGGTTGTTGTGGTTAAGCTCATGTTATTGGATATCAACCTTATTTTGGTATTTTATAACATCTGTCATCATCAGTAAACCTAACAAAAATGATGAACATGCAAACTCAAAACATGTCAGCAACATTAGCCCATGTTTTGTGTTTTAAAAGTATGCACTTTTTTTAGTAATTCAAGAATAAAGAACACAAACCATGGTAACTGCATGAAAGATTTTCCATTTGATGAGTGAAATTTGCATGGTGACATGTTGTAAACATAAGCATCTCTTTTACATTTATTTGAATTACCAACACATGCACATTGTTATTAAAACATTATAAAACCTCACTTGGTTAAAAACATTTTAAAAAGTCATTCATAATTCTCCGACATGTTTCGGTTGTTTCTTCCAACCATCATCAGGGAGCTGCGTA
>Ga0123352_10008908_pt1 | contig 15651 bp, 7 predicted proteins | sample TergutLab28metaG_FD_89700 | JGI IMG/M metagenome (GOLD analysis project Ga0123352, IMG submission 89700) | Labiotermes labralis P1 segment gut microbial communities from Petit-Saut dam, French Guiana - Lab288 P1 | ecosystem: Host-associated > Arthropoda: Insects > Digestive system > Gut ... | reverse complement strand
TTATGTAGGGTAGTGGTTGTTGGTTTTGTTTGGAGGAAAAACACCCGCGGTTTATTTTTTTAGGGAACGGGGTTACCCCCTGGTTAAAATTAAAAGGCGCCTTTCCCCCCCCCCCCCACACACACACACATTGTATTTATGTGCTTACCATGATATTCCGAATTAACGGTGGCTGTTTTCCTATAAAACATTAACCGTCTGGTGTGTGTAATAGAGAGTGAGGTATAAGCTCTGTTTTTAAACACCTGTTAGATGAAATTTGAGTTTCAAGCGTTTTAAACTTCGTTTTATCCCGTACCTTAAAGATCTGGAATTTGATTGTAAGGTCTAGCAGCTATCTGGGAGTAAAAGTAGAGTAAAGTCAAAGTAAAGTTCACCCTAGAACAGGCCACGAAGGCTCAAAGGGGGAGTAGAGGTATAGCTCTACTCTTACTTCAACCTCGGCGCTAGATGGGGTGGTTGGTCAACGCCACGCCCCGGCCACGTTCCCTCGGGAAAGATCCGGTATACATTTTATAGGAGGCTGGGTGGGCCCCAGGGCCGGTCTTGACAGGGGCGGAAAATCTCGCCCCCCCACCTGGATTCGATTCCCGCATTGTTCAGTCCGTAGCGAGTCGTTATACCGACTGAGCTTTGCCGGCCCCCTTGGAGGGTATGAGTAGCAATTTTCAACTTGTGAGCCGTTGCGCTGCTCAAACAATATGCGTTTCTACCGCCCCCTCCCACCCCCACCCCCGCCCTTCAGAATGCAGAATTTGTTTAATTGTCACCTCATTTCTTGTCTTCATCTCCGCAGCCTAGGGGTGTAGTCATACGATGTCAAGTGTATGTGCAACTAACATGATAATTTTATGTGTTCGTGCTTGCTTTACCGTTTGTCTTTACAGCAGGTAGTCGCCAATAAACGGACACTTTTTTTATTGGGTAATAACAACCGAACAAAATACGCATTCGTGGTTTGCAAATGTATTTAATATCTGCTACATGATTCTGCTTTCTCGCGCGTCTTCAGGGATACACTTTAATGCTACAAGAAGGTCCTGAAGGCTGTACGATATACATAATATTGTACTGGTTTTATTCATTGACAAATTTGGGGTACGCCTTAAAAATTTATTACAAAATTGGCACGCTTTCGTCAGGTATACATACATCTTAATACCGTCGTGCTATTTGCAGTGTTAGCTGAATGTAAGAAAGAGAGAGAAATGTGAAAGAAAAGAGACTACAAGATAGGTGGGAACATAACGCATCAGTTCCTCCTTCTCCGTATGAGATGAATGAAAAATGAGAGAAATGTTAAAGAAATATTGCATCTCACTTTTGTTCGTCTCGCCTCTTTGCTCACCGTAGTTTTCCATATTTTCATGTAAGCGGCTTTTCCGGTTTGTTTGGGGAACCATTACTAATTTTGGAAACTGCTGTGCGGGCAAAAATATTTGGTAAAACAGTTACGGAAAATTAGTCGTGGGTAAGCGTTCAAGCGTTGGTATTGTTCAGTGTTTTAGTTGTGACCACTGAGTTGCCCGTAAGGGGGCATTTGGCAGTAAGAATGGGGGAGGTTGTGCTGTAAAGTGGAATCTGCTTTGCGGACTCTTAAAGTAAGGTATTGATGGGTAGAGTCACACATTGCAGCTAAAGAAGTCTGTCTGGTGGATCTGAGCACCACTGCCTTGCTCTGTTGCTGCATTCTAAGAGATGTACGACGCAGTTCTTTGACTCCGGCCACGTGAGGAGAGTGTGACTATACCCCAAGTTAAGGAATTCGCTATAAATAGTTCATGGTGTTATTGTTAGGTTTTCAGTTTATGCTAATTCAAAAATAGTTAAACTTTCAATGGCTGCGCCTGCAGAGATTAATGTTACTACGATTACCTTCGGTTTTGGTTTGTATACAGATGCCATTACATAATGTTTAGTCTGTTACAAGCTGGTAAGAAAGTAACTGGCCAGAACTCAATGTGTCTCGTCGCCAGAATACAAGAAATGTAATGTGGAGTCAGCAAATGCATGCTGTAGCTTTTTCAATTTCATTATTCCATATTTCCTGTATTCTACAACAGACTTCCTGATGATGGGCCATCATGGCTCGAAACAGGTAGAAGAAGTGTGAAATCAAATTATAATTAGAGTGCATTTCCATCCATATGTGTCGATCCCCCCCCTCCGAGCCTTGGCCTCCCTCATAAGACGCCTCCATTCATCCCTATTTTCAGCTCTTCTCCTCCATCCTCTTATCCCCAGCAGTTGTAATGCATCCCTCTGGACCACATATGCCCATCTATTTCTTGGTCTTCCCACTGGTCTTGTGGTATAGAAGTTTACGTTTAAAACCTTTTTTGGAATCCTTGCTTCTTCCCTTCTTATTATGTGACTTGCCCAATTAGAGTGCATTTAGTTGGTATTAATCGTGATAGAAGTGATACACATTTAGTGTATATATGACTTGGATAACACAAGTACAGTCGCTGTAAGAATTAGGTCGGTCTGTTATTGCTAATGATGGTACATATCGCAGCTACTGTGCTTTGACAGCGTGTAGCAAAGCACACACATACCGGCGTAACCCTTAAAAGGGCCCCAGAGCTGGGCGAGTGAAGGAAGAGGTTCTCAAATGGCTACATCTGAGTTTGTTTATAGCCTTCATGTTCGTTTTACCGTACCTGTTGCCTGTTTAGTATTCACGCTGCATTTGCAGGACATAATACAATCGTGAGTCATCTCAACTTAGTCTGACAAACATAGCAACGTACAAGTGTGGAGACATCTGGTGGCGATGCAGTAACACTTGTTTCCTGCTGCTATGCCAGCCAGCATTCCTCAGATCAGTCATTACTCTTATCCTTCTGTCAGGCACGTTCATGGCATGTTTCGTTACCTGCCACACACATGTATTGGGATCCAGCTGCAGTCGGCGCGCTGTGGCCACTGCTGGTCTTGCTAAGGACTGATCAGAAAGAGTTGTGTCTCTGTCAAAGACATTTTTAGTACTGGCAGTACTTTCGTAGCTAAAAGTCACATTGGACGTTTTTCAGTTGGATAACATATGCGTGGTGGTGCGTGCGCAGTGCTTGGAGGCTCGTAACAGCTCGCCTCTTGTTCACCCTCGCGTCAGCAGTTACTGGTTCTACCACATCGTGCATGGGGCAAATACAAACGTATACAACAGCTTCGTCGGAAAATTTCATAATTCATATCATCGATTGATCGATTTCTGGAATATATTTATTGTTAATAAGTAACGTGGTAGGTTGCATGGTACAGGCTACAGGTTAGCTCGCAGTGGCGTATATTTACAGATAGCTCTGTCTCTGGCTGCTTGACCACACGTACTGCCCTGCCAACTGTCACCCGCCATCTTAATTCACTCTGTTTACACTACAGGCACATGGTAACACGTGCGTTATGAAGGAGGACCATAAGATTGGAATGTGCAGTCACGTTCTGTTGAACGTTGGTACTTAGTGTGATATGACAGTCGTATAGGTAAACTTATTACGAGTTAATGCCGATCCTGATTTGGGTTTTTGTACGGCGTAGCAGTGGGCCTTGTTGCCAGCATTTCAGGGGAGCGTGCAGTTCATTGTGCTTACCCTGCGTTGCTGCGGAATCCGCTAACAGTTCAGTGTGCGGAAAATGTTAAAATGTAATCAGCCTTTATACTATAGAATACCCCCATTTTTATTTGCCAGTATTACAAACCTGTCGCAAATTGGACCAAATGTACGCGTGTTTGAACTGGTGGACGGGAGTCGGTCACAAGATAAAGTTCGCAGCTCTTATATTTTGCGTTCCTTATCTTCAACTCCAGTAAGAATGGTTCGCGGTTAACCCTTCAAGACAAACCGTATCTGTGTTATATAAGGACTCAGTGCGTACCGCGCAGTAAACACTCTCCGCTTCGGTTATAAAAACCAATCTCTAAATGATGTCTGAGGCAAAAGGTACTGTGTTTCTTCTGAGAGCCACACAAAACACATCAATGCAATGTAATCAGCATCCAGAATTTTAGAATGTTAAGCCCGGTGGTACGTATAGTGACCGGTAGTCTTTAAAAGGTTAATTACGCTCCCCCCCAAAGACTTTTCCCCATCAGGCGTTTGTGGTATCGTTAAACGAGCTGTTTTCTTCCCTGTTGATACCAGTCCGTGCCCTGTGTTATTTACCCTTCGTTTCGTGAGTGTTTAAACCTCACGATCGTGTTTAAATATGAGGCGACCAGGATTTTCCTTCCTAGCTGGAAATAAATTATAGTCGCTTGGCGACGGATTCCGCAGACATTATGACAATAATTTAGGTTTTTCAGTTACAGAATTTTATGTCACGGAGGTTTATTTTCTGATCGACTTTCCCGAATACGCTGGATTGGCCTGATTACCGTACGACGGCCAGTTTAATCCTCATTTCTTCGTGTCAGATTCACCGATAAACTATGCAGGAATTTCGATGTATGAAATGTGGGACGAAGTGATGTAGCTACCTGAAATGAAGTTCTGTTCGCATGACAAAAGCCTTGAGGTATACAGATGTTTGAAAGGAACTAAATATAGGCTTGGTGAAGGGGAAAAATAGGTCACATACGTAAGGTGTGTTTCCAGCAGCGGTCGGTAGCGGATTGCGAAATGCAGTTTTTTAGTGCAAATCGAAACATTAATTGGGATTTGTAGCCACCCCCCCCCCCAACACCACCTCAGTGTACTGTATTTTCTATGTCCATTCTTTGTTTCTGTCTTCCATTTTTTGAATCCACCCGTTCGTCCTTCCTGTTTCGAATATTTCTTTGCTTCTTTGTTTGAGGGACTTTTCTCAGTCTGTATGATAGAAGTATTAGGTAAAGGTAAAGTGTTCCTGTGGCCCAGAGGGTGGGTAGAGGTATAGTTCTACTCTTCCATGACCGCGACACTAGAAGGGGGTGAGTGGTCAGCAGCACGCCCCCGCCGCACTTTACCCCCGGGAAAGACCCGGTACCCATTTTACAGGAGGCTGGGTGGGCCCCAGGGCCGGTCTGGACGGACGGAAAATCTCGTCCCCACCGGGATTCGATCCCGGACCGTCCAGCTCGTAGTCACTCGCCCTACCGACTGAGCTACCGGGCCCACAAAAGTATTATGTATGTACCTTTAGTGTTTAACAGTAAATATATCTTTATTTTAAATTGTATCAGTCTGGGCTTTTTTTTTTCTTTTAATGGGACAGCATGATTTTCATTTTTCACGAAATCGAATTTTGAAGAGAGAATTGGGACCTAAGAGAGATAAGGAAGTTTTGTGGTTCCTGCAGATCGTATTTTTCGGTACTTTTCTTTGTAAATGTGAACAGTGGATAGAAAAGTATAGCTGAGAGAAAAGACGCAATAAGTGCACGATTTATGCTTAGAGAATTTTCTCTAAAAAGGAACAGCCACCAATAAGGTCCATGATGAAGGGGGATCTTGCATGGAAGGAGGTGGAGGTAGTTGTTATAGATGATGTAATTAAAGTAATGGTACTGAAAAGACCTAGTATGTTTGACCTAATAATAATCAATTATCACCATTAGAATTAGAACAAGAAATGTTTGATGATGAATATAATTAGATTTTATTTTTTAGGATAAAATTTAATGAGAGGAATATACTTAATGAATATTTGAATTCTTTTTATGAGGATGGACTGTGAGTGGAACTGTCTCACTGCCATCTCTCCTGATGGTATTTATTACCAATGATTATTGAAATACGGTTTCAGAATTAAATTCTGCTAAATTCCATCAAGAGTAGACGAGCAATTTAGAATATAAAATACGAAACGCCACCATTTATTTTAAATTCCAATTTTATACATTTTTGTATTACACTACACAAAAACATCTGCTGTAGTCTTTTTTAAACCTTAGTTACATAAACGAATCAATCCATCAATCAGTCCAGTTGTTTTCTCTTGTTATTCAAACCTCAGCTTTGTATGAAATTTCCATTCAAATTCTCTGAATTTTTCTTCCCGTGTGTTGGTGTTACTACATCTGCATCTAGCCGAGCAATGCAATTTAAATAACCGTTGCGTAGAGAGAAACTGAAAGTACACAATATTGATGCGTCATTTTGATTGCTGGTTTTGTGGCATTTCATTGTGTTCCACTACGGACGCACATGCTCTAGGCACTGATAGCCACAGTATATTGGCAATGGAAAGCCTGGTTTCCATGGAGTTGCTGTAATTTGATTTTGACCATGGCCCACTCTATTCTCGTGGCTAAGCCTTCCCACTGTGCCCGGAATGTAGTGTTACTAATTGTTGGTTTTAATTCAACCCTGTTTGAGGGTCCACTAGACCGCGTAAGCGAGGTTATGGTTGCGGCTGTCAACCTGAAATCATTTACAAGAAACCGTGCGCTTGATATGCAGTCAAATAGCGGGTTAACTTCGTGAATGACACAACTGGACAGCTTCACTATGGTGCCACGAGTTAAGTGATTCGTATAAATTCACAGTTCCATTACACTTGCGACTGTTTCATAGCTGTCGTCATTTTTAGCATCGCATTATTCTTTATCATGTTACAGGAAATCATTTTACGTCATTATCATCTGTAGTAGTTTGAAAGTCATTTTTGTTCGTTTATTTTCTGAAGAATCTTCATTCTGTCACTCTGAGTTATGGACACCCAGCTGCTGTTTTATCGTGTAACAGGCATGAAAAGTTAAATTCCTAATTTATCCCCCCCCCCCAACCACAGCCCCAATTTAATAAGGTAGTTGGCCGTCTATCCTTTTTCTTATCTCCGGTTTACGGGAAGCCTAATTGCACGGTTTTGCTTCTCCATTGCCGTTTGCAAATTTACATAACTGCTATCTTCATAATTACGTAATCCTTGTTGAAGGTTTATGAAGTTTTGAGCCCGTACTTAAATTACAAATGGCATAACTTTGACACAGATCGGAATTTATGACCTCTCACTTTACACGATGACAGAAATCCGCTGGGTTATGTTCCATTTCAGTGTTGTGCGCATTCAGCAAAAATTCGCAGCTTCCTTTTCTGGTGATGCTGGAAAGGTCTGCACATCTAAATGGCTCATTATTCGGCGCTTGCGCAAGAGACAAACGCTCATGCCTGTCCGTCTTCCCGTCCTTTCTCACGTATCAAGTACCAGTCCAACGAACGGATTTTCTTGAAATTGCGTATTCGGTATTTCTGTTATAGTACGTCAGCATGTCCCTGTTTTGATTAAAATTTGACAAAAAAGAAATCACTTCGCACGACGACCTGCGTATGTTTATAATCACTCTCCGTGATTTATCTTCGTAACTGAGACGGACGGTGCTGCCCGTGTGATAGCCGTGAGGCCGAAGAAATAGTTCCTGCAACTGACACATTGAGTTACAGACTTAGGCTGATGAAACTATCGAGCATAAAGAATAATCGACTCTAAAAGACTCTCGACTCTGAAGAGGTATCGATTGTTTGTCTCACCGCTTACAGTATCTCGGCGATCGATTGTGCACCTGTTGCGCAGGTTCAGATAATCCCTGCTTTGTTCAACATATTCACATGTTTTAACGTGCTGGAAGAGTAGCAAAGCGAACGCGCCGGAAGTGTTAACGATTTCCAGACGTTTCCTAACGTGTCTTAATCAGTGTCATTGTTGAAGTTTTTACGCGTTTCAATAAGAGGGATTTCAAAACTGCACCTTCCATGGTTGTCGGATAGTGCTGGTATGTTTCGTGTCGACCGTTCGGTTTCTGTTGTAAAAGTAGCTTCGAGATTCGGTTCGTCAGGTGTAATTTCGGAAGTTTGATTTCGGAATGTTCCACACCCACGCACACGCTTGCGCGCACGCACACACACACACACACACACGCGCGCACGCACACACACATTTTATAGATTCCTGTTACTGCATTGCCTTCGGTTATTCCCAGACCTTCTTTTGTATCTCCATTACGCTTTATGGTTCTGCCAGTCTGTATCGTATGGTCGATTCGTGAGACCGCGTTTCTGTTGCTGTTTACAGACCGGGTGGAACACCCACCCCCCACCCTCCGCGCAGTAAAGGCGGACCGGCTAAAGAAGCGTTGCACTAAATCAGAAAGCCGGACTCTCAGTTGCACGGTGACTTGGGCTTGGTCTGAAAAAGGTTAATTTGTACGTCGACAAACAGGAATTATACCAGCAAAAGAGAAAAACGTTTGCAAAACAGTCGGGCCCCGTGCCCCCATCCGAACCGCCGGTCACTGGTAATTTATACCGGCTCCCCCTCCCCCCCCCACCCGTTCTCGGCACTGGCTGTCAGAATTCCTATCGTTAGTTCTTTTAGTAACAGAAGCAGCTTTCGGATAGACTTGACTGTTGTGTAGAATTGAAAGCAGTAATTATATGATCCGTCGGTCCCAGTGGCCGCGCGGTCTAAGACGTAGGTCTGCGGCCGCACGCCTGCTGAGATTGTGGGTTCGAATCCCGCCAGAGGGCTGGATGTTTGTTACGAGTGTTGCGTGTTGTCAGGTAGAGGTCTCTGCGCCGAGCTGATCACTCTTCCAGAGAAGTCCTGCCGACTGTGCTGCATTCTTGTGTGTTACTTCGAAACTTCGTGAATGAAGAGGCCCTGGCCCACTGGGGGCTGTCACGCCAAAACAACAAGCACGAACAAACTGTATGATCCAGTATTTCTTAGCAGAAGATTTTGTTCGTAAACATTCACACCGTTAAAACGGGTTTAGGTGTAACAGGTTGACGGAATGTAAACTGGAACAGTGAGCCTGCTTTTTTGACTGCGGTGATGAATGGGCCCGAGTGCCTCGAGGTGTTAGCGGAAGAACTACACCACTGGCAATATATAATGCACCTCATCCTGATTAATTGCGACGTGCTCTTTAATCTCTCTTTGCTTAAGACACAGTAGCTCTTTATAATAAGGGCTGGACTTTGTAATCAGGTGGCGAGGCGTGTTGAAGCGGCCACCAATTGATCACAGGGTATAGTGTAAGGAAATAAAGAAAAACAAAAAGGAGATGGACAAAAGGTTTGTTCTAGTGGTGGTATGGGAGCTAGTGCCAAGAATGCAGGCAGACGCATGGCTTAGCGTCCGATTCAGAATTAGAACAAGTCCAGATAGCGCAGTGCACGAGCGTACTGCCCAGTGTCTGCTGTAACTGGCGCTTGGCACATCTTTAAGAACTGCCTTACTCTTTTCGTCGGATATGAGAACTCGCGTCTCTCTCGTCGATCTTGTTTGTCAGAATATATACTGAGTTATTTACGTTGCCTTGTTCTCTGTTAATTACCTCTTTCTTTCTTTCTTCCTTCCATATACTTTAGTCCTTATTTAATTCTTCCTCGATTTGTTCTTGAGTGTGAACTTTCTTTATCGCATTCATTTTTATCTTTGTTTCCCTTTAGTCCTTGCTTAATATCTTTCATTTTCTGTTTCTTTCATCCCAACGTTACACGAATGCACTTACATGCAAGAACCCGTGTATAACAGACAGTTCTTTGTTACGTTCATATTCTGTGATATGTACCCGGAAGGTATGGAGATCAGATACCGAATATCCTTCAGGCATTTCGTTTCCATCAGCTGTCAGAAGCGAACGCCTTAAATTTGGCGCGAACTTCAAAGATTTTTATCCGTACACCATCGATGTTCGTCTTTTATTTTTATACGGCGTTGTATAAACCCTGTAGTTCAAATAAAACACGTTAAGAAATCTGAAAATCCTCCATACACTCGTGTATAATGCGTGCACACATGAGCTTTGTGTGACCATGTTGCTGATAAAGCGAGTTTTCTAGACAGCGCAGCCCTCAAGCGAAATTATTGTTACGGGTCGGCCCGACTTGACGGTCGGAGCGTCCGACTTTTCCACCGATGTCAGCGCTGGCGCTAAGAAACAATAATATGAAGCGATTCCGTATCAAGCATCAGCCGACAGTTACTGAAATATTAGCTGGGTAAACGTGGTGAACTTTTGATTGGTCTGTGTGGTGGGCTGTAAACACGTTGTCACTTGTGTGGTTATTTTTATTTTATTTTAATTGTGCGTTGTTTTCGTCCGTCGCGACGCCTTTCTTTTTGAGATCTGCCATATCTGTCAAAAGTCACTCCAAAATTAGACTGTGTCAAGAATACCCTCCGTCTGTCTCAGTCTTCCTCTTGAACTTTAAATGGTATGGCGCCATTCTGGGCCGAGCTGCAGTTGACTGCACTCAGCAATACGGCTGTGACTGATCTGTTGACTAATGTGTATCGAAGCCATGGGTCTCCAACCCGCGGCCCGCCAGGTTCTATTTTGCAGCGCGTGGGCACGTCAGTAAATTGTGTATATAAGATAAAAGTTAAAATGATCCCGTTACAGGCCCGGTGTGGCCCAGAGGGTGGGTAGAGGTATAGCTCTACTCTTCCATGACTGCGGCACTAGAAGGGGGTGAGTGGTCAGCAGCACGCCCCAGCGGCACTTTACCCCCGGGAAACACCCGGTCACCCATTTTACAGGAGGCTGGGTGGGTCCCAGGGCCGGTCTGGTAAATTGTGTATATACTACAAAAATTTCACAGTAATTTTGTCAGTTAGGTATACCTCTTGTTTGTTATCTCTCCACGTGCGGCCCGCGAATTAGCCACTATGGCCTTTTGCCATGACAAGGTTAGAGACCCATGCTCTAAACCAGCTTTATCATGGGTTTTAGGGGGTGAAATCAGAAGAGACGGGCATTTCCTGATCTAATGGAATACGAATGCAATTCACCTTTGTCATTAGAGTATCTTCTGAGCCAGTTTAATCCGCGACACATCCTCCAAGCCTGTTTGCAGTAATTTTCGGGTATGTCTTAACAATAACAAGTCGTATATCTGTGTGAGATGACGGTATTGTATAATAATTTATTTTCACCGTAAGTGCTACATTCGCCTCGCATATTATAATTTTCTGATTAAATATACAAAACGAAGCGACGCTGAACGAACATCGCGTTGTCTTTCTTGCGATTCTGTTTCGATATCGGTTGTCCTCGGTTTTGATACTCAGACCAGAGGCCGGTACAGGTATTACGTAAGTAAAGAATAAAAAACCCAAACGTGTCTTGGGCTGTGCGAGATTTCAGGTTCTCGAAGCAGTCCGGGATATGACGCCGTGTCGGTGGACGATACTTTCCGACGTTGGAAAACCTTCCGTATCTGGGACTGGCGAAGTGTGAATCTCGCTTGAGTGGTATGCCGCATTTTGTATGTGACAGATAGAAATTTGGGGTTACATCGTTTTTATCTGTCAATTCCTGTTTCCTAATTTTAAGTTTTGTACTAAATTTGGTGTGAATGTAAAACCCTTAGAAGCCGCTGCATCCCTGTAGGCCTGCTACCTAATTTGCTCCAGTCGCGATAATAAATGGAGCGCTTGAACTATACAGTAGAAGCAACGCTGACGTCGCTTGTTACAGGCCTCTAAAATAATGTTGGATTATAGCTATTTGATTGGTAGATATGTGAGGCTGCGCAACGTTTTTATAACCAGCGTGAAGCAGCAACATTGCGGACGTGCGAATATATTCTTTCTTTTTTGTTTAGTAGATGACGGTAACTGGGCGGATTGTTGGAGAGGCCGAGTTATCGGTAGCGATAGACCGTAGGCGTTTCTGCGAACGATGTGTAAAATATAGTAGCGGACGTTACGTATTACGGACGTGCGAATTGAAGAAATTACTGGCAGTCTTAAGGTGCTGGAATTTGTGTGTAAGTAATGAATTGTTTCAAAATAAAATTGTAGCACCTATTAAATAATTCAGTTCAATTCAATTCGATATTCAGGTGACCGTTCATCGTGATGTATTCTTATAAAGTAACCAACTATTGGGCACTAATTTCTAAATTTTATTTGTGGAATAAAACTCTACATTATCTCAGTATTTAACCAAATTGATGCACAAAATTTGTTTTATAATAAGTTTTATTTCATGCCTCTGCATGTCTCGAGCACGTGTGCTCGAGACATGCAGAGGCATGAAATAAATCTTATTATAAAACAAATTTTGTGCATCAATTTGGTTAAATACTGAGATAATATACCCAGATGCACGGTCAGCAAAACGTAAAAAAAACTCTACATGTTTCGGACAGTTGCTCTATCCATCATCAGGAGTCTAGCACTGTACACACAGCAATACATGCAGGTTATGCTGACTGCTTTCTCGCAAGCTGTCAGCATAACCTGTATGACATATACCATTGTGTGTGTGTACAGTGAAAAACTCCTGATGACGGACAGAGGAACTGTCCAAAACACGTAGAGTTTTATTCCAAAAATAAATTTGAGAAATTAGTGCCTCTCGTTTGTTTTATTGTAATAATCGATTCAATTCATTGGATATTTATTACCACCCAGGCTGAACAGCACCAGTGCCGATCACAGAACCAGTACAATAACACAGACACAACACAAACAGTACAAACACACAAAAACAAAAACATTATGACAGGAAAAAAATGTAAAAGACGTACTAGGGCCAAAAACCCGAAACCCTGAAGGAAACATAAGTAAGTTGATTGAAAAATGTCGAAGATTTGCGCAGAATTTGTTTAAGAGAAGGGCTTTAGAGAATGATAATATTAGTTGTAATAACCAGCAACGATAAAATTTCAAGTCAGCATCGGAATTAATGAAGCAGGATTCGATCCGTCAACTTATAAGCTTTTCATGTTACCACACGAGCTCCGAGATGGCTGTGTCGGTATCGCGACTCGCTACAGGACGGGCTGTTCGGGGTTCGACCCCCGGTTGGGGATTTTCTCTTCATCGCACTCGTCCAGACCAGTCGTGGGACTCACCCAACCTCCTATGCACGGGGTATCGGATCATTCCCGGGAGTAAAGCGGCGTAACGTTGACCACCCACCCTAATCGCCGAGGTTAAAGAAACGGTAGATCTGTTAGCGCCCCACTTTCTCTGTGTGTCTTCAGGGCAGGTTACAAGGGGAACTGTGTCTTTCTAAGTAGAATTTCAACAAAATAGTGTCTGTGGGGAAGGTCGTGCATTTGGAACGGTTGAACACAGCACGGAACACTTGCTATGTACCGCAGCCTCTGTTTACGCAAGAACCACGGCATAGACGGCCAGGAGCACCTGTCCGCTGCTAGCATATTATGTAAACGGATGCAACATGATTACAATCCACTGCTGTGCCTTACAGTTAATCGCTGACTGATCGTAATTTCACTTAGCTTAGTTATGGATACAGTGGGTGCTGGTCCCTTTCCCTGGGTAAAGCGGCCTGAACCTGGTGTTAAACACCCATCCCATCTGGCGCCAAGGTTAAAGAAAGAGTGGAGCTATTCCTGAACTCTCCGTCTGGGCGTTTATGGCCTATTATAGGATCGAACTTTACCTTTACCTTTACCAGTGTATGGGTAGTGTCTTGGAAGCCCTTTAGCTGAGGGTCTAGTTATGTACGTCAGAAGTATTTTCGTCGAAGAATCACTTGTCTTTTTTTGGGGGGTGGGGGGTTGTTAAACTGTGTCGAGTGGTAAGTAGGCTACAACCTACCGTTACCCGCTTACCAATACGCACGGCGTAAAAATTGTGAGAATCTCAAATTTCGCCATCTTCCTCTTTCTGTGTCTCACTTTTTATCCTTCAACTTTTCCTTTTACCTCCTTCGTCAGGCTTAACCGTTGATTCGGTTAGGTTCAAAGTTTGAGGGTTGTTTGACCGTGCATCTTCATCATGAAATAAAGTGAAATGCCAACTTGATGCATCTGGGTAATTTTACTGATGTATCCTTAGCTTGACATGTTTCGGGTACATACGCCCATAATCAGGAGCATTAGATGTTAAGTTGCAGCATATGGTTTTCTGCACACACTGCAACACTCTGCCTTTGCAGTGTGTGTTTTAATTTACCTTGTTGTTTTATAACCCGATTTTTGTGTGCAGAAAACCATATGCTGCAACTTAACATCTAATGCTCCTGATGATGGGCGTATGCGCCCGAAACATGTCGAGCACATCAATAAAATTACCTAGTTTTATCAAGTTGGCATTTCAATTTATTTTAGATTAAAAGTGTTTTATAACTTTTCATGTGGATTGTCCCTGAAACTGGGTGGGAAAACGGAAATGTTTGTCATCGTAACCTATAGCACAGTCCGCACGGGGTCAGCATGTGTTGGTGCTGCTGTTGTGCACGTTGGTTTGAAGCAATGATATCGTCTTTCTGTGCTTCACTTTCAAAATACAGGGTCGTCATTTTATCCATCGGATGTCATAAGCCACATTCTGTCGGTTCGTTTATTGTATTACCGTGGCCCACTCAGCCGACCGCACACACTCGCGTCGGAGTACCAGCGTACATGAGTAGCCATTTTAAGTAATGACCCTGTATCTCAACAAAGCCAGGGTGAAACTGGAAGTGAAGTGAACATCCCAGCTTTTGGTTATGCTGATGATGATGATGATTCATTGCGTAGAAACATAAATACCACTGGTAGATTAAGGTTAAAATGAAACTACGTTAGATATAAGGGTTGTGCATGGATTAGAATTACCAGATGGTTAATATTGTTGTACAAGGAAGAAGTCGTTGCTAATTGTAAGAATCAAACGAAAGACATAAATACATTTTGTAGACTAAATGCAGTTTTTTTCAATTCACGTAATCATACCAACAGTAGTTCGTAAGTAAAATGTGTGTAGCACATACTGACCGTCACCGACATGTTTCAATCTCATCAGTGTAACTTAGGAATCCAAACAGTGAATGTCTCAGACTTTCTGCACAGCCACTGAATATACTAGTACCTACTGCTAAAATCCGGTAAAATCCAGTTTTTTTAAACACATAAGAGCTGGATTTTATCGGACTTAGTAGTAGATAAACTGACATTCAGGGAGGCAGTGTATAGAAAGTTTGAGACATTTACTTAATGCATTTCAATAGACTTGTCTGCATTCGTAATATTCTAGTAAATTACCTTGATGATGATGATGATGATGATGATGACCAGTATGCGATAAACACTTTTGACATAAGTGCATTTTGTGTGCTTTATTCTGGGTAATTCCATGGCGTCTGAATTTTATATGCCGACGTTTCGGAACACTCTCTTCCATCTTCATAGTCGGGTAGGTGCATATCTACCGGCCTATGAAGATGGAACAGACAGACTGTTCCGAAACGTTGGCATATAAAATTCAGACGCCGGGGAATTACCCAGAAGAAAGCATACAACATTCAGAACACGGCGAAAGTTTGAAATCAAGAATAAGTGCATTTTGTTGGTCTGATTACGTGAATTGAAATATCCGTTTAATGCACGGATATGGAAAACTTTTTTTATGTAAGTGGTATATATAGTGACCATCGGGCTTTAAAAGTGCTCGAGGCGCGAGATTTACGGAGTATGTCATTATTATACAATCAGGATACCGGTTAAAGTTTTAGAAATAAGTATCCTGATTGTATAATAATAATAATAACATAACGACACATACATTTTATACGTAGTTATATCAAGAATGTAAGCGTTTTGGATCCCACAGTGCATTTTAAACATTGCTAAGTAAGGGTCTGTATCTTAGAAGGGCCTGAAGATGATTCTATAAAATCGAAACATGTTGCCCTAATACAATAATAAACATAATAAAGTTTTGTTGTGTTTGACTGATACATCATTGTGTGTTTATAAAAGAG
>Ga0123352_10008907_pt1 | contig 15651 bp, 12 predicted proteins | sample TergutLab28metaG_FD_89700 | JGI IMG/M metagenome (GOLD analysis project Ga0123352, IMG submission 89700) | Labiotermes labralis P1 segment gut microbial communities from Petit-Saut dam, French Guiana - Lab288 P1 | ecosystem: Host-associated > Arthropoda: Insects > Digestive system > Gut ... | reverse complement strand
GTGCAAGATAGACACTGATCACCATACACTTCTGTCAACAAATTGTAAGTTTCTGTGGCAGATTTTCCAAGTTTTGTGAGGAATTTGATGTTAACACGTTGTTCCACATTAGCACTCGGCATTATTCCGACGGAGCTCAGACACACGATCTGCTTCTAACAATGGTCACGGCCAGACTAACCGATGCGCGTGAATGAACCTTTGTGTGACGGTAGAGTGAAGTCCACGGGTCAATGCCCTACCCTCCTCTTCGTCATCGATGTGGCCAGAAATGAGTAATAAAAGCAATCCGGTTTCTTTATTGCCACACCTCGTATTTGATATGTCCTTGGGCCCTGTTCTGATTGGTTTTACGTCCATATACTTCACATACATTTTTAATGTAAAATGGGGAGGTCTCCTACTTTCTGTACATACTGACATTCTTGTATCATGGCCTGAGTCTTGGGTCGAAACTAGTTGCCATCCAATAAATTTGTTTGCAAATTGTTTGTTGGTTGTGATTGAGAACTTTGATAGATGTTACAATTGATACAGCAAAGGGGATGGTCCATGTAAAGCATAATCTTTTTACTTAATTTCATATCCCCAGCTGCAGTGGTCCATTAATTATGAGAATGAAGCTCTATGCAAAATGAAAATTCTACATTGCATTTTATGATTTTGTACATTAAAAAAAAAAAATTTCTGGGTAATTTAAAGATATGTTAACCACACACATTCTGACTGTACATTAATTGGCACTAATGATGCTTTAACCTCACAAGTTCATGTATCTGCTGTGTCATTATTGCCATTTGTAGGAAAGTAAATTATGCCCTCTGGTTTCATCATAATGTCTACACCAAGTATAGGAAGAACCAGTTCATTCAGCATGTATAGTCTGTCATCTTAAGTGAAGATTATCAAAGTTGTTTGAGAAAAAAAAGTGATGAGAAAACATTTGGTCCTAAGACAGAGGAAGTGAATGGTGGATGAATAAAGTTGTGTATTAGGGAGCTTCATAATTTTTTATGTTTTGACAGATACTGTAATGACAAGATGAAGACAGATGAGATAGATAGTCTGAAGTAGTTTGTAGGGGAGTGGTGAGAAGTACATGGTTGTAATTGTAACACCTGAAGGTAACTGCACAGTTGAAAGACATAGGTGAACATGAGAGGGTAAAATTGAAATAAATCCTTAGCAAAAAGTATGGGACTGTGGACATGTTTTGGCTGGCTGAGGATGAGAAGTGTGTCAATGTGTCAGTAAGCCTATGGTTTCCATACCAGCTGGAGACTTTTTTTGATGAGCATCGTGTGTGTTTGAAGAAATAGTGTACTTGTTTAGTAAAATATTGAAACTTAAAAAGCACTTAAGCTCCTGCCTTATTTATACCTGCATCTCGTGCCATTTAATGTACTGGAAGTTTGTACATCTCTTTACTTCCCCATTTGGGTTACCTGATGTGTATACACCCCTCCATTTTTAGCCTTTTGAAACTGAATTCATTTATATTCATATTTAAAAATTCAGATTCTGCCTCACAGGGAAAGTACAGCATCTCCATTGCAAAGACCACGCTTTTTATGGTTTATGGGGAAATTGTTGTTGTTTATTCTGTAAACCTTACAAACCCTTAGATACATTCGGAGAAAATTGGATTTGTTTTGGGGTGGGGGTGTGGTTTCATACACATGCTTTGAAGGATTAATCACTGCTGTCTTAGTTCTGCACCTTTGGTGACTCCCAGGACAGATGGTAGCCTCTTATGTTCCAGTTACTCTTTCCTATATGACAATGTTTGTATCTTTTTAAATTGTGAGTTCTGATAGTTTAGTTGGTTAAGTTCTGGGTAAGGGCAGTACAGCTGTATTTTAGTTTATTGTAAGAATGCTGGAATTTTTTACTGCTGTATCCAGCATGACCATCGGGATGCACTTATCTAATCGGAATGTATTGCTAACTAACCACGTACAAACAGTGTTACAATATGGCACGCATGTACTTTTACCTCTGTACCTACCATTTGCCCTGATGTATTTAGAGAGAGTTTCATCTTTTATATGGAATTCTGTCTTTACTGAAAATGGGGCTCAAAAGTGCACCTTAAAACTACTGGCCACCTGATTACCTGTTCATCCATAGTCTTAAAATATGCTTCATACAAAATATGTGTAGGGGGTATTGAAAGACTTGGATATTGTATATTGAGATCAGGGAAGGATATAGCTTCAATGTAGTCATGATTTAAAGCTTACAAAGTTAACACTCGCAGTTTACAGTTTAGTTACGTGAGTGCATCCTGTGCTTTGTGGTGTGTCTTGTCTGAATTGTAACCCTCTTCATCATGAGAAATTATGTGTCTCACGTCTTTCCTGCTGATATTTCATGTTCATGCTATTCCTGTCTTTGTTGCATAGATGATATATGTTGCTGTTTGGCTTAGGAGGTGGAGAATATTTTATTTTGTGACCTTGTTTGTTACATGCTTTGTGACTTTGGATGTCCATTCCCACAGATATTCCAAGTTTATACTATTCGAGGGTTTGTGCCATGTAGGTAATATGTTGCTCTTATGTTGGTTTAAAGGTGGAGAATATTTTACTCGGTGACAGTGGTCACTATGTGCTATGTGACTTTGGATCTGCAACAGGAAAAGTGCTTAACCCCCAGGTACAAGGTGTTTCAGCTGTTGAGGAGGAGATAAAAAAATATACCACCCTGTCATACCGTGCTCCTGAAATGGTTGACATGTACAGTGGTAAACCCATCACCACTAAGGCTGATATTTGGGTAAGTAACGTTTGCTAGTTGTGTTTGATATGGCATTACTTGCAAGGGATGTGATTTTTATTGCTGCTGTGTCATCAGTACCCATCCTTTGTGAATGGAGTGTATAAATGTGAGACATGTAATAGTAATGCGTTGTTCCTTATTTTATTGTCCTGATGTAATAAAGTTCAGTATTAAAAAATATTGAAAATGTAAACAATTGGGCACAACTGCAGGTGACTTTGTTCATTGTGAGAAATATGTGGCAGTAAAGCTGAAACATCTTAACTTAGTTTTTTCTTATATATATAGTGAGAGGAAAATATTTCAGAACCTGGTTACAAAAATACAATTATTTTCAGGCATACACAATTGATGAAAAAGAGTGACATACAAATTCATATTTTATTTACTTTAATTCTTTTCGTGCTGGTGGTATCCTCCAGACACGCAGTTTATTGAAAGGGGATCTGTGGTCTTCTGGTATTTTACACAATGTCAAATGATAGTTTCTTACTGATGATAGGGACAACCAGTTGGTCCCATCTTTAAAGGTTGAATGTTTGACGTTTGAAGATGGGACTGATAGGTTGTACCAAAACATTGGTATGAAACTACCATGATAAGCTGCATGAAATCTCAAAATAGCAGAGATCTCATTTACATCATGACAGAAGCCTGAAATCACAGGCTGTTGGAAAGGGTTGGACAGCTACAGGCAGCTCGTGTGTGACTATATGTGACTACAGTTGACCTTTTGTTTGCTGGGTACTGTGTACGTAGTTTCACTATACACAGTCTGTTAGTACTTCCATGTTCAGAGGACTGTTTACTTGTACAGCACATAAAGCAGTATGTAGTTTAATAACAGTTTAATGATATTGCTCCAGCAATGCATTTGGTTTCTAGTATTACAGTAGGACATTATGTTCTTTTATCATGAATGGCCTTTTGGCAGTTATATTGAACATTATCCATTATGGTGTACTACTATACAAAACTTTCAGAATTAGGGGGTGAATTCCATTGTCAGGAGTCTGTTGTTGTGTTGACACTTTTATTGCCATTTTTATTTAACCATTATTGGCAGTAATTTGGCTAACTTCATGTGACTGGTGATTAATTAGCATACAGGTTTAGTATTCAAAGTGATTTGTGTCATATCTCAGCTACCATTACTAGTAGTGAACACAATGAAAATACTTTCATTGTTGCACCGTGCATTTGACTCAAATTCACTTTTTATTTCACCAACATATGCACTTATAAATCGATGAATTTTAATGTTAGTACATTAAAACATATAAGATATATAATAAGCAATAACCCACAGTCAGCATATGCAATGCACATATTACAGAACAGACATGAATATGGACCAGCAATAGAAACCTTACAGTTAATAAAAGCATGCACCAAGGGAACACGAATGAGCTGTTGGGAAAACCTGTACATGCAAACCTTTCATAACCATGGAACAATGATCACAGAACAGCAAATCGGTGATCTCAACCCCCCTCTACAATGTAATAAATGAATCAACATACATAACACATAACACATGCTCAGATACAAGAATCCAGCACAAGGAGGAACAAGTAACAAGAAATCCAACCCACATGTACGATATGGTAAGAAAATACCCTAAATTATCCAGTAAGCCTAATTAGGAATGAATAATTATATATAATATAATATTTGACAGTATTGTCAGTTTGTAAATAACATCTCTTGATGATAACTAATAGGTTATGATTTATTTCCAGACATGCTGCCAACATACTTAAAAATAAACATAGACTAAAAGTGACTTTATTAGGTACGAACCTGCTCCATGATGATGGTTTTAGAAAAAAACTGGAACATGTTGGAGTTTTAATATCATAATGTTTTATCTTTTAATGTTTTAATGTTGGTAACATTAATATTGATTGATTTATAAGTGCATATGTTGGTGAAATAAAAGGTGACAATGAAAATAGATTGCTGCTATTTGTCAGGATGAAAATCATTCATCTAAAGATGCAAGTAGAGCCAGCCTCTAAAAAGTTATTTTTACTAAGTGTTTGTCAGGTAATCTAATGGATTGTCCAGCATAATTACTTGTAATGAATCATCAACTGTCACACTTCAGAAAAACAGTGGAGACAGTCCATTTTGTTGTATGTTAATTAGTAAGTGTTGTTTCATTTTTCTTCTTAGCATTTAACTTGTAGACTAGCAGCTGAAATTAATGACTGGTATAAGTTCAAAATTTCCGTATTCTTTACACACTGTTCCAGGCATTATGAATATGAAATTGATAGCTCATTTGGTTGTGAAAAATTTCTTCCTTATTTTACTTGTGTGTAAGGATGTCTGTTCCTGCTCACCATGTTACCATTTTACAATGTACCAGGACATCTCTTCTTGCTAACCTTATTACTATTTTACCTGTGTAGAGTGACATCTTTTCTTGATGACATATGTTTATCAGAGGTGAAAGAGTAAAATTTTACGTCTGTTATCCACACCATTCTTCATGCATTGTTATCTTTTTTCCTTCAAGTATTAACCAAGGTATGGCTGTCATTTCTGGCAGGGGACGGATTTTTTCTTCGCTTTTTTGGACCCACATACATCTTAGTAGCACATGGTTAACTGATCTCTTTTTCTCTGCTGGTAATTAACTTACTCCGAGTACCAGCATTTGAAGTGCACAGAACTGTACTTGCACACCACTTTACATCTTTATGTCATTTTTTAGGTACAGAGACATACTGCCGCTTTTATAACTGTTTGTCAACAGTAATTGACATGACCATTAGGAAGCAGCAGTATCAGCAGCAGCAGCCACAACAATAAGTGACATTAAGGATAACAAGTTCAACAGTGATGATAATTCTTGTTTATTCATATGACCTGTGGAATGTTCTGTTTCTAATTTTTTTTTTTTCTGCTTGAATGATAAGAGCGTGTCCAACATTCCATTAGTGTTACATCACTTGCCGAGTCTCGGGAAGGTTTAACAGTCGGTGAAGGTAGCAAGAAAAAGATTCGCTGTGATGATAATCTGTAGAAAGTCTAATAAAAACTCACCATTGCTACAGCAGATGCTGAAAAATGTGACCTTTCTGACCTAATACATTCGGTATATTGGTGGAGCACATTATTGACTCTTAAGTTCTTGCCCAGAAATTGTTAAAATATCATGGTGTGCACTCATTGCACACCAGACACAAATTTCTGTGTCATGAAGAGGGAGTTCATGAATAAGCTGTGGATTTTTTGCACTCCAGTAAGGGGTGTTCTGAAAATTCACCTCTCCATGTAATGAAAACTAGGCCTCATAAAAAAACACAAAATGTTTATCAATTTCTCAATTGTGTACAGGTTGAAGAAACAATTACAAAAATGTATTATTGAAAAGTGGATTATGTTTGTTCAAAACATGAACTACCATTGCCTAATGTGGTTGCAGTTGTAACAGTTTTATGGCCCTTTGCACAGATATCTTAAAAATGCTCGTCTCCTGAGCTGAGATTTTCGGTGACGTTTTCCAGCAGACTTATATTTTAAATGCAGCTGCACTAAAAACATATGCTGTTTGATAGTGTACCCGAGTCTAGGCATGCTGTTACATCTCTGATGAAATGAGAAATGCATTTACCAGCCATATACCTGATGAGTAATAGCTCAAGTCTGTTATCACCGACAGTTGAAATTACACTCCTGTTTTTTAAAACATTGCAAGGGAACTTACATAGCCATGGAATAAGGTGTTGCAGCCATGTAATTAGGTGCTGTGTTTGGCCTCTACATTCCCCTGATTTAAAATTTGTGACTGTCATTTTTGGGTACGTTTGAAAGATAAAATATGTAAAACATATACTCATGTTCTGGAAGAAATAAGAAACAGCATCTGCCATGAGATTTCTTCAATTTCTGGGCAAGATCTCCAGAGTAAATAATGTTCTTGACCAGGGTATTGACTGTATTCTGTCAGAAAAGAAACATTTTCAGTATCTGCTGCAGCTCTGGTGAGTTTTCATTAGACTTTCTAGAGGTTATTGAATTTTATCTCCATCGTCAACTGTTAAACCTCCTGAGACTCGGCATATGAGATAACACTAGCAGAACATTGGGCGGGCACTTACTGTACTGTTCGGTAATTAGAAAACACCGTTTAGACGATGCAGGATAAAGCATGTTGTGTTATTCTGTGAACTTGAACCCAAACCTCTACTTCCTTTATGCTTTTTGGTTCTCTCTTTCATGTGACTTTTATGTATGTGGTGGTGTGTTCATGAACATAATCTTCTATGTACAGGGGCCAGCTGTGTCATATCTGCATATGCCCAGTTAAGAAACAGCTAGCTTTATACCTTTGAATATATTACTTAAGCTGTTATGGTTTTGATTTTTAGGCTCTTGGCTGTTTATTGTACAAACTATGTTTCTTCTCCTTACCGTTTGGAGAGAGCACACTTGCTATTCAGAGTGGAAACTTCACCATTCCTGACAATTCAAGATATTCCAGAGGGATGCATTGCCTAATTAGTAAGTTAAAATTTACTTTGATTCATGCTGTGTTATGTGTGTAACAGTAAGTGTCTATATGTGAGTGGAATTTCATTTAGGACTGAGATACTGTGTCACATACATTTTGGAATTTGTATATAAAATGGAGGTTCTAACAGTGGTGACTTTGAGGAATACTGTTTTTTGGGATGTAATGTTGTACATAAGTCTTGAAGCTTTTGCAGCGACAGAATTCAGTAAAATTTTCTCAGCCATATGGCCAAATAAAGGTGTTGAAAGTTTTCCATCATTTCAGGGACTGACTCCATCCCCATCTTCAGGGTGTTGCTGATGGCTTGGTAAGACCAAAACTGATAACTAGGTGTCCTGTTATGTGTTGTGTTTACCTCCTGTGTACAGCCCTTACAGAGGTATTCACAACACACAGTAGCACACCTAGTTATCAGTTTTGGTTTTACCAAGCCATCAGAAACACCCTGAAGATGGGGACAGGAACAGAGTCAGTCCATGAAATGTTGGAGAACTTTCACACCTTAACGCAGCTGTATGTTCTGGCATGTCTGTACCATCCTCACAATTCAAATACCGGATTTAAAACTAGCTGAAACATGATAGATTACATTGTAATGCTCATTATATGTAGCATTCAGCAGCTAAATTCAAAGTGCAGAGTGGGTGGTATACATAATCATATTATAATACATGGTTCTCCTGTACCTTGACAAATGTACATGGACCAACAAACAAAAAAATGGAAGAGGTAAAAGAAGAATTTTACAATTTATTAAAGCAGAATATAAATAAATAGCTAATTCAGACATTGAAATAATACTTGGAGATTTTAATGCAAAAGTTGATAAAAAGACATAAAAACCCAGCACTGGCAATGAAAGTTTACATAATGAAACCAACAACAACAGAATAAAAATGATTCAGTTTGCAATATCTAAAGGTTTTAATGTAAGAAGTACAGCATTTCCACATAAAGATATCAACAAAGAGACATGGTACTCAGCAGACAGTAGGACAGCGAAACAGATAGATCATGTTTTTATTAGTAATAGATTTAGATGTGTGGTAACAGACATCAGAGCAATAAGGGGACCAGACATTGGAACAGATCACAACTTGCTGAAGATAAACTTTAAAGTGAAATTAAGGGTAAAAACTGAAAAGGAATATAATGAGACAAGAAAAATTGTGAATATTTTTCAAAATTCAGAGTAGAAACAAGAATATGCTATAGAACTTAACCCTTACTCTGCTAACGTGGAGAATATGGTGAGCTCCTAATAATGCCAGCAAATGGCAGATGGGATTTAACTCGGCATTTAAAGGGTTAATAATAGGTTCGAAATATTGTAAAATATGGAAGATGAAGATAATAATGACAATAATATTAATGAAAAATGGGAAAACATTAAAACAATGATCAAGTAAATGAAACAACAGCTAATAGGAAGGGGTGAAAACACAGAAACATAAAAAAAAGATGGTATGATGAGGAATGCAAAACTGCAAGATAAGAAATGAAGAAAGCAAGAGAAAAGTGGTTAATAAAAGGAAGAAATAAGAATGAAGAACAGGAGTATCACCAAAAAAGTAAAGAAGCACGCAAAAAATTAGGAATAAGAAAAAGTTATACATTAAAAATGTAATAGAATCAGTGGAAGATCAAAAGCATTATAACACAAGGAAAATTTATCAAACAATAAACTAATTTAAGAAAGGATATCAACAAAAATTTAACATGATTAGGAACAAAAAAAGGTGAATTGGCACTAAATACTAAAGGTAGCAGAAATATGGAAAGAATATTTTGATCATTTACTAAACACAGAAGAACCAAAGGAATTAATTAAAATAGGAAGTAGAGAAATTAATGAAGTTGAAGTAGAAGAACTTACCATAAAAGATAATAAAAAAAAAAAAAAAGTGATGGGAAATTTAAGAAATAACAGGGCGGCTGGAACTGATGGAATACATCTGGAATTAATAAAATACGGAGGAAATAAACTATTGAATAGAATTTATGAAATAGTAAGACAAATTTGGGAGGAGGAAGGAATACCTGAAGAATGGAAAGAAACAATAATAGTTCATATATACAAAGAAGGAGACAGAGGTGGGTGTGAGAATTACAAAATTTTGGCAAATGTAATTTTGGAAAAAATTAAACCATATATTAAAAAAATTACTGGGGACTATCAGAATGGATTCAGAGATGGAAGATCTGTAATTGACAACATATTTGTATTGAAAATAATAAACGAGAAAATTTGGGAATATAATAAGAATGTACAATGTTTATTTATTGGTTTTCAAAAGGCATATGAATCTACACATAGAGACGTGCTATGGAAATGTATTTAAAATTCCTAAAAAATTAATAAATATGTTTAAATATGTTTAAAACATTTGTACGAAAGACAAGAAGTGCAGTTAGAATGGAAGAAACACTGTGTTCCTTTTTTTGAAAATAAAACAGGATTGAAACAGGGTGACTATCACCATTATTATCCAACTTAGCATTACAAAAAGTGATACAAAATATAAAAATGGTTCCTAGTGGCATAAAGCTTGGTAAAGAACAATTGAATGTATTAGCCTGTGCAGATGACATTGTATTAATTGGAAAAAATGGAATAGAAATAAGACAGCTTTTTTTGTAGAAATAGAAAACATTGCAAGAAAGTTACAGCTACACATAAACCAATAAAAAAACAAAATAAAATAGGACAATTAACAATAAAAAATTATACATTTTAAAGAGTTGAAAATTTTGAATATTTAGGTGTTATGCTCAGTGAAGATAACAATCACCAAATACATTTACAAGAAAGAATAAAAAGCTCTAATAGAACATACTTTATGCTACAGAAATTTTTTAGAAATAAAAATGTATCTAAAAAACTAAAATTAAGACTAAAGAACACAATAATAGAATAAACTTTAACATATACATCAGAATACTGGATACTAACAAAGAGAGATAGAAAGCAAATAAACATTTTTGAAAGGAATGTGTATAGAAGAATTTTAGGCACAGTATTTGACACTGAAGAAGAAAATTGGAGAATATTAACCAATAAAGAAATGTATGCAGTGTTTAAAAAACCCACTGTAGCAGTGACAATAAGATTAAATAGATTATGTTGGTTTGGGCATATACAGAGAATGGAAGAAAGTAGAATTCCCAAAAAAGTATTATATGTGAATTTGGAAACAGTGAGGCTGAGAGGAAAACCAAGAAAGAGATGGCAAAATGAAGTGAGTGAGGATAGAAGACTAGTTGGAGGAAAACGGTGGATGGAAAGGGTATATAACAGGAATGGAAGAACCTCCTGAAAACAGCAAGGAATCGTCGCATTCTGCACGTGCCAATGGAATGAATAAAAGTATTACATTTACACCATATTGATTTTTGCAGTTTTTGTAAAATATGTAAAATCAAAGAGGATGGTTAAAGTTCTGTATTTATTGTATCATTGTGGTATACACATGTGTATACAAATATCTAGTGTTGTATGCAGTCATTTATGGATTATGTCCTTGTGTTATGTGCCTTGTAGTTGGTGCAGGAGGTGAGTGCTTATGTACAACATTTGTGTCTGTTCAAACAACCTTACTGGATTCTGGATTTAAAATTTCCTGTTAAGAGGTTTTCCCATGTATAAAATGTGTTTTTAAAGTTCTGCCACTGTGCTGTTGGAGATATGTGTTAAAGTTTCTACACAATGAGCACCTTTCAGCAGCATTGTGCTGTGTTGCAAGGTAGAAACAACAGGGTTGAAGGATATATTATTCTCTCTCTCTTTTAACATGGGTATTGGAAAAGATAGTTCTCATTTTGGATGCTTGCAAGTGACATCAGTTAGAGTAGATTCTGTTTGTTACTTCCCAGGAACATGTTATGTGTGTGTTGGTCTTTAATTAAGACGTGACTGCTTGTAGGTGCATTTGCAAAATTGCAAAAAATGACTTAGCTGTGTCATGTTTTTCTGTCCGTCTGTCTGCATGGAACAACTCAGCTCCCACTGGATGGATTTTCATGAAATATGTTTGAGGATTTTTCGAAAACCGCTTGAGAAAATTCGAGCTTTATTAAAATATGAAGAGAATAGTGGGTATTTTGCATGAATACCATTTACATTTTAGATCATGTCTCACACGGTTCTACTTAGAATGAGAAATGTTGCAGACAAAAGTTTTAGAGAAAATCAAAACACACATTTTATGTTCAATAACTTTTTTAGAACACTGTGCCATTTATGAGATAATGTGAAAAAATGTTACATATCTGGGCAGGTGACAGATGGCAATGTGGTACATGCGCACTGTTTGTAGGATACCTGAAGCTACACACATACACTCATAATATGTAATACTGTTTTTCCACTGCAACAGTGGTTGCATGAACACACCTCAGTGTTATGTTATACATACATTACCTGTCTTGTTATTAACTGCATGTAGACGAAAACAAAAGACTTTGATCATAAAAAGAAGGTTATTTTCCTTCAGTAGGCCTACCTGTATTGTAGTTGTTCCCTTACGAACTTAGAAGTAACAGCTTGTCCCATATACTGGTAGTTAAGTGTATGGGAGAGAAACTACTTGCACAGCTAGCAACTTGGCTAGTGATGAAATTTCTCTCTAATATTTACTGTGTAATCAACATAATATATTGTGTCAGGTCACAAGTGCCTAACAGTTCTTTTTACACCTTCCCCTTGACATGTTTCAGTTTCTTTGGAACCATTATCAAGCAGTTTTAGTAAAATTCATACCATAGTGGCTTATCATATTCAAATTGGCGTTATGTGTTGCCGTCACCCACATCAAATTTGTTGTGGTTTACAGGAAGCAAATTTGACACTATCAAAGAACTGAAACATGTCAGAGTAAAGGTGTAAAATGAACTGTTAGGTACTTGTTAATTTCTTTGTGTGTTATGTTGCTTGAACAATAAATATTGGGACTGTGTTCACAGAAAATGCAACATTATAAAATTTATCTCTCTTTATGGGGTCTCATGCGTTATTACAAACAGACCATTCCATGACACCCCTGATATACATACATGTACATACTGTACATTCAGTAGGTACAAATTGTGGTCAGAGTGAAAACATGATGTGGCATGAGACATCCAGTCAACATCTTTACATCCTAAGTTTTTAAGATTAATTTTATCCTCCTCCCCCTACTCCTTGTCCTCCTCCTCCTCCTCCCCACCCTCGTCCTGCTTCTCCCTGCTATATCTGGTTCTCCTGAGCTACAGCTGTGTGTATAGTACTGCAGTGTTGTGTGTGGTTTTATATGGATGAATGAGGACCAGAATAGTGGAGAAAATGAAATAACATGAAATTTAAAGAGTTGTCATAACAGTAGTTCATGGAAACATTTAGCACACAAAGTCAACTGTAATTGATGTTCAGTGTGAAATACAAGTTTTGGCTGAGGTTATTACCATTAAAATGCAACTGATAATGACCATTGAAATTGTGGGTAGTTTGCAGAGTACACCATGCATTGAAATCTAGCACCAAAGGATTAATGACACTGTCATTGTCTGTAATGCAGACTAAAAATGATGTGGATAGTCTGTGTTGGAACTGGTCCTAGCCCAGGTGGACATGAATGAATGAATGAATGACTGACTAGTCTAAATAAATAGTGTGTTTGAGCCCTTGACAGTCCCAATGCACTTAGGCCTTTATCAACAGGTGCTTTGTGCCCTTTTACTAGATTTTGAGTCATGGTAGTCCTGTCTATTTAATAAAGTTCCAGTTGGTCCCAGGCTTAGATTTCTATCATCCTCATGGTCTAAAAAGAAGGAACCCACATAAGTATGTTTAAGTGTGGCCAGAGCTTCAAACTTACACATAACTTGAGCTGAGGTTTCTTCCTCTGGTTCACACTTCTTACAAAAAAGGACTTTCTATCTGTACCTTTCTGTATAAATGCCTTCTAGGGTTGCTACGTCCAGTTAAAAGGCATATAATCACCCTGGATTGTATTCTATTAAAGGGCAGTAACATTGGTTTAGCAGCGAGTTTAAGGCCTAAAATGAATTCCTAAGCCTGCCTCTGAGTACTGGTAAGAACTTGCCACAGAGTACCATGCTGATTAAACAACCAATCCTTGATTCTGTACCTAATGTTCTGCCTCAAGATTCCCATGGTTGGCTCTGGTCCAACAAACTGGTGAGCAGAACTTGACCTTGCAAACTCATCAGCGATTTCATTTCCACGTACACCAGAATGTCCGGGGACCGAGATGAGGCTCACACAGTGGTGAGTGAAATGATGATCTAGCACCCTTCAGCACCTTAGTACCAATTGGGCATAGTTTTAACAGTCTGAAGAGCTTTTAAGGCTGTTTGACTGTCAGATCAAATAATAATTTACTAATGTAATCTGTTGAATTTCATGGTCATGGGCCAAGATAGCATATATCTTGACCAGGAAGACTTTTGTTTATCTCCCAAAGGTTACTATGTGCCAGGGGTGTCACAACCTCAACCTTACCGCCAAACAGCCAGTTGTCATGAGTCCAGCAGTTCAGTTTCATCCAGTGCCTCTGATGAAGATGATGCTGGTGAAAGTGGGCCAGGTGAACAGACTCAACAGCCAGTAACCCTACAATGGACATGCCCCTCTTGCCTTCAGAGCAGTGTAGCACACACATATACAGGGGGCCCAAGAGGAAAGAAGGACAATGAAGCGTCCCACATAAATGACGGCTCCAGTCCACTCAGTGTTTTTCTTCTGTATTTTGCAGAAATTATCAGTCTGTTGGTAGTGGAGACTAACTGCTACTACCAAGATTACATAGACGGACTTGATGGTGGACCCTCTCCTGAACCTGACGTTACTGAAGCCGAAATGTTTGTTTTTCTGGCATTGACAATACAGATGGGACATGGCATAAGAGACAAACTGACAGACTAGTGGTCAACATTGGATCAGGTATACACACCTTTCTATGGCACCATAATGAAACAGGACCGATACCTTCACATCCTTCATTACTTACATTTTACTGACAACAAGAATGAACCTGATAGGACAGACGAAAATTTTAACAGACTACGGAAGATACGAGACTTGTTTGAAATTCTAAATGTCACATTTTCCAAATTTTACAACCCTTCCGATAATCTGGCTATTGACGAAGTTATTGTTTCCTTCAGGGGAAGGGTGATTTTCAAACAGTACATACCAAAAAATGCAAGCGTTTCGGCATCAGAATTTTCTAACTTTGTGACTCGACTGGATACACATATGACATGGAAGTATGCATGGGGAAGTACAGACAGCACACGGCACAGCATGTGACAGCAACCCATGCAACAGTGACAGAACTGACGAGGAAGATAGAATGACGTGGGCACAGCTTATACATGGACAATTTCTTTTCTTCTCCTGAATTGTTTGATGACTTGACCAAGAAACAGATTTACTGTTGTGGCACTGTCAGGCTGAACTGAAAAGGCATGCCACAAGACCTGAGACTGAAGACAACAAAACTGAAAATGGGAGACATTTGCATAAGGACCAGGGCTGACTTGACGGCAATACTGTGGCAGGACAAGAGAGATGTATGCATGTTGACTAATATTCACAGTGCCCCAGCGGAAGGTAATTTCTGCAATGAAGGAGGAAAAGCCATAAAGCCGCAAATTGCGATGGATTATAACCATCATATGGGCTATGTGGATAAGGGTGACAGAATGGCTAACAGTTACTCCATCAGCCGTCGCATTCTTCATTCCTTGTGTGGGGGTAAGAAAATGTCACATAGAGATTTTCGATATACCTTAGTGAGGAATATGTTGGCACATGCTGGACCAGAACGGAGAGTACCAAGGCCATTAGGTAGACCACCTAACGTTAAATCTCACGTTGCCAGGCTTTGAAGTCTGCAGCAGCAAACATTGGCCTATCCCGTCTGAGACGCGGCTGAGGTATTGCATGTGTAAGGCCAGGGGTGTGACACAGAAAGTGTTCATGAAGTGCCGTAAATGTGAAGTGGGACTGTGCGTAAAAAAACATGTTTTGAAGATTACCACACAAAGGCACAGTTCTAACAACATCAGGTGCAACCTCCTTAACAAACCCTGGGGACTCAAGCCAATATGTAAGTAGAAGAAACTGAAATTTTTGTATATTCCATACAATTTGTTTGTTCACGAACTAAAATTATTACTGCTTTCTTGAACACATGCAGAAATGTCTCTGTCTTATTTCCCGAAAAATGCCGTTTAATCCATTATTCAATCTTTTTTGGTTCCTGGAATATTAACGTTTTTTGTAAACTATGTGCTAAAATTTAAATGTCTAGCGAAAAGAATGTCGTACGCGAAGG
>Ga0123352_10008905_pt1 | contig 15652 bp, 9 predicted proteins | sample TergutLab28metaG_FD_89700 | JGI IMG/M metagenome (GOLD analysis project Ga0123352, IMG submission 89700) | Labiotermes labralis P1 segment gut microbial communities from Petit-Saut dam, French Guiana - Lab288 P1 | ecosystem: Host-associated > Arthropoda: Insects > Digestive system > Gut ... | reverse complement strand
ATTCACGCATGCGCACTAAGGTTCAAGGTCGGCTCATGCAAGCGCGCTAGATTATAATCCATCAGGTGTTCGCATAAAAAAATACGGTCGGATACTTTTCTAACAGACCTCGTACATCTACCCCTCTTTGTGCCTGCATGACCTCTTGTAGGGCGAACTCTACCTTTACTTTTATATGCTTTCATGCCATGCGCAAGGAAAACTACCTTTACCGATTATTGGAATCGTCGGATTCATTTTGACATTGGATAGCGTTGTGACATGCAAGGGTATCGGTATAATCCCGACATAGGGCCGACCGTTTATTTGAAAGGGCGACGAACCACTAGGGTCATTTTTAATTAATTTAATTTTGTACATCTTCCGTGTAATTTACACATATAAATGATTACTCATCGTGTGTCAACATATAGGATTTACCGCTTGATAAAGGAGAAGAATTTTCGCCTTTTCAAGATATTTGCATACAGCAGTTTTTAATAGCTGCCTTGTATAATTTTAATGTAATACTGTACATTGTAATTTCAATACCATATTGGCATTGACCATTATTATACTGAAAGCTATACAATAACGCTATATATATATATATATCCTTAAATACTGATACCTCCTGGCTACGGACAGTACATATAGTGTTCCTTATATTCGAAAGGTAGTGCAGTTTGTTAGTGACGAACTTATTTATTTGATTTAGTTCATATAATTTCAAGAACATAGGAGTTGTCAGGGTTAGTCCATTTTGGACTTCGTGACATCCAAAGGTCTCGAGGTGGCCTTTGCAAAGGACCTGAAAGAGTTAAGAAGTAGTCATTTTGGGCTCTTTATTCGCTTGGCGTGTATGTCGTGACACTGTTTGTTGCTTTGTAGTGACGTCCAGATGAAGTATAGACTGCAGAGACTGAGCTATTCGTAGATATTTTTCTTGTGTTTTGGAGCATAAAATCTCTCAGCACATTGTCAGAGTTGCTACGATTCTGTCAGTAATGGTATTCAACTCCCACTAACATGATGACTTGTGAAGCAGAAGGCTCTTTATAGAAGGGGATTCTGGCATAAATCTTGCACCATTCTGTGTCTACGATTTATCACTCTTGAAAGGGGAATCCTGTGTATTGGTAAAGGCAGCGCATTCTTTTTTGCGTCAGAATGGTAATATGTATGTTGTGAGGAGCTGCCAAGGCTCAAAGTACTGTTGTTTTTGAGCAGTCGTTTGGCTTAGAAGCTCAGATTACCTGCAACTCTCGTATTCGCGGTAGCCAATTCACTATGCATTATTTTCTGTGAATACACATACGTTTATTTACTCGTAACGTTGCTTTATTTCCTTTATTTCTGCCTGATTCATGGATAAATATGTGCCCATGTTACCATGAGCCCCAGGACAAATTTGTGCTTTTACAGCGATTTTTACAGGCGAGCGTAGTTGAAATCTTCAGCACACGTTTGTTCCCGTATACCTATAAACATTTTCAAACAAAACTTTATAACGAAAGCGAAAAACAACGTAACGAATGAGCGCACTTAAGCGGTGATGATGATACTGGCGGTGATGTATGTCGTGCATGGTCAGTAGCTTTGCTTATTTGTGGTACTCTCGTTGACAGGGTTTAGGCGGAGAATATAGCACAAACGACGAACATAAAAGCACGTGCTTGTTACCGTGTTGTTGCTCTTTTAAAGCACAAATATTGAATACCCATTTTTAGCCAGTTTTGAATGATTTTGTACCCTTCGTTGCTAAATGTGCCGCCTGTTTTGTGCGCAGAAATTGCAAGTCCGGGATTAACGTTTGTGGTGGGAGACATTATTCAAGAGTGTTGCATGCCATATCACATTTTTATGTGAGTCTGCCGAAGGATGTGAATATTGGACTACATACTTCTGATTTAAGCCAACAATGTATACGAGCAATCTAATGATCAAATCGGGGATGATGAAGTGGCCGAGGCATGTATCTCGTATGGGACGGGTGAGATATACTCGTACGTAGGAAAGTTCGGCCAGGAAACCTGAAAGGGAGAGTCCACAGTGGCGTCGCAGAGATACTTTGAAGGATAGTAGTAAAATTGCTTTTTAAGGAATGAGGTATAAGCATATCGACAGAAGTCTGTAGTCAGCGGCTGCCTCCTCTGAACGCGGGAATGAATTTTCGGAAACCGTAAAGGAAGGGAAGATTCTTGGCCATCTGAATAAGCATCGGCTGATTGTGGATTCTGCTCAGTTAAGTTCGTGATTGTAGGATTTTACCTGTACGGAAGGCGTGATGCGAATTTGTGGTTTTTCAGTGTATTTTATCTGAATATTTCATGTGTGAGAAGTCAGAATCCGAAAAATACGTCGGAGACATTGGTCCAAGTGTAAAGCTGCTGTTACAAAGATTAAAACATTTATTGCGAAACAACTTTGCCCCATACTTTTGGCAGTTTCCAAAATCTGTTGAAATAACTTGAAAGATGCTAGTTGTTTTGGTAATACGGAGAACGGTGTGTTCTGTAAATCACCTTTTGCGAACCCCTTCTTCCTTCGATGTTTGCTTATGTGGGTTGTCCAGGTGCCGAGAATGTGTAAATACAGCTACACTTGTCTCACACACATGTTTGTTTATTTGTTATGTGTGATGTGCGAATTAATGTCTGTCGTTATATGCTGTTGGTATTAGTTCCGACGAACCGTTCGCTGCTGGACATTGAAGTCTGAGCGTTAACCAAGTGTTTTCACGCGAGAATCACTACAGTTTGCCCCTTCCTCTGTCATCGGCTGCTGCTATGCAATATGCCGTGTTATACATAACTATTTTGTTTCATTCTTCACACTAAGGCCCAGTAGAGGTGTGCTCCTAGACATAGTATGAGTTGTGCTGTTTCGATCAACAAAAGTAAATTGTGTGTTATGATGGACATTGCTAAAATAGATATAAATGCTTAGTGTGTCTGCTTACTAGGCTATTCTTCTGCGAAATAGGACTGACCTTGTGTGTCCTGTGCATGATATGTAATGCGCTGGAAGACGCGCTGAACTGAGAGTAGATAGATAATTTAAAAAAAAAAGTGTTTTGTGTTGCTTACATTTATACCTATGTTAGGATGATCCGTTGGTTAAAATTTTAACGAAATGTTCCTTTATATTGGTTTTCACGGTGGGCCAAGGATGAAAGGAAAGACAGAAAGAAGGAAGGAAAGAGAGGAACAGAAGAAAATGCCAGCGAGTCCCGTCTTCTTAGATATGACGCTCTATGTATCGACATTTCAGAGGAACCGAATGCCTCCATCGTAGTATTAACCGCAGAGATAGCCTGAAATATATCGAGTGGGAAGTGGCACTATAATGTTTATTTTTTCTGATATGGCCAGATTAAATAAATTCAGTTGACTGAAGGTTAGGACGTCTGATTGGGAGATAACCTGTTCGGAAACCGGGTATCCTAAGCATAGGCGAATCTCGGAACAACTTGTGACCTTTAAGAAACTTTCCATATACGTTATGTAGCTTATGCATTTGGGAATGCATCGTAAAATAGAACTAGTCTTCGCTTAAATAACTTGCAAGGACCCACATATATAATCTGAACTTTCAGGGCTACTGAATTCTACACGATCACCCTTCGTAACTTTGTTGTCACGACGCGCTCAGTGTGGTCGGTGATTCTCTTTCGGGAAACGGGTGTGGTTCACTGAATCACATTTAGTTTTAATTATTTCTATTTTATTTGCTGTTTTATTTACTCAATTTATTCTTGATATAAAACAATGGAGCACTATATGAGGGAAACAACTAGATCATTTCTAGGAAACTGACCCAGTCACTTCTCTATACTCCTACTTACACCACACTCGTACGCGACTGAATTCCTTACTGGACTGCTAGCGCCCGTTATCAGCTCCTAACATTTTCTCGTTTAAATCTCTCCCCTCCTACCTATCGCCAAAGGTCCCGAATATACGTTGACAGATTAACTTACAACGCATGCCATGAACCGTCCGTAATTGACGCCAGCAATCCTAAGTAACAGCTATACTAAAAATGATCGGCTACAGAATTTAATACAACTTTCTCGGGCTAGGAGCCGCGTCAGGTAGTTCAGCGGCAAGTAAACCAACCTTTCGGGAACCATCCCTGTTCTCACAGATCTGTATTGAAGTTTCCACATGTTTGAACTATGAGCCAATTACTCATTTGCATGATAAGGTAGGTTAATTATAAGGATACGTAACTGTGAGTTTTTCTTCGCCAAGTAGTTGTTAATTTGCGTAATAAGGACCAACAGGATGCACTTTTCTCTCTTAATTTATTTCAGTAATAATTCTCTACATGTTTCGAATAGATTAACTATTCATCATCAGGAGGTATTTTACTGTATATGCAGCGTATGGTATTTATCATGCTGAAAATGTGCTAGGGAATTATTATTGAAAAAAAAGAGAAAAGTGCATCTTGTTGGTCGTTATTACGCAAATATATCACGTTGCACGGTCCTCAGAATGTCAAATTTAGTTGTAATTTGTTTTTTTCTAATACTCCATCCGCAGTCGGTGTTTTCAGTCGACGTAATAACCTCTGTGGTTGATAGAGCATCATTCCGTGACTAACAACATGCATGAACTAATCACGCCCGGAATTAAGCTATGATGTGGTTGTGGAATAAGCCCCATTTAATTTGTAACAACCGATTAGGGGTATGACGCCTGTGGCATCTCCATGTTGGGAAAGCCGTGGCTGAATGAGTACTGTGTTGTTTGACCACAGGGGTGTATAGGATTTCGTTATAATTCCGAAACATGCCCGAATGACTACCGATTAGCGCAGGCATTCTTCAGAAGACGACAAAAGTGCGTTGATGTGACCGAGCCAGTTCAAAGTGCATGCGAAATGTTCTCGTTACGGGTTCTCTTTCTTTTGTTGAGGGAACTGATACAAGTATATGTATTACGTGACACATGCAAGGTAAAAATATTCGCACATCACGTTGAAGCGGTTGGAACACATTGGTCAAGAACGTGAATGAGGGTTAATAACCCTTCTCCTCTGTATGTGTTATAGAGTCGAATGGTAAGATGACTGAATCACAAATTGTGGAGTTCATGGGGAAGAAAGAGTTTGTGGTTTTCTTTAGGTCCAATGCATTATCGCCGCATTTGGCAAGAAATACTGCGGGATGCGTCGAGAACTCCCAAGTCACGTTCGTTGAAATTCGAACGTGGGGCCTCCCGATTAAGAAACCGACTGTTATTCACAAGTCCTGTGATCAGAGTGCCGCAACTACGAAACCTAATATTTGGTACTGTGAATTTGTTTTGGTTGCCACGATTCAGTCTTAGAACCTACGCCCACTGAATAAACACTTTATCTCGGGTGTGTTAATGAGGTGAAGTGATATCGTGGGGTTCTATAGCCAGACACGGGATAAGCATGACGTCTTGAATTTCACAAAAACATTTGTCTTTGTCTGTCTGTCTTTTTATTCCCAGCTTATAGTAATGCGACACCGTATTACGCATCCTGTCTGTTGATTGAAAGTGTCTGTAATACTAACCTTTACACGTAAAACCATTCACTAGATGTTTGTGGATTAATTACTGCGGCATATGACAATGAACATCTTCTCTAATGGCTGCTGCAGCAGACTTCCTTCCTCAAGCAGACAGTTCTTATTAGATAGGATTTAAAATGTGGTTACCCTACACCCGAGTTACCAGTTGTAACTTAAAGTTCTTCAAAAAGATTTACCTCACAGAGTGTATTCAGCCTTTTTTTAAACGACGAACTGGCTAATTATTTTGTAATTGTTTAAGAATTTATACCTCACATATGAAAAATAAGTGACTAAAATGTACTACCAATCCACTTCCACAATCTCTAGACAAGCTCTGTTGTAACTACAAGCGCACCGTGGCATTTTGTGCGTAGTTCACAGCCTGAAGCAGAAGGGACTCACAAGCCTTCAGTTCAGGAAATTTTCGAAAGCGGCATTGCGCCATATCGTAAGCCTTCGCTGTTTGAAATATCAGATGCCGTAAATCGATGCGTTTTTGCTAACATCTGTGGAAGAGACGCTGTGTTGGTAAGAGCACAGAGTAAGGCGTCGCGACGTTTCATTCTTGGTTGAAGCGTCTGCAAGCTGCTGCCTTGGCCCGGATAAGATAAATTCACCCTCCGTCTGCAGTGGGAAGCTGTGTGTATCGCTTAATTTGCGTCGAGCCGCATTGCATGCTGGTTTTACATATGGTGCTACTGCAAGTTCCCGTTCACTTATGAACCTGCCATTCTTCCGAATCGCGCCCGTCCCCGTAGGCTTTCTTTCGAATGATTGCCGTAAGGTGACGCGTACTGTATATCCACATTGTCCGATTTTAGTGAAACTCGTGAAGATCCTGTCGTAATTCGTATATGCCTACTCCGTAGACTTCAATCCGTCGTCTACTTGCATTCAAGGTGACCTTGTTTAATTCACTCTGTCGAGAAGCGTCGAGCTCACAAATAAACTATGTCCAGGAGGAAGGTACTTTAAATACGGCTTGGTCCGTGACGAATATAATTCGAATCATCCCATACTCGTCGATTCAAAAGACTGCAATGTTGAAAAACGAGATAACACAGTGACACAATTTTGCCTTTAGAAGAGTTAATTTATTGCTAACAAATATGAACTTTGTGGATTATCGAAAAATGTGTCAGAGTGTACAGCAGATAACCCCACCCACACACCCACCCCATTCCCCACGTTATGGCTCGTACGAGTATGAAATCGCATACCACGATAATCCATATTGCGTGTAGCGCCAAAGAGAGACGAACAGATTGTAACTGAAAATGCATAGGACTGGACGGCTGCATCGTCCTGGGCCGTTCGGACTTAACGTCTGCTTGCTGTCTAGGTGCGGGGAGTTACTGCGTTACAGGTCAAGTACACATCTACTGGACTGCTGTGTGATTATGGGAACTTGTACAGTTTGCTGACACACGTATTATGGACAGTTTTGTATTACTATTTTTTTTTTTTTAGAAATAACGAGTTCTGTCCAAATATTATAGTATAAGGCATAGACTTACGTATGTATTTTGTGAATTCCCGTGATTTTAATTCAGTGTATCTCCAGATGAAGAATTTAGAATATACGCATAGAGGTGTAATTAGGTCCTTCAGTACTGTGTACCTTAAATGCATGGAAATTAAGATTGTCTAATGATGATGATGATGATAATTTAATAATAATAATAATAATAATAACCGCAAAACGGGATGTGGACAATAGTTTTTTTAAAAATTTGTTTAAGGACACCAGGCCTATCACGGTCGCTGCGCGGTCTCAGGTGTGGGTCTATGGCCGCTTGCTTGCTGGGTTTTCGGGTTCGAATCCCGCCTGGGGCATGGATGTCTGTCTCTTGTAAGTGTTGTGTGTTGTCGTCCAAAGGAGTCCTACCGAGTGTGGTATGTCCGAGTGTAATCTCGAAACCGCAACAATGAGGAGGCTTAGGCGCACTCGGGCTGTCGAGCCGTAAGAGAGACAGAAAAAAAGACACCAAACGTGTACTAAAAATTTACTTTTGTGTGTAGCCGTGTTTACAAGTTAGTGTCATTGGTTCTTATCCTGAGCCATTTGAAACCCCTGAATGCTCTCACATTTCTTTGTCTGCTGTCTGGTTTAATATTAGCCTCAATTCTACGCCTCTAACGTATCGTAATAATCGAAGTACGTCACTTGCAGCCAGAGCCACAGATTTCGCAGCGTTGATCTAGATAGATAAAGGGCAATGTGACCAGTAGGCATAGGGTAATTTGTAAAGTGAATAGTCTTTTGTTGAGATTGTATCGAAACTTCCCTACGTCTCCCACCTACCCCAAATATTGAGTCTGATTCTTAAAAAAAAAAACTCTGACGTCAGAGTAGTGTGCTTTGTTATTGTGGTGGCTTGAGCTACACGACATGTGTTCAAGGCTGTGTGTTCGCGGCAGCGAAAATACCTGAGTAAGGTCAAATGAAGAGGAAATCAATATTTCGTGCACGTGAAGTGATGCTACTTTCTCAAATTTACAATGTATTCGTTTTATCAAAAGCAAATCCCGTCGTTATACATAAAAATAAAAGGACAAATATTGCTTTCTGTTTGTTTGATTCTCTTGGCATTCATTTTTATGACGTTTAGTGCTGATAAAACGTCTCGTTCATACCTTTGACCAGTCATCCAGTTACGGGTAGGCCGTGAAATCCTGAGTGCTGCAGTAACTGGCTTCGGCTAGGTGGTCATTGTTCGGAGCCTTGCAAGCGTGTTTGAAATCCTTTTCATTATTACGCTCAGAGCATTCCCAAAATGAACCCGTTCTTTTTCTGGTGTGTAGAGACAGTCCATGCGTGAATCTGACACTCATTGCCAGTTCAGGACTGAGAATGCGTGGAACTATAGCAAGAATGATAAATTGACTGTATTACTGCTGTTATTTTACTGCCAGAATGACTTTAAAACTGTGTACTGACTGACCATAATACGTAAAGTACATACACAGTTTGTCGCTCAGTGAGTTTATCTGTTGCAAGTTCTGAGGTTTTCGTAGCCGTGTGGCGGAGGATTCCCATCTTCTGAAATATGACGCCGCGTCACTGGGTAAGCCCAATCGGTTCCCGAGGTTTGTAAGCAACGGTGTGGTCTCATTCTGAAGGGTCAGATTGCCTAAGAATGTTTTAAATGAAGCGCAAAGAAGACGCGTTACGGGAATGTTGTGTGTGTGTGTTTGTGTGTGCGCGCGCGCATCACTCCCCCCCCCCCTCCGGCCTGTTTTGTTTCACTTGCGAAATTACTCTGCAGCTTTCTAGAATGTATGGTATTTGGGATGTGCGGGGAAGATTCGGAGAATTCTGTTTTTTATCACTGTCACCCCAGTATAGTCACAGGTTTACGTTATCTCGCATCAGAGTATGTCTCTTTTCTATTCTTGTAGAAGTTTCGTCGTACAAAGGAAGAAATTGGTGCATGGGATAAATACAGGACCGATTTCTTTATGAACTGAAACTTTCACTTGCAAGGCATTTTGGTATAGTACATGAAATAACAAGAAAGACAATTTGTGTCGTTTTACAGCATCATATCTGTGCTGTTTACTGCCTTTGAAATCGCCTGCGTTAAATTAACATACAACGGAAATCAGAAGATATTTGGAATATGTTTATTCCATTGATTACACTTGTGTACTCTTCTGAAATGTCTGTGTTGCTGAATTTCAGGGAGCTACATTACTCTTCAAATGTTTTTTAATTGGAACCGCGACAAACCATTTGATATTTCAGTTAGTTCGATTGAGTGTTCGTGAACCACGCAACCAGTCGGCTTAATCGAACTGTCTCGCCGTGGCTTCCCTCCGTTCCGCTTTTACTCACCAGTTCCTCTGCATGTTAGATTTTCGTTCCCTTATCACGGTTGTCTTAATTACAGTATACTGTGCCGCCCCACACTCAGAATCACATTTCTTTGAGGTTACTGGATGACCAGCGTTCACCTTACACGAAACTGCATTCAGTCAGACGTCGTTAGAAATAGCATACTTTGGGCAATATCGAGCACACCGAATCGTTCGGTATGCGTCGGTACCTGAGAAAGTGAGACTGCTTGGGAGACAGATTTAAACTAAGAACGGCAAGAAGTTTGCTTTTAGACGCAGTATAAATGCATGTTAGGTCTGTTGAAAATTGTGATGTCTGAGGTCCAGAGAGCATATTATCAATTTTCTTTGACTCTAACGCTTGATGTTGGGTTTCGTATACAGGCTATAAAATATGGGTATGAAATACAGGGTCACTCTCATTGATGAATCAGTGTACATTGTCATCTGTCACGGCATCAGATACTGATGTTAATACGCAGTAAATTTTCCACGGAATAAGTGATTTGTTGCTTAATGTCCTGAGTATTGTACTGAATTTGTGTATTTGAAATGAGGCATTCTTACTGTTCCGTGGTTCCCTCGGAGTGTTCTGTACGTGTGGGAAGGGAAGAATTTTCTTGTTCTGTGTTGGCAAACTTGGCGTGGTCATAGACTCATTAAGGCGTTAGGCAAGGTTCAGTACATTGTGTTGTCGAGGTGTGCGGTGTGTCGATGTAGATCAATACATTCACCATTCCCCGACTCGGACATACACCGTACCCAAACCGAGTTAGGAAGAATAGACCATAGCTGCTTTAGTTGAGTTACTTGAATCCTGTCCCTTCACATTTGTTACTCGTAAAACCACTTTATTGTTAGTCTTCCAAATATGCCCAAGTCTTCCACATGACCTTCTAAGCGGTCTGTTATCTCCAGGTTTCCGGCCCGAAATGTATGCATTTTTATCATCTGCCTTATCTATGGTACACGTAACGCCCATCTGATCCTCTCTTTAATTTGGTTTATAGGCTACTAATGCCAGGATGACGAAGTAACGAAGTATTCGTAGAAGTTCGAGGTCGTTTATACAGGGTACGACGGATTAAACATGGCGGTCTTTAAAATGAAGTGGCTCCGTAAAATTTTACTTCCTTGTTTAATGTTTATTATCACTGAACATAACATTGCGTGCCATTTTAATATTTTGAAAAAAGTACGTCGCTGAAACGCCTTATGCCATTTCTCAAGCACTTTTTCAATCAGGCTCGAAGGTTTCTCAAGTGCTCGCCGCATTATTTCTTCTGGGGTCGTCGAGATTTCTTCCGTGTTTGTTTGCTCGAGGGCCTATACAGAGTTGTGGACACTGTACTTTCAAGGTACCTACAAACGAAGCAGACGCGAATAAATCGGGTGAACTTGCAGGCCACTGCACATCGCCGTTCCGCCTAACGTGTTGCGGAAAAATTCCTCGCTCCACATTCTTTGATGCCCTAATTTATGACAATCGTACCGCCATGCTGGAATTATATTGTACGGACATGAATTCTCGACGTAACTGATGATACCGGTCATCTCAACACTTCTTTTCGCTTCTGAATTTCATATAGATAATTTTATAATCAAAATTTGCATACCGGTGTACCATCTGTAAATACTGGACACGAATCACTTGCTTTTTCAAAATCAAATGGAACTGCGGCGAGGAGGAAGTGCAGTTAACATTAGGCGTAGGGGCGAAAACACGTGTTGAAACACTTGCGCGGAAGTGCATGCTTGTGTGTGCGGATTTCAGTCACGGAAATAATGCGCGTGTTGTCTTCCTTCATAGACTCGGTCTGTAAGGAGCTGTGAATGCGCGTAGAGCTAAATATTTTGACTCGTTAGGTAGATTTGTTGTAAAGAAGCGGAAAATTAATGTAACGAAGCTGAAAGTGGTAATAGGACGGCAGACGGTTCAGTTCCAAATGTTTCTGGCACGTGTCTTGCTTGTATTGCTATTTCCGAAACCCTAACGCGTAATAGTTCTATTGTAGACGTGCGGCAAAGTCTCCTATTATTGGAAAAAGCAGAATTGACTGTATGAGTTAAAAGGAGAATGGAGGGCCAGTTGTACAGAACGATTTGTTGGTTGTAAAACGTGCCGTGGAGTTGGAGGAAGGGATCGAAACAATGTAACGGTTCAGACACATCCAAGGCATATGTTCTTCAGATCCTAGCGAATGCTTATTTTGTACTAAATTGAGCCTTTTGCTGTGTACGGACGGAACTTGAGGTCCGTCCGTAGATGTACAGAAGCGTTATTCATCAGCGATACGCGCTCGTGAACTCTGGGAAATCAAATACCACGTGTTCGAATCAGTGCGCTGTATTCCAGGAGAGCACTCGGAAGTGGCTCTGCTTTCCGCTTGTGCAGAGACTTTTCAGTGTGTCATTTTTCCTAGAGGTAAAGGTAACATAAATAAAATTAGGCAAATTTTCAAGAGTCTCTGCGAACACCTAAAACTCAGGACAGCGAAGATTCGCTCGTATGGCCGTACATTTCGTTTCGGAAATACGCTTGTCATCCAAGTTCAAATTTTTTTCTGTCACTTTAGCCAAACAGTGTGTAAAAGTTGCACTGATGATAGTGTATGTCTCCTTACGTTCCAAACTACGTTTTTAAATGTTTTATATTATACTAGTTTTCTACTGGTATGTCACATTTCAGATACACTTTTTTTTAAGCCGAAATACGAATATCGAAATAAGCGACTGTGGCTTACCTGGGCAATAGGAGTCAGTAGCGATCGGAAACTTGGATGTGTGCATTATTTGCCGTGCAGTTCCTCAGAGACGTCCAATACGATACGCGATACTTTAGGGAGACGTAAGTTTAATATTAATACTCCTACAAGTTTAGGCCGGTTTGGGCCATCATCAGGCAGAATATGTAAAATACCAAGTAGAAGTTACTCAAGTTTGACATTAAACACGTGTCTTAAATCAGCTGACTTATTACTGAATGTAGTTGACGTTAAAGTTTTGTCAGAACCATATATAGAACGTTCCATTACTCCCAGTCTTGATGTGTTATTTTGTGCGGAAAGTAGGATGATCATTATCGATTATAGATGTAAATTTGCGAGTTTTGACGTTCTCGCAGCCCTTTAGCTGTGGTTTATGTTCTTTTGGGATGTGACGCTGCTTCACGTCTCAGAAGAACAGAATCCGACATTAAACTCAAATAAGATAATACGTGAATGTTAAACAGGCGAAATATGTTTTGGTTGTTCATAAACATTGTGCGTCAACTGTTCTTAGAATTATGTCACGGGTTCATGTTCATCCATAGTTACTTAGCTTATAATCATATGTCGATGTCTTATCGAGTAATGTTGTGGAGGGAGATAAAGCTCTCAACCTAATGTAGGTTCTGGTTTGGGCCTTTGTTTAGAGTGTCTTAGTGATTTGGGCGTCATGGTAATGAGAATCAGAAAAATGAAGATTGCCGGACATTGTATACTGAAACCTGTCTGTGGATGTGAAGGATTAGACGGAATAAATATTAAACAGTTAAACACGGCGCAATAGGAAGTACGCCAGACTAGTAAGTAAACTGCTGTTACTCGGGATTTAAGTTAAAATGTTTTGATGTGGGTAGATTCTTGTAAAGAAAATTAATGTGTGCGATCCGCAAGCGAAACGAGATTGAATTTCAGTGTGAAACGTGATACATTATTGTGTCATGTGACTAGATTCTGCATATTAGGAAATTTTTCGCGTGATTAATAAGGGCTAAGCGGGTAGGATAGTACCAGAAACGTGTTTCGGTGTGTAAATACTTATAATCTTGTGTAAGATGTTCGCAGTTTATTGATAATTGCAAAACGGGTGTTATATTCCCCACCTCCAATTTTTTCCCTAATCACGGTGTTATTATTATTATTCCTATCGAAATGTGTGTGTAAAGTTTCAAAGACATTCACTTTCCATTTTTTAGAAGATTGATTATTAGTGAGTTATGACGGCCAGAATTTGGAGCGAGTGACCTTATGTTACCTTGCTTTCAAACTTGAAAACAAACAAGTTCTTCTGTAGCAGCCCGTCCCAACTGATAACTCACCGTAGGCTTGGCAGCAAAGAGGGCCAACTTTTATCGAGTGGCGTGTAGGTTACTCCACTACAAAGTGTTCCTTAAGTTTAGGCACCAGTCGCTGTGATGGCGGTGATTAATGAAGATTGATGGTGCGGATAAATGACCTATAATAGTGGGCCAATTCCTTAGTGACACGTTGCAATTATGGTATGAAGTTGGAAGCTGTTTATGAACCTCCCGTGCGGGTTTCAGTTCTCCAGACTCCTTGAAAACTCATCTTGAAATGTCGCTCTTGTGTACCAGTGTAACGTCCGCATTGTGGATAGGCCAGCATGTCTGTACGATTCGTCTCCGAAACCACTTAACGGATTTAGATTAAATTTGGTGTGATGAGTGTAGCATAAAAGGTGTAGCGAAAATTTAGTTCTGGTCCGTGGACTGACTATTGTGATATGTAGCTCAAATTGAACTCTATCAGTTTTATAAGAATCTGCTTTTCTAGTACAGTCTCTCATGAAATAAAATACAGATTTCGTTATGATGTAAAACTTTTATATGAAACATTTTCTATGTTCTTAATGCAATAACAGTACAGAGAATTTGTTCCATTGCGGTACAACATGGGTGACACGTATGAGAGTCAAATTAGCATAAAGACTGACATAAAAACTAACATCTTTTGCAGCAGATCCCGAAGGTTATGAAAGGTTATAAAAGCCCACTATTTGACACGATTATGCTAGTTCATTCCCACGTTCTACCCTCGTATCCTGTTTTCCAAGATTCTTCCGAATGTTACCGTCCCGTCCAGTGAGGTAGATGGGTATGGGCCTGGCGTACTCGCATATCTTGTTCTCTTTACACCTCGTATTTAACTTTCTTAGCGGCTGGCACAGTGCTTGTTATTACAGCACCTTCACAAATGCTGTTGGATTCTACGAATTTGTCCTCTCTGCACAGAATCTAGGCATTCTTTCGCGATGTTTCAAGATTTGGTAGGGGCCTGGGGATCGGCGTGGGAATTTCCCCAGGGGTCGATATGTCTCGAGTTTGACCTGTGTAATGCTGTCAGCCCAATTCGTAAGTTTGAACCTGACAGGTCCAATGTTTTTCAGCTTAAAATGTTTTATGCTGTAATGAGTTCAGACACGTGCCAGGTCGCAGGAGAAACTCCATTTGAGGCTGACCAGTTCTGTCCTTATCGCACATCTGAAGGGCGCTTTTGGATCTGTGTGGAGCATTGGTGGAATGGTGACTGGGTGGGGACCTTGCCTCACGGTCACTTTATCAACCATAAATTCTGCGAAGGTTCCTGGTACGTATTGGTTTTGATTCTGAGAGACAGCTCGAATCACCTGAGCTTCGGCATGGTTTGTAAATTACTCCCTGCGAGTAAGTTCCACACGATGATGGTATGCGTAGTGAGTGCTGCAGTAAAGATTCTCACTTAACGATGCGTACACTACCAGAGGACATGACCACACCCGGTACGTCGCAGCTCAGTCATCTCTTGCCGTCCACACCGATTGTTGAGGTGGTAAAGCGACACGTGTGTATGTCTCCATGTGAAGTTTGGAACCATTTAACTGATTTTGACGAAACTCCGTCTTGCAGTTATGCCATTGGACGTCATAATTTTTAAATGACTGAAGTCAGTAATAACGTAACGTCCGCACGAACTTGTGAGTTTGGCCACGAGGAGGGGGGGTGGTGGTGGTGGTGTGGGGTGGGAGGCGATACTACGGAACCTTACTTCAGGGTCCTGCAATGATAAAGTACATAGTAGTAGATGCTGGCAAAAATGTGCTGTGTTTTATGGTAATAGCATGTTTTCTATAACGTAAAATGACAGAATGTCGGCTGTGCGAACGTTGTCTTCATTTGGATGGCGGTAACTGATGATTAATTGACGAGGTACGAGGCAGTTAATGAACATACGTGTACGTTATATACGGTTGTAAAGTCAGCAGCTACACACATGGCTACTGTGCAAGTTCTGGGCTTGTGTAAGACAGATTTAAGGTATACACAATCTGTACCTCAACAATAAGATCTTCACAACAATAGAATTTAATAACAGTAATAGCGTAGTCTGATATATCTGTTGGACTATAAATCCGTCGAAGAGCAAAAAAAAAAAAAAAAAAAATAAAAGGGAGAAAATTTTAAAAATTGGTGGATTTTCTTTAAAAAAAAAAAGACAAAAAAAAAAAAAAAATATT
>Ga0123352_10008904_pt1 | contig 15652 bp, 11 predicted proteins | sample TergutLab28metaG_FD_89700 | JGI IMG/M metagenome (GOLD analysis project Ga0123352, IMG submission 89700) | Labiotermes labralis P1 segment gut microbial communities from Petit-Saut dam, French Guiana - Lab288 P1 | ecosystem: Host-associated > Arthropoda: Insects > Digestive system > Gut ... | reverse complement strand
ATTTTTCTCTTCAAAATGTAGTTTGTTTCATAATTCTAAGGTATTTGGTTCCTGTATTATTCACATTTTATATACAGGGTGTGCTAAAATTAAAAAAATAATTCCGGCGCCAAAAGGTTAATATGATTATTGAGTTTAACAAAGAAAATAAAGCTCATAACAATGAGTAAACAGCAAAAATAAATGATAGAACATTAGTTAGCAGGGCTCACAAAACAAGATCATTCAACTTTGCAGCATTAATGTGAAAGAACACCCTGGAGAGAAATTGCTATAAGTCTTGCGTAGGCCTCAGCAAGTGTGTATCACAGAACAATTGGGTTTACAATTTTTTACGGTCTGAAAACATCAGATCGAAACATTTAGGGGAGAGTTTCTCAACACGGGAGTCGCGACTCGTTGCTGAAATTCGGAAGCAATATCGTGTGGCCAACGTATCTAAAACAGAGAAAAACACGTAACACCCCCCCTTTTACACCAGCTTCAACTCGCTCTCTTTCAACTGGCTGTTTTGTACTTGATACGATTGGCTAAACATATATAGACAAAGCCCAAACCTGATCATTTCCAGCACATGGTACACCTTCATTAAGTGGGTAATGTCTGGTCTCGTTCTACCCTAGACATAGCTAATTTTCGCTTCGTCGCTGGTTAGAGTAGAGGAGGCGTTCCTAGAGCTGCGAAATCATAGGTCTCTGACCGCTGCCACTTGTTTTGGATTCGTTGGTTCTACATATCGCTCCTGAACCTTTAGGTTGTCGTAACCCACTGATAAACAGTTTTACAGGAGACGGAAAAATCTTGAATAATCCTGAATAAACCAACATTTAAGCATGTTATGTTTTTACGAAAATATAAAGAAAAGCAATTTTTTGTGGACACATTTTGACGGAAGGTGTTTTTGTAACCCAGCTGTCTAGTAATGCAGGAATTCCGGTTATAAACAATGTGGGGGTTAAAAAATTGCCTTTTGTTGAGCGGTATTTCGTGACTCACATTGCTGTCCCAAGAACCTGGCGACAGTAATGCAAAACACGGCCGCAGACCTTGGTCTCAAACCGCCAATGACCTCAACAATCTTAGAAGTTCCTACATTTTGTAAAATTCTAATATATTTCTCTGCCTTTCGCTTTCTATCTGATTTTTACATTCTGCTACTATGTTTCTGACCTCTCTTATTATCTCCCAATGTAGCTGCTCCTTCACATATAATAGCTCCTGTCTAACAGCATTAACATAAGCTTCTGTTTGGTTCTTGTGGTCAACTAAGTCTGCCATCATTGTCCTAATCATAAAATTGGCTTCTTGTGAAATACTATAAATCTGTTTTGTTGTTCCTGCGATGTGTGCATTCAGCCTCCCTTCTACACATGTCAGTCTCAGTGTCTTTCTTTAATTTTTATATATTTTTTTCCCTCACGCTGCACAACATACGACGCACATCCACAACCAGGCTCATTCCAAACAGCGCACAACTCACACACAAAAACACGACATGCTACCACAGCACCAAAGTTAACGTAACGAAGTAATTCACTGAGTGTTTTAAATTATAACTTTAGCAAGGAACAATGTATGCTCCCTGAGGATTATCGTGTGATCGAAACATGTAGGAGCGTTTTAAATGTTTTAATGTAAATTTTAGACTTCTTAAATTATATATGTATGCGCATGTGTTGGTGTGTGTAATTAAATAAACTGTTTCAGCGTCTGTCTTTAATTTGTTAAATGACTCATTTGGTGGACCTGTGCTTGTATTTTCATACACAGTTCCTCTTTCAGTTTTCATTTTCTGACCTGAACTGCCTGGTTAATTCCTATGCGAGTTTCTTTTTTCGCTGCTTCAATTTTAGGAGTAATACTTTCAGATAACTTATCATTAATCATCGTGTAGTTTTTCCATCATACCCTGGAATCTTTGATTCTCAAGTCTCAAATTTTCAGCTAAATTTCTGTTATCCGCTTGCAGTTTTTTGGAAAGTTTCTGGATATCAGCTTGTAGTTTTTCGGCTAATTTAAATTTAAACTTTCAAATCTATGTATTATATTTGTCAGTAGAAAGGTAAAACAGTCCCGTTACAGGCCCGGAGTGGCCCAGAGGGTTCCAGGAAGTTAAGGTTCCCAGATTTCGTGACAACGGCACAGGATGGTGGTAAGGTTGTCAGCCTTACGCACCGGCCGCCATTACCCCCAGGAAATACTCCTGCTACTCATTTCTATATTTATCAGTAGATCATTTAATTATTTCGGAAATACAAAACTTCCATTTTAGATGCCGGCTATCCCTATCTGTTTATCGTTGCTATTATCCATTTGATTACCATTTTTGACAAGATTAGTATCAAAACTAGTGTCTGTCTTTTCTTCAACCCGATTATCAGACCCCACAAGAGTTTCTGAGTTATCTTCTACTTCAAAACTGTAACAGGGACGCTACGGCTACGTAGCTGCCTTTCTGCCACTGTTTGATTTTTAATTCACACTGTATTTGAACTTCACGTATTTTTTTTTACCTTGGTGATGGGTGTGTTTTTGGTCACTTCGTGATATGCGTTGTATGGCTCCCGGTAGATGCTGCTGCTTTTGTCGGCGTTAGTCGCTGGCTTTGCCTGCTGCAATTCGGTCAATTCCGGTACCGTTGTTACTGGTCCCCTGGCTGAGTCTCTTTAAACTGGCTTTTATGAAATTATAGCTGGATTCCTTCTCCTCCTCGTCGCTGTTTGCGCGTCAGTTTGATGCTGATTCTAGACCTCCACTCGCTGCGGTACATACGTTTTTCCAATTTGACTTTATCGTACACCACGTTGATGGGCCACTGTGTTATTACCTCTCACTCTTTCATCGGGAGCTCTGAGAAATCTCTTATTGGGAATATGCGTGTGACATCTCAGAGGATCACAATGTACCAGGTTATTGTCAATTTTGTATTAAATCTCCACATTATTCACAAATCTCACTCTTTATTTTCTTATAAATTTACACACTTCGTTTCCAAAGAAAAAAAGCAAATAAGAAAGAAGAACAGGATTAAACAAATGTCGTCAGACTCGCCGAATAGCAAATTCTTAAGAATAATTTATCAAGGAATTATTCGAAACACGGAGTGATACAATTTATGTCCTACTTGTGCGGTGTCTGTACGGCCAGAAATAGCGTACTCCTAGCTAAGCATAGCATAAACTCATGAACTCGAATTTGGCCCCACCAGTTTCTGTCACCAAGTCCGAAAATTTCCATGCAAAGACACCTTTATGCTTCCCTCGTGAGCAAGCGATGCGAAGCCACCCACATAGGGTCTTTTGCTTTGTATCACTAACAGTTATGCGTTAAACAATTTTGTCTCTCTCTCACAAACTTCCCCTTTTACTGACTTGTTCTCCGTTCCCTTATCAATTACCAAAGAAATGTTAATATCCCTTACTCTACATGTATCCCACTTCTTCTGAATGATGTCTTAGTGTACGGTTACAATTGCTTTGAGAATTTATGATTAAGAACAGTCGCCGATATCTGTTCTCTTACGAAATTCTAATGGGCTGTGGATTATACCTTAGCTTCTTCTAAGACTGTACTCTGTTGATAAAAGTCTTGCATACAGTTAAGGAAATAATAACAGTCACTTCTTAAATCATGAACGCCATACAAGCCCGTAAAATATACAAGCGCATTAACAGAAGAGTACTGTCATACACACAGCTTTAACCTTTTGGCGCCGGAATTATTTTTTTACATTTTAGCACACCCTGTATATTAAATGTGAATAACACAGGAACCAAATACGTTAGAATTATGAATCAAACTGCATTTTGAAGAAATGAAAACGGAGAATATATGCCATGTTTAAAATATTCAGTACCTACATTTGTTGAATAAATATATAAAATGCAACTTTAGAGGTTAGCGGTGCGGTACGACCACTATAGTTGACATTAAGCGTCAAAATGTTAAAGTGTTTTAAAATGTAAAAGTTTTATTTATTCGCCAGCTGAGGCACTAGTGAGTTGTCTTAAAAAACAACATTAAAATTTACATTAAAACAGCTCCGACATGTTCCGGTGTTATAGTTACACCATCATCAGGGAGTGCATGAATTCGTGCTGGCTAAAGTTACAGTTGTTAAACTAGTCCATTAAAAAACATCGGTGTGTGGTTAATACGATGGTGGTGTGGCTGCATATATTAGGTCCTTATTTGTGTCTGTATGTTGCACTGTTCGGCATTAGACTAGTTGACTACTGCCGAACAGTGCAATGTACAGACACCAATAGGGACCTAATATATATGGCCACACCACCACCGCAGTCACCACACACCGATGTATTTTAATGGACTATTTTAATAACTGTAACTTTAGCAAACACGAATTAATGCGTTCCCTGATGATGGTGTAGCTGTAACACCGAAACATGTCGGAGCTGTTTGAATGTAAATTTTAATGTACTTACTTACTCCATGGTGCAGAGTCCTTCTTCAGAATCTAACTGGTTTGCAGCTAGTCAAGAAATTCCCCGCATTTCACGGAACCCGAAGGTTCATTACCGCACTGACAAGCGTCCGCCACCTGTCCCTATCCTGGGCCAACCCAATCCAGTCCACATACCCACATCCCACCTCCTGGAGATATATCTTAATATTATTCACCCATCTACGCCTAGGTCTCCCCAGTGGTCTCTTTCCCTCCGGTTACCCCACCAAGACCCTATACATCCCTCTCTCCTCACCCATATGCGTAAATTTTAATGTAAATTTTTTAAAGACAACTCACGAATGCATCAGTTGGTGAATAAATAAAACGTTGATAATATCAAGATGCAAGGTCCGAATGTGAAAATTGTTTTAAAATGTTATAGACTGTCTGCTATCAGTCCTTCTGCAGAGGGTTAACAGCTTGATGAAATCCTGGATACGCTAATCGGCTGAGCTGCTGAACCATGTCAGGTTTAATTTTTACGGCGATTTCGGTCTGTCGCCAGCATCAATGAACGCTTGTGCTGTCGATATACAGCAGTAGTTCCAGTTAGGATGTACTGATGTCGCTACTTTACGGTAGTTCGCAAACCTGTCTTCAGTAATGCAGCAAAATACTATTACTAAATAATGTCACACCTTTAACGAAACTATAAACTACAGTGTTACACAAACTAACTGTCTGCAATAATATGCGTTACGCATTCAAAATGTGCGCGAAGACCTAGCCCACAAGTCATGTACTTCGTACCATAATAATCACGGATTGAACAAAGACGGTTCACGGGGTGCGTCATCCCTCTGATGGCCTGTTTGGATCCCGTTTTAGTCTCCGTGGTTAGAAGTACGATCTACTTGAAGAGTTTTTCTTTTGGCGCGCCTGGAATTCGGTTAGCAATTCTACTATTCGAAACACGGATCGTGAAGGACATTTCATTTGTGGGTTTGTGATGGACGATCGCGTTGTGAGATGTGAAGCAAGAGCTCGATTTTTAACGGACTGCTGGCAGGAAAACTGTACAATGTGCACGTTTATCATAACAAAAGGGCAAGGGGTCCTTAGACAAGCGAGTATGAGCTTCTGAATGAGTACTTTGCTATTTGGATTGTTAATGTTCAGATACATGGCCGGATGGACATTTGCCAAGACCAACAGATACAATAGTGACTTCTAGCTCAACTCTGTCATAGGTACAGTGCGTATGGTTGGGTTGCCGGCTGGTGAATGTTGATTGTGATGGAATCGGGTGCTGTTAAGGTTAGGGAAGGATTTGATACACAAGCAGGTATTTCTATAAAGAAGGCGGATCGCTCTGTGTCTAAAGTAAATCCGAAGTATTACAAGCAAGCATATAGAACTGAATGGGAATCTATGCCCGATTTTAAGGGTATGTAACAAGATTACGACTGTTAGGAATTACTGTTGTATTTTCGTTGTGTGATTTTTGAGGTGACCGTGTTATAGTAGTATGTCATTTATTTGAAGTTTGTGTGCATTAGTATTCCGGAAGTAGTTGTAGTGGATGCACAAATATATGCTTCGAATTATTAGATTGATTTTTTTATAAATACAAAAATTTGAACGATAATTACACCATCATGGTGGCATTAATAATTCACTATGCCTGACAAGACCAGAAGACTAAACGCAGTAGTGATTAAATAGATACATCCCATAGATCCTAATAAGTAGGATGTGTGGGAAAGGAAACAGGCAAGTATTCTATGGAAGAAGAGAAATCCCCATTAAAAATAAATGATAATATGATAAAAAATCCTAAGATTATAGCAAACCCAGTTCTTAACAGTAGAAAGAGTGAGCAGTGACAATACAAACTTACTGGCAGAATACACAACAAAGCACTTAACTAAAGCTGTCTCTTAAAAACTTCCCATATGCAAATAGTATGCTTACAAGTGCCATTAAATTAAAAATGTGGTAAAGACAATAAAAGCTGGTGTTATTCAAAGTTGCCCAGATTATATTAGCACTCCATGTAATCAGTCTCTTGCAATGGGAGGCCTCCCAGATTGGCTCACTTATTTGTGTATAAAAGGTGGTAAAATGTCATAAAGAGAAATGAAACCAACAAATGCATATACAAATATGTAAATTTATTGTGTTATAAGCAGTGTAGCCTCGTACATGTTTCAGCCACCCATTGTGGCCATCTTCAGGAAGGTGCTGTTTGAAGGATAAATTACATAGATTGTCAAAACAACTTTCAAATATAAAATGCCCAACAGGCAAAAATCGGACATGCCCGTAAGAACATGAAGGGGAAAGTACATAGAACCATTGCCACAATTTGGCGTAACACGTAAAATTTTATATTTATGAATTGTTTTGATGTTATATGTAATATATCCTTCAAAGAACACCTCTCTGAAGATGGCCATGATGGGTGGCTGAAACATGTAGGAGGCTACACTGTTTATTATACAGTAAATTTACAAATTTGTATATGAACTTGTTGGTTTTGTTTCTCACATTGAATCATTAGTGCATGGTTATGAATCATTTAAAAATGGGTCCATGTCCACTTACCAGTTTCAATAGTAACTGAATTTTCCAAAATATATCAGACATTTATGTCTATGAGAGTACATTGTATCTTCATATCACCATCTTAGTGGATGAACAGTTTGGATTTAGAATAACTTTCTTAATGTAAAGATCCCTGTTTAGTCTTAAAGGCGGGAACTTCAGCAATGTAATGAATAGTGAAAGCGCCTGTAGGAGGAACCAGTTTGCTTCTGAAACATAGTGTCTTGTGTTGACAATGACAGTGGAAGAAATTCTTGTAAGTGCTTCTGATATTACTTATATACAGCCATTGCCAAAAACCTGTTATATTACAAACTTATGGTCTTGCAAAAACATTTGATGGTGTAGATTGTGACATGACCATTAAACTAAACTTAAGGAATTGAAAGTATGGCTGGTCAGTGATTTAAATTACAGGTACTCCCTGATATATAAACAGGATACCTTCTGAGCACCTGGTTGTAAGTCAAAAATACAAAATGAGGTGGAATATACACCCTCCAGTAGGTCAAGGAGGATTTAAAGAAGTAGCCTTTCAATGCAAAATATTAAGATTATAATTTCTTCAATGAAATATAAAAAGGCTAATCAAGTAGTTGTTACATATACATCAGAGGAAAAATATTATATGTTCCTGAATGGGCAAAATAGCAGTACCAGAAATATACTACATAGTAACCTAAAAATGATTGTCACACTGAGAACGTTCTCAGTACCTTATGATGAAGTGAAACTTGTCACTTCCAGTGATGATCACTTTTAATTAGAAGAGGAAAGTGCATTGCAGCAAGACACCTGGAGAACATCATAATCTTCATCCTCAGTTTCAGCTGATTTATTAGTGAAAGACACAGGGTTGCAAGCTGCATTGGAGAGGCAGGATTTTGGTAGTTTTTATTTATATGTCTAAATTAGACTGTACAGTGCTCTTTTTTTCTCATTTTACATTTCTTGTAATATGAAAGAACCTTCTATATAATCCTCTCCACATTACAAAACCTTGTCACATTTGCATCCATACTTCCAATCACCTTCAGGCCTTCACATTTTCATTTAGAAGATGTGTGGAATATGTATTTACTGTTTTACTGAATGTCACAACACAATAAAAAAGTCAATACAGGCACAAATAAAACAATTTGAACTAGCACTGAGCAGACCCTATTATAATGATGACCGAAAGGAATTGGAATGGAATAAGCTCAGATTTCGATATTATCGATGCATTAGTCATGGTTGCATTAATCTTGCTCCCACGAGACATTTTCTCAATAATAAGTGTTGCAGTAATCAACATTTTGTGTGTGAAATTTGAAATGTAGTTAGAAATGAAATTTTAATTTTGTTTATAGTGGTTTGAATTGAAACTTTCTTAAGGAAATTTTGATTGTAAGTAGGGGAGTGGCTGTGTACCTTTATGAGAAGGCAAAAACATAAATTAAATCGCCAGATTCAGATTATGGTATATACTGAACTCTGGCATAATAAAACATGCAGTTCCTCAAGGTTCACTACTTGGATCAGTGATACTATATATGAGAGAATTGTTGGGAGAGGAGCAGAGAGAGTAAGAACAGGAAAACCAGTGAATGGAGCAGAAAGGCTAAGCTTTGTTATTTGTAAACTGCTGTCAAGGGTAATTATAACTGAAATGCAATGTGCAGACTCTATTGACTGCTCACACTGTAAGAAAAATTACAATCTGATGTATAGGAATCTGTAAGAACTAATGCATTCACAAAATGATGATTGTAATTGTGTCTTATTTGCATCCTTTGCATTAGGTAGGTTTATGTTGTATGGCCATTAGCTCGTCATGGCTCAGGTGTTCCCTTTATCCCATTAATTTAAATGTAGAGAATTACATATGTAGTCATAACATTTTTCTTTGAGGTCACAGGTATTTTTATCAATGTGGAGTTATGAGGTACACTTATTAGAGTGTTGAAATTGAAAAATGTGTAGAAATTTAGTCAGCATATAGAACATGTTTGGAGGATTTTTTAGGTGTCATGTTTAAAGTGCGTGTGCACATACATATTTTGTTTTCAGGCTGGTTGAAGGGAGTACCAGGTCAACCAACTAGAGCATATTGTTCATTTTGTGAGAAGAGTCTTCATGCCCATAGACTGAGTCTTCTGAAGCATACTTGCACTCTTAAACACACCAAAGCTGCACAAAAGAATTTTGCACAGAAGGTAGCTGCTTATTTATTTTCAGATGAATGGAAAGGTGTGTTGGCTTTCACCATAGTGGAAGCAGCGTGAGTGTTGTTCGAAGAGTAATGAGTTTACTCTTCAAAGTTGCAACCATACACTGCATATTCCTTTCTAATGTTCCTGTAGTGCTTATGTCAATGAATAGTGGCCGCCATAATGTGGTTTTTAATTCAAGACACACAGAAACTTCTGAAGCTGACTTAGCTTTGTCAGTATAGTGACAAGGATAAGTATGAGCTGGATAACCAGAGAATCAGGAGGTTGATTCAAGGCAGGTGCATTCCAAAGTGTTCAGACCAGTTCTGGTGACCCACCCAGCCTCCTAATTAAAGGTGCAAGTTGTCAGGTTTTCATGGCAGTGTAGATAAGTATTCTTGTCTTCTGGGATATGATGCTGCATCCCAGGGTAATCAGTTACTGATGTTTGAAATGCAGTGTTCGTTTAAAACATCAGCAGCCGATTACCCACTGATATGGATCATATCCCAGAAGAACAGATTTCTCAGAATTGTGCGTCTATGACTGTAGTGTGTAGTCAGTTTTTCAATGTGTATTTGGTGTAACAGATGAGTGCATTACATTGGGACAAATACAACATTTTGTGCTGTTGGTTGAGTACTTTACAAGAGTTTTAAACCTTTCTCTTTTAGAGTGATAAAGAAGAAGTGAAAATAAATATGGAAGGACTGGGAACTTCTGAAGAAACGATGAGTCAGCCTTGTGTAACAGAAGTTGAAATTGTTGAAGATGTTGTAATAACAAATTCTAAGGCTGCTGATGATGATGCAGCCAGAGAGAATGAGAGTGAATTTTCTCACACTGCTGAGGAATCTGGTGATGCCCCGATCAGTCCTAAGAAAAGAATGGTAATGTATAAATTTTATTTCTTACTTCAGCAGCAGGCAGTTGGTCACCCAGGTGGACATTTATTGTGGGCTTCAGTGATTGGTGGTATCAAGTTTTACTTTTGCTGAAGTGCACAATGTGGACTGTTCACCTCTACTTGACTTAGACCTGGAGATTCAAGTCTCCTGGGATGTGATGCTGTGTCATTGAGAGCTACTTGCCCAGCAACACAGCAGCACATCCCAAAAGATGTCAATCTTCAACATGACCTCTCTGAGAACCTCAAATATCCCATTGGCTGAGAGTGAATGCAGTCTTAAATATTCAGTCATTTGGGTGGTGAGCCATTATTGATCAAAGAATGTCCTTTATGAGCAATAATTGCAGAATGATATAAAATAAAATGTTTACTCCAAGATGATAAGCACACGTTTTTATGTAGGTATCGCTTGGTCCAAAATAAGGTGTATGCGCTTGTGTCTTGTCTGCTTGTGTACATAATGAATTTCTGGAACAGAGTCGTTGAGCAGCAGCTAATAGCGATCCAGCCGGTCGAGAAATTCTCTACCATTTATGGGAGCAAAAAATTCGGCACCATATTCTTAAAAGTTATCACCGAACCCTCTCGTGAGCCAGCCAGATCAATCTATTCGATGATTTGATGGTATGATGTGCAGAGTGTAATTGTAACAGTATGGTTGACACCCTTTCCTTACAGTCTTTAAAGCTTTAACCTTTAACCCAAATGGGAAAAACAGTCTTGTTAAATGTAATTGTTATTGGATGATAGGGGAAAGCATTGTGCTCAGGTGTGGGATGGACATTTAAAATGAGAATAACTCCAGCTGTCAGCAGCTACATTGGAATTTAAAGGCCAGACAGTAAAGGTTATAGTGCAGATATGCCAGATTTTTGTGTTATGGATGGGTCTGCTGTTTTTAGAAAATATATTAAGTAGCACATTCCAGCTTTTGTTTGTGGAAGCTTCCCCTCCCACTGTGAAATTGTGAAACAAGGATATAAGCAAAGTATAAAATTGAAGTCTGTCGAGAATGAATTGAGCACCAATTATATGTGGAAGGTGATAATGACATTGAGTTTGAGAGTGGCATGAGTGAAGCAAAACCACTGGTTTGAACATTACAGGAAGGGATGTAAAAACAAATGACTATCAGATGATAGAGGGTTATACCAGTAACAATGGCACTCAATCAGTGCTTCATGTTTTTAGCAGTACTGATGTGTCATATTTTAATGTTTGCTGTCCCGAAGTATTTAACACATATATAAATATACATTGAAGTATCAGTCAAACACAACAAACTTTATTATGTTTATTACTGTATTAGGGCAACATGTTTCGATTCTATAAGAATCGAAACATGTTGCCCTAATACAGTAATAAACATAATAAAGTTTGTTGTGTTTGACTGATACATTATTGTAGATTTATATAAGTGATGTGTCAAATGGACTTACACCACATGAACCAGAGGAGTTGGAGGGGCCCAAGCAGTGGCAGATGAAGATTTGGTGACCTACATTCATGTTGAAACAAATCACTGATGCAGAGGCTACTAGCATATCTAAACTCATGACACCTCATCAGCAGTTCAAGGGATCTGCTCGTGGTTGATGGAGAGTTAGCACTTTTGTTTCATGTTCAGGGTGATGTAGTGTTGCAGTGTTTTGTGCAAGTTACATTACCATAATTCTGTTATTTATAAAATATTCTTGTACTTGTCAAATTGAGACTTCTCAATGTATTTCTTTTAATACTAGTAAATGTGTGTCATGTAAAATTTATACCAAGCTGCAATGATTATAACATTTTCAGTAATCTAAGGGCATAAGATATATGTTAACAGTTTGACTTCCTTAAACTACACTGAAGGTGGCAATGGAACAGATGTGGCAACCCTGTAATACTGTTTTTTTTACACTGATATTTATTGGTGTAAAGTATGGATATCTTTAAGGAAACCAGAATAATTGGCATTATTTCAGTTTGTTGTAAATTTCAGTAAAATCAAGAATGTTGCAGATCAGGTATGTGATTTTTTATTCATAGGATTCGATTCCAGCCCTTGGCTTTGTGTCTGCTAGTTTGCATACCCATCTCTATCACAGTTTTATCTTGTCACTGAGTTACACTGTAATGTTGTTAAAGTTAAGTTTAAGTAAATATATACCTACAGGTCCAATTTCAACACAACTCTGAAAATCGAATGTAACTTCAAACCAGTTTTATGTTTTTGTGTCCGATAATACCACTTAGTTGCGTGATCTTGGTAACCTTTTGACCTTGCAGATAAAGTAACTTATATTTTGTTGTTTCTTAGTCCAGTTCTTATGAGGATAACTTTCACATGTGCTAAGCTGAAGCCATTTGCGAACAGTCTAGCAGGAAATGAGTAATGCCACTCAGCGTGTATGTGTGATCCATAACCATTTAACAAGTGCAAATTGTGACATTAAGGCAAGTGTTATTTTCATCCAAGAAATTGCACAATAAGTCTGGTTAAAGTCAAACTGCATGTAGGATACTATGATAAGCTTATTTATTTTAAAATTCATTTTCCTGTTTAAGAATGTTTTGTGTGTAATGGCCCACTCACTGATGTCCAGCAAATCCTCTCTGTCATACATTCACACTTTTTCTAAGCTTACTGCTTTTTGTATTGTAATGCCAAACAGTCTGGTAGATATGTATTGAAGTTTCAGAGGACCCTGCTGTCTGTATCAAAAAGGTAGACAACTGTGCCATGTGTGGGAGGGCTGTTATGGGTAGAAAGAGGGCAGTGCAAGTTCTTTGTGAAATTCTTGTTTTACTGATTGCAGACACAACCTAAATGGTGTGTATAAATGAATATAAGATTTTTTTTTATAAGTCATCATCTGAAATGTGGAAGGAGAGGGTCGTCTAATAGTTGCACACAAAGTTCAACATGTTCTGTGAACAGGGCAAGTGTTTTTGTATCTGCTGTGGTTAGGTGAATCAAGAAAATTTCATAGCTGCTACCTGAATTGTACGTGTTATTTCAACTTTTTATTCCAATACCGCTGTGTTGACAGCTCATTGCAAGCCAGTTTATCGAAATGAAAAGTTTTTAAAAATGTTCCATAACCATCATGATGATAATGTTGAAACAAAAATTTCAATGTCGTCTGCAATATCAAAATCAATGCTTAGAAGTTCTATTGTTAATTTTAAATTGTAAGTATGCAGAAGAAGCCAGTAACTGCACTGCAGCATGGAAATTCATTGTCATGGATCAGAATGTACAGTGCTAAAAAAAACAAAAAGAACTATTATTCAATGGAGAAAATTGAATTGCTCTTCCTGGGCCCAAGCAGAGGAATTTTAATGCCACTGATAAAAAGTTCAAGAATTTGTGCTAGAAAAAAAAATATGTACCCTTTCTATTACCAGAGAGTCGATGTGAATAAAGGCAATGGAAGATGCTACATCTCTGAAGATTCTGTAGCAAGATTTCTTAGTCCATATTGGTTAGGCACTAAGATCTGTCCATCACAAAGGACAGTGACAGTAGCACACAAGATTCCTACAGACTACTTTGAAAAATGAATACCCTACCAGCATCATATAATTACCGGGCACTGAAAATGTGGTTACCTCTTGGGACGAATGGATAATGCAGATGAAATCCCAGTCTTTGTTATGCTGACTAGTACTACATTTGATGCAAAAGCATAAAAATCAGTACTTATCGAAACAACAAGGCATAAATTAGTGAGGGTAACTTTGATGCTTTCAGTTCTGAGAGATGGGAGGGAACTGACAGTATTTGTTATTCTGAACAGAAAGAATCTTCTGAAAGAAAAACTGCCTATGGGGAATTACATTTAAATGCATTTAGAAAGGGTGGGTGACAGAAGAACTCCTGATCAAATGACTGAGAGAAGCCTGGGATAAAAAACTGGGTGCTCTTCTGGAAAAAAGGGGGAATGCTGGTTTTAGGTGCTTGTAAGGGTTGCTTGACAGAGAAAGTGAAAATGTAACTCCTAATCTAAACACAATTCTAGTTATCATATCAGTAGGCATGACCTATCACTTACAAGTTCTTAATGTGTAAGTAACAAAGCCCTCAGAGAGTGACTACACTGCGTGTGTGGGTAATGGCTGCTATCTAGGAGCTGCCCATTAACAGCAGCAGGGAATATGACAAAACCATCTGTAGCACTGCTTGGGTAGTGTCTGAACAGTTTTCATTTGGCCTTTGAAGTGCCATGTTTCTGCTGCAGCTAGAGTAATGTTCAGGATAGGACAGTGTTGTCCATTTGTTAGTTAAAATTTAATGCTGCTTGGTATAGTACACCAGAATCTATCATCAAGGGGTTTATAAAGAGTTGTGTGTCAGATGTGACTGGAACAGAAGATGGGTTTCTGTAGGAGAAAGAGCACGAAGAAAACTTTACTTCTAGCAAGAAAATTGTGTACAGTGACTTGTTAATTCAGTGATGTTTGTAACTTTTTACTCCATTAATACTCAGAACATATTAATGCTGATGATTATATAATTCAAGACACTTAAGCATACAAACACTAAGTTTCATAACCACCTTGTTAATGTGAAGATAGATATTTTCCTGAAAACTGGATATTGTGAAGAGCCAGCCTTATGTGTAGGTACAGTAAATACAGTGTATCAGTCCAGTGAAAGTAACATTAGGTTACTTCAACACTGAAAAGGAGGGAAAAGCTTCATGTTAGAGGTTTCAGAATACTTTTTAGTCAAATCAAATGTAAACCAGAAATATAGGCTTAAGAATTTAAACTACAGAAGAATTTATTTTTTATTCAAAGTATTGTACCAAATTCATTTCTGTATCATTTTAACTCATACAAATGACATATTAAAATCTCATCAGTAAAGAGGCTGACAAGTGTAAGCATTACTAGGAAGTTTCTTAAAAATGCTGAATTGTAGAACAAATGATGAAGATGACTTGCAAGACGTTTGAAGAGACTATTAGACAAGGCTGTAACAGGTCTATCAAGGCCTAACTCGTGATGGATGATAATGATGATAAAATGGCTAATAAGTCTAACTCAACTACTTTTATTGATGTAAGATTAATAGCTTGATATGCAGGGTGTATCTAAAATGCTTGGACTAACTTCAAGATTGAGTTCTTTGGTCAAAACACAGAAAAATATTTATTTACACATATGAGTCACTTTTTAGTTTAATTGAAAGATTACATTCAACAGTAAATACCTTATCTATGTAATATTTTATGTACAACTGACACAATACATTTATAATACAGTTCCCAATTTAATAACTGCAGAGACCTTATTGTTTATGAAGTTACAATTCACAACTTATTTACTTTCTCACTCTATGAAGTGTAGGCTTTTTTGAGAAGCTAACCAATTCTCAGCAGGTCAAGAAATTCCCCACATTCTATGGAACTGGAAGGTCATTACCACACTTGTAAGTGCCCCCTGTCCCTGTCCGGAGCCAGATCAATCCAATCCATGCCCCCCCCCCCCCCCGCTTCCTCAAGCTCCAACTTAATATTATTCTACCGACTATGCCTGCAT
>Ga0123352_10008902_pt1 | contig 15652 bp, 7 predicted proteins | sample TergutLab28metaG_FD_89700 | JGI IMG/M metagenome (GOLD analysis project Ga0123352, IMG submission 89700) | Labiotermes labralis P1 segment gut microbial communities from Petit-Saut dam, French Guiana - Lab288 P1 | ecosystem: Host-associated > Arthropoda: Insects > Digestive system > Gut ... | reverse complement strand
TGGGGTGCTGCCCTTTTTCCCCCCTAATGTGCGGCCGCCGGGGACAGGATACCCCCCCCCTTTTCCGCCTGGGCCGGGGCCCTGGGCCCCCCACCCCGAAAAACCCCCACCCCCCCAAACCCCCCCCCCCCCAAAAAAAAGCGTTCCAGATAGAGAATGCACATAGGATGATATCCTGTTACTCGATTATGTGTAATTTAGATTATCGTGGGGTTTTGAATTGATTGGGACTTTTGAGTTTGAACACGGTACCTACCTGTTGTAACATCCACCCAAAAATATTTTTTTCCCTGTTGTTTTCCTTGAAGGTACAGACGGGTGAGTGTTGCACGCATGAGGGCGGACAGGGATTGTTTTGCGTGGTGGTACACATTACCTGTAAGAAAATTGCTTAACACTCAATTGCTGAGAGGCTGAGAAGACATCCAATATGTAAGACTTCCTTAGATGGAAATTGTAAGAACCGTTCAGAACTTAGTTTTGTTTTTGTAAAATTGTTATTGTTTGATTTAATAAATTATTGATTGTAATATAAAAGTAAATTGTGCGAAGATCCCAAGTTGTTGCAAGTGCACAACCTTGCACCTTACTGTCAGACCCCATGGTTGCACAGATTTTGGGTAATCTGCATGTAGGAAAGAAAGTATGTTCCCATTCCCACAACTCAAGAATTTATTTAATTTTTCTTCACATACTGCGTCCCATGTTAGAAAGGGTACAAGATGGAGGCACTGGTTCATCTAATCTACTGGCACCCAATTTCTAGTCTACATGGCTTCATAACACAGAGGACCAAATTCTGAATTACTGTTTATTCCGTTCCCATAAATAAGATTCTGCGTGTATCCAAGAAGTGTAAGCAGAAAGTTGCACCATTTTGGATTTCATTCCAGTGTTAATACTGTCAGTCCAAATGTGCCACTTTAAAGACATGAAAGTAATTCGATATGTTGGGAAAAAAGTACATTTTGGTCATCTATTTTTGAGCCTTAGTTACTAGTGTACTGTCTATGATTGAGCCTTAGTTTCTAGTGTACTGTCTATGCATGAGCCTTAGTTACTAGTGTACTGTCTATGCATGAACCTTAGTTACTAGTGTACTGTCTATATGTGAGCCTTAGTTATTAGTGTACTGTCTAAGGATGAGCCTTAGTTACTAGTGTACTGTCTGTGCATGAGCCTTAGTTATTAGTGTACTGTCTATGGATGAGCCTTAGTTACAAGTGTACTGTCTATATATGAGCCTTAGTTACTAGTGTACTGTCTATATATGAGTCTTAGTTACTAGTTTACTGTCTATATATGGGTCTTAGTTATTACTGTACTGTCTATATATGGGTCTTAGTTATTACTGTACTGTCTTGCTGCTACACCAATAATTGAAAGCTGAATATTTTATTTACTAATTTTTGGCTTTTAGTATTTTATTAACTCATTTTCTTTTCTTTGCAGAAACCGAAATATCCAAAGTCAGTCTTCTTCATTGTCAGCAATGAGTTCTGTGAGAGGTTTTCCTATTATGGAATGCGAAGTAAGTAAGCTCATTACATATGATACACTTGGTTCTCCTGTTACATATGATACATTTGGTTCTCCTGTTACATACATTTTCTACAAAAAAATGTATTATTAATGTTAATATAACAGGAATAAATTAGATCTTTTAATGAACATTGATATGATAATTGGCTTCACAATACAAAATGCTTTTTAGACTTCTTCAATACTTTAACTTTTAAAAAATATCATATAGCTGCTATATGTAATTCTAATTAAAAATAATGAATTCCATGACATGGGACACTTCAGTGAGTAAGGTGATTTACTATGGTTTGTGTGACCATGGTTTTTAATTTCCAAAGGGGACAACGGCTTTTCACTGTGCTACTGCATCTGCATTAGAACTATAACTCGTCCAACCTGTTAGCCAGTTGGTAGCGGGTAATATTTCCTCAGGGGTGAATTGGCTGGAGCATAAATATGAGAGTTTGTTTGCACCCGTGTTCATGTTAAGGATATGCAGAGCTTTACCTTTCACTTGCTTTTCCTTCCGTTGCATCTGCTTGAGCAGAGAAGCAGGTTTATATACGATCTTGACCTCACAAACTAAAATCTCTGAATTAATTCAACAGAACATCGTCCATTATAGTAATCCGACTCATGAGTCATACAGTAGAATTTCCTCCGATAAGATCTGTTTATGCTACTTTGGGAGGAATTCCTTTTACAAAAACTTTTAACAAATGTTCAAATGTTATACTTTGGACACAACTCTTTATTTGGATAAGATTTAAACAGTGTGCTAAATCTCACATGCTGTTTATTCCACACTTCCTCACTTGGGGATATATGATTAATAAATTCTTTGATTGTGTGAAACCCTGAAGTAGTGAACGCATTCTGAGGTAAATACAGTGTATTTATGTTCCACTTAAGATCTGTTTCAATGTGTAACCCTAGAGGAAATTCTATTAGAATTTACTTTATATGTTTATTGAATGTAAACAAGATCAGTAAGCGGATTTTATGTTCGCCGTTAAGAATATGGATTTTCTTTTGCATTTCAAATTATACTCACAGATAAATGAGGGGTTAAAAATAAAAACAGTCTGTCTCAGACCTTTACAAGCATGTTGTAAGATTGTAGGTATTTAAGAGGTGTAGTTGGAGCACTTCAAAAATACAGATGCTAAAACAAAGGGCACTGAAATTTTGAAAAAGTACTAAAGTGTCATGTACATTGCTCTATTTATTTATTTACTTATTTATCTTGTACATTTTATAAATCCATGAGAGCTTGAAAACTTAACTGGAAATAGAACAATTCAAAACACAAATGTGTAAATCAACAGTGTGTATAGTAATATACAGACATATACCACCACAGAATCTAATGTCTTGCAGAAGCATCTCCTTCAACCATTTCAGAACATTCTTCTTCTAAATGAAACAACCATTGAATGTTTTTCCCCTTTCATTTGTTGGGGGGGGGGGGCTTTGATGTGTATTTGAATCAGCAATATAAGAAATGATATTATTTTAGGTTATCTCTACATGCAAATTCAAATTCAAGGGCAGTGCCAGCATTTCAATGCGAACAGAACTTAAAACTCCTGTGAGTAGTAGAATACAGGTGTGCCAAAGCAAGAAATCGTATTGTTTATTGTTTCAGCTATACTTGCCCTGTACCTGAGGAATGTATTGCTGTATAGTGATGATGATGCAACTGTTCTTTACCATGTGTTTGTAATGCTGTGTTACTTCTTCCCCATCTTTGGAGCAATGTTGGCAGACACTCTTCTTGGAAAATTCAGGTGGGTCTTAATTTTCAGGGTGTGTTTTACACTCTGGACGGTTTGATATGTAAGGACTACAAAAAGGGTGGTAATATGCTCACAGTTAACATACTGTGAATTTTAAATAAAAAATGTTCACTTTCTCTACCAAATAAATTTAACTTTTTAAAAAATCATAGAATTAAAAGATGTCTCATACAATGTTACATATTACCATTTTAAGATGAATAAATTATAGAAAACTATTGTTTTTTTGGCTGCAGTCAGTTGCTTACGAATAACATGTTGCCCATGAAGTGACTCTCACTATTTTACCTATTTTGAAATACAAAGCCTTCAATATATTGCAGAAATGAATCAGACTATCATAGAGTTCCTTGACATTTCAGTGTGCATGTCTAAAGGAATGACATTTTTTGTACAGTTAATTTTTCCAATTATCTGTCCATGAACATTTATGATTATTTGTAAGTATCAGAGAAAAGAAACAATGGTTATAAATTCCAAAAAAATCAGTTATAATATTTATGTATATGTATTTGAGTGACTGTTTCACCTTAGACCCAAAGGCTTTTTTACATAGAAGAAAATTATTCAGAACTTGTCTCAGATTCTCCAAAATAAAGGAATGCCATAAATACTTATACACCTAAAATATTTTAAAGTTACTTGTTGCTGATTATTTTCAGCTTTCAGAGCAAGTGAAGAATGTAAGTCATTTGAATCTGTGGGTGATTAATGCATAGTTCTTTACAGCCATACATGATTTACAAACAAGTGATCTGCTGAAGTGTTATACATGTTTGTTTGCAGGACAATCTTTTACATCTCCATTGTTTATGCACTTGGAAATGTTGTCGTAGCATTTTCTTCTACAACGGGTGCAATAGATATACCTGCCAGGTAAACATTCTCTATGATATTATCATTGCTTTTTCATTCTTTCGTTCAAGCACTGACTAAAATAGGTGTGTTTAAAGTACATAAATATGAATAATATATGCTGCATTCTTATAATAAAACCAACTAGATGAACTAATTTCTCAAATTCTCAAATGAAAATCTACATGTTTTGGACAGCTCCTATATCCATCATCAGGAGTTTGTCACTGTACACACAGCAATGGCATATGTCATATAGGTTTGCTGACAGCTTGCAAGCAGGATTGGGATGGAAAATCCTGATCCTGCTTGCAAGCTGTCAGCAAACTTTTATGACACATACCATTGCTGTGTGTAAAGTGAAAAACTCCTGATGATGGACAGAGGAACTGTCTGAAACATGTAGAGTTTCATTCCAAAAATAAATTTAAGAAATTAGTAAATCTGGTTGGTTTTATTACAAGAATTTATAATGATGCACAGTCACATGAATGTCAAATATGCTGCATTGTACCTCCCTAAAGGCAATCCCTCATTATTGGGATTAAAGATTTACAGTAAACCTCTGATATAGAGTATATGCTTTGGTGAGGTACACTGCAGAGTGTCTTTTCTTTACCTTCCATAACAGGGATCTTCTTACTTGGTAATTTAGAATTATCGCAAAACTCTTTCACTGGTATCAAAAGCACGGCTTTGCGTACATATGTGGTTTTGTTTCAGCTTTAATTTTTGATCATGTTTCTTAAGTACACAGATCTAACTCCTGTTGAGGCCAACTGTTCTGACCTTTCACGATCTTTCTCAAAGTGCTCTGTTACATGTCATTCTGTGTTCCGTTTGATAGTGTTTTCTTAGTTGCTAGAAAATCCTTACGATATGCATAACGAGACACAAGATTTTCTCAGCAGTTTTATTGAGGATTCAATTCTGCCATGATATGATATTGTGATATTAGGTTAGTGTCTCCCTACAAGAGGTCTTGGACCTGTCAAAACTTGAAGCTGAAGACACCACATTCCTCTGAAATATCAGTGTGCGCTAACCCAGTACACGATGTTAGATCCCAGATGATCCGAAAACTTACCATGTGTTATTTAATTGTAATTTTTTATATCAGAATTACATCAATCGGATCATTGAGGGGTAGAATTTGTGTTAATAAGAATTTTTGAAACTGCAGCTATTTTAAGCGTAGAGAAGAAAACCAGCTAGATGCTACTGAATGCTTTATTGCACTTATAATCTGCCCAACATGTTTCGGGCACTTATATGCCCATCATCAGGAGCTCGAGACTATACTTGTGTTATTGCCGCATATGATGTGTAGTGCCTTGTTTGCTGGTGGTCGGCTGAAGAGCAGAGCAGCAGGCTATGCGTCTGGGATGAGGGAAACTGTGCACAATTTCCGCTTATACAACGATGCACAGACAAACATACATCAAATGCAACTATTTTAATACACACCTGTGTGAAAAAAGAAAGTGACATGTGTACAACGCAAAGTGCATGCTGAGTTTACTTCTTGGTCTTGTTAAGATAATAAGTGAAACAAAGAGTTATATTTGTTTTTGTTGTTTTTTTTTGAGGGGGGGGGGGTTAGGGGGGAGGTTGAGGGATGTGTCTGCAAATGTTGTAAGAACACGTCTCATTGTACTGCGTAATAATGATATGAAACTACAGGACTGGTTGGGCTTAGGGTTACAAAGGTGTATCAAATCTGAACCTATTACTTGGAAGTGTGTCATCCCCGTTGTGTGTGTGAAACTAGAAAAAGGTATGTAGTCAAACACAACTTAATCACTGAGGTGTATTTAATGAGTATGTGATGGAAACAACTACATGTTTCGGCCTGTATTGGCCATCATCAGGTTGTCTAGGGAACTTAGGGGCTAGCTATATGCATATAGCTATACCTTAAGTTCCCTAGACAACCTGATGATGGCCAATACAGGCCGAAACATGTAGTTGTTTCCATCACATAGTCATTAGATACACCTCAGTGATTAAGTTGTGTTTGACTACATATATTTTCTTAGCTGTTACTTGGGTCTCACCTGATCTAATTGTATAATTATTTCTTTAAAATGTCAATGCCTCCATCCGTTTGATCTACAGGGAAATTAGTATAGTTGGGTTACTTCTGATTGCTTTTGGCACTGGCGGAATCAAACCCTGTGTGTCAGCGTTTGGCGGCGATCAGTTCAAGTTGCCACAGCAGGAGCGACAACTGCAGCAATTCTTCTCCATATTTTACTTCTCTATCAACTCTGGCAGCCTCATTTCAACATTTATTACCCCAATTCTCCGGCAAGATGTCAGATGCTTGGAACAGGATACTTGCTATCCATTGGCTTTCGGAATACCCGCTGGTCTCATGATCATTGCTGTCAGTAAGTACAAAGACTTAGGAAAGATTTATTCCATTACTGCACATACTATCTGTAAGTATGTACTGGTGTGGGAGTTACAGTACTGATCATTGCTGTGTATGGAAGCTTGATACAAACTTAGAACTTCAGTTTACATTTTCAACCAATTCTAATAAAATGCTTGTTCTTATCATCTTGTGTTTTATTGCAGTTTAAAGTTACAGGTTACCATATTTGTGAAATAATGGGGCTGCTTTACTTTAGGCCATTATTTGATTCACATGTTGCTGATTCAGCCATGCAATAAAATTGGTACTCTATAACCAAGGCAATAACCTCCTACACAAAGAGTCTTAAAAGTTAAAGATTTGGCAACAACAATGACAGATATGTCTATTCAGTACCTGTATCTTATAAAAAGGATGACAATTACTATGGAATTCTAGTCATAATATTAAAGAGCAATTCAATAATGTACAGAATATATACATTAATGAATGTGTCAATTCATATGTAAAATATAAATAGAATGATATTAGGGCTTTTTATTTCATTTCATTCATTCATCCATTGGCATGTGCAGACTGTGACAATTCCTTTCATTCTCAGGAGCTTCTTCCATTCATCTCTGTTATATACCCTTTCCTTCCACCATTTTCAACAAACTAGTCTTTCATCCTCCCCTCTTCATCTTACAATCTATTGCTTGGTCTACCTCTCAGCCTTGTTGTTTCCAAATTCATATATAATACTTTTTTTGAAATTCTATTTTCTTCCATTCTGTTTATATGCCCAAACCAACTAACCTATTTAACCTTATTGTCTCTGTTATAGTGTGTTTTTTAACCATTGCATAAATTTCTTTATTGTTAAATATCCTCCAATTTTCTTTTTCTTCTAAATACTTTCCTTTCAAAAATATTTGCTTTCTCTCTTTGTTAGTGTCCAGGTTTCTGATGCATATGTTACCATTTTGTCTATTATTGCGTTATTTAGTCTTAATTTTAGTTTTTTAGATATATTTTTATTTCTGAAAAATATTTGTAGCATGAAGTATGTTTTGTCAGAACTTTTTATTCTTTCTTGTAAATCTATTTGGTGATTGTTATCTTCATTAAGTATAACACCTAAATATTTAAAATTTTCAACTCCTTCAAATGTATAATTTTTTACTGTTAGTTGTCCTATTTTATTTTGTTTTGAACTCTTATTCTGTTCCACTATCGTATATTTTGTTTTTCCTTGATTTATGTATAGTCATAACTTTCTGGCAATGTTTTCTACTTCTACAAAAAGTTGTTGTATTTCTATTTCATTTTTGCCAACTAATGCAATGTCATCTGCATTCGCTAATACATTCAGTTGTTCTTTACCAATCTTCATACCAGTAGGAACCATTTTTATACTTTGTATCACTATTTTTAATGCCAAATTGAATAATATTGGTGATAAAGGGTCATCCTGTTTCAATCCTTTTTTATTTTCAAAAAAGGATGACAGTGTTCCTTCTATTCCAAAAGCACTTCTTGTCTTTTGTACAGATGTTTTATGCATATTTATTAATTTTGGGGGAATTTTAAACTCTTCCATACATTTCCATAGTGTGTCTCTATGTACAGAGTCACATGTCTTTTGAAAATCAATAAATAAATATTGTACAATCTGATTATATCCCCAAATTTTCTCATTCATCATTATCATTACAAGTATGTTGTCAATTACAGATCTTCCATCTCTAAATCTGTTCTGATAGTCCCCAGTAATTTTTTCAATATATGGTTTAATTTTTCCAAAATTATATTCGACAAAATTTTGTAAGCTACATTTCCTAATGCTATTCCCCATAATTTCCAATCCTACATGTCTATTGTACCCATTGTACTTCGGGTCATAGATGATGCCGAAGGAAGGTCAGGTGCAAAAGCAGATTATTATTATATATACCAGGAATGAGAATGTTGTTCAGCATCCTTGCTTAAATAAAAAAAAAAAAAATTAATCTTTTGTGTGTTAATTCAATCATCATTTTCACTCCTATCAGAATGTATGTGTTACAAAAGGATTCATTTTAATGTTCTTTTGTCATAATTGTAACTTAATGGTGTTAATGTGAATGAATTGCTGATTACTTTCTCTCAGTGATGTAACTAAAGGCACCACACTTACAGTCTACATGCTTTCATGACTGAGATTCATCATTTATGTGCATATTTGTAATATGATGTCTGCTAACTATCTCAGATGGGTGTTTTTTCGTCTATAGTAATATTTGTCGGCGGAAAGAGGCTTTACATTATTAAGAAACCAGAAGGAAATGTGGTGCTTCAAGTCTGCAAGTGCATTGGGGTAAGTGTTTTTATTCCTAGCTCAGATCAATGAATGAGTGAATGCAGGAATCAATAGTTGAATTTTTTCGTATACGTAGAGATGTAAAACTCTTTTGGCGTATGCAGCAATAGACAAGTTGACAGAGCTTCAGTTTAGTACATATACTAAATTCTGTTGCTTTGCTAAACAAAGGTATATATAGCCCCACTACCAAATTTACAGATAATATAACAGTTCTCCTTTTTCACAATTGGGATGTCCTCGGTTCCAGCGTTGACCCCGAGTTTGGCTGTCCTGATTGAGATTTCTCATAGTTTAACTTGGACCCACCAGAAAATGCCCAAAAAATACCTCATGTTATGCATAATTGCTTCTTCCAACATTGTTTCCAATTTGTTATTTACTGTTCTTCGTATCATGTGATGATGTACAGGCTGAGCTAATGTTAGCGTTGTTAAACAAAACAACACAAAAAAATTAAACACAATGCATTTTCATTGACTGATGTATTATTTACAACCAATAGCTATGCAATATGTGCTTCATGCATGAAATGGTTTTTAAATAGTTGACAAAGAATGAACATTTGGCACACACAGGACATGTTTGAGCCATCAAACTAGTTTTGGAGCCTAGCAACCACAGCATAGATGAAGCTAAATTAACTTAGAAACAGATATAAAAAAAATTATATACATGAGATGGTTTAAAAAACTTGCATGATATATTACCTTATGACAACAAAGAGACTGATGCTTTTTATGTTATTTTTTTTAATTTCAGCATGCCCTGGTAAGGAAGGGAAAGCTAAAGAAACATGAAGAACGAGAGCACTGGCTGGATTACGCTGATGATAAATATGATAGTACTCTGATTAGTGATACCAAAGCTGTATTACGTGTTCTGTTCCTGTACCTACCACTTCCATTTTTCTGGGCACTTTTTGAGCAACAGGTGAGTATGTTAATTTATGCTGGGTTATGGTAAAATGTGCTCTTAACAGTGGATGTAACAGTTTGGAGAAAACGATACCTTCGACATCAGGTTTGAAGAGAGTACATTATGAATGTGGGAGGATATATAACCAGTTTGCCAGGGAATTCCAAAGGAAGTGGCAAGCTGGTGAACCTTCAATTCTTGTAGAATAAACTATGCTTTCAAAAATAAGATAATTGTTATTTTCCAAATGCTTTTCATGCTTCACTTTGTTGTGGGATATGACATGATAGATGTGTATTACAATGGCACATCTCAGATGAGAACATTTTTAATATCCTCTATCATGAGGACCTCAGATCTCATATAAGAAGGTCATTGCATGAGTTTGTATGAAATCTGATGTGTCAGTCATTATTACTTCCATCCCCTTGATTGAACTGTTTAAGGCCTTGCAGTAAACAACATAACTACACTGTGTGTTCAGACTTATTGTATTACATCTGTTTCAGGGTTCTCGGTGGACATTCCAAGCCACAAGAATGACAGGTGACCTGGGCGGCTGGTCCCTGAAACCAGATCAGATGCAAGTTGTGAACCCTCTACTAATCTTGATATTCATACCTGTGTTTGAAACTGTGGTTTATCCACTCCTGGCAAAATGTAATATTAAGCGCCCATTGCAGAAACTAGGAATTGGTGGTGTCTTGGCTGGTGTGGCTTTTATAATTTCAGCCATTGTGGAACTTCAGTTACAAGTATGTTTCTTTTAAATAACCAAGTTGTATAGTACACTGTATCATTAGTATTACAATTAAAAGTTTGACTCTGACACACATTATTTATACATATTCATTTATGGACACAGTTTATAAAAATTAGTTTATATTCTGTCCAGGCTATTTGCCATAACCAGAAGATAGAGCTCTTTCATTTCGCTATGTGTATTGAATATTCCTTTTGCAGGATACCTATGCAGTTGTACCACACACTGGTGAGGCTCAACTCAGAGTTTTTAATGGCTTTAACTGTCAAGGCATAGTTAATTTTTCTGACATTGCAACAGATAAAATAATAAAACCCCTGGACTTCTGGAAGGCACCAACTTTGCGAGTAGATGGAGAAAATACATATCCACTGGACATTTATAATGTTCATTCTTGCAACTACAGCTTTAGTATTAATGGAACTGTGAACGTGATAGAAAAGCAGGTAATGTGCAACAAGTACATGATGAGAACATAGTTAAGTTTTTGGCTTTCATAATTGGAACTAATTCTCTTATTATAAAATAAATCTTATCAACATAGTGGCCATAGTTATGTACACTTCATGCTGAAAGAAGCATTTATCACTTTTCATCTTTTATTAGGGGATTGTGGTAGCACAGTGGTTAAGGTGCTGTACTACAAATCAGTAGGTCACTGATGTCAATGGATTTTTCATTGACATAAAATTCTTCCGATCACACTATGGCCCTGGGGTCGTCTCAGCCTCCAACAGAAATGAGTACCAGGAGTATTTCTTTGGGGTAAAGGCAGCCGGTGCGTAAGGCTGACAACTACCACCATCTTGTGCCGTTGTCATGAAATCTGGGAGCCTTAACTTCCTGGAACTCTCTGGGCCTGTCCAGGCTGGTGATGGGGCTGCTTTACCTTTACATTTTACCATCTTTTATTAAGGTGGTACCCCTTTAACACCACAAAATGATGAAAATACTCAAAAGGGTTCTCAACTTGGTTTGTAGTGACTGGCATTTAATTTTCTGTGTTGAAAATAAAGAGGGTTTGCATTTGATAATTACCAGACCATAGAAATGATTATAGAAATTCAGATTTTGGTTTGTAGTTGACATAGCATTCATAATGAGGGTTGGAATATTTACCATCTGCCAACATATAATATTTATACTACAGGAACATTGTGATGGCTGTATGTAGCTCAATGGTGAGCCCAAGAATGCTGCAACTAATGACTAAAATTTTGTCTGAAAAACTGTGAAGTGTGATAGACTTTTCTTCGTGTAAACTTGCTGAAGTAAAAAATTATCCTGTTTGTGACGACTGTTATTTGCACAAAGATCTATCAATGCCTGACAGCATTACTTAGACACAACAGTGACATTAGTAGTGTTGTTTAATTGGGAGGGCATAGTGCACCACAAATTTGTTTGCAAGTGTACTATGTACAACAAAGAAAATACATGAACAGATGCTGGTCGGTCCAAAGAGGTAATTTGCATGGAATATCATGAAATAATGGCAGTGAAACACTGGGTGGCTCCCATCAGTGCTTTTGTAGTAGCAGCTCACCCTCTGCTGCAATCTCCTGATTTCATGATATGCTATACTTTACTCTCTCTGACAAATGCAAACTGAAATTAATAACGACACATTGTGATTGGGAAAAATACTTTGCACAACTGTATGAATACCAAGAGAATTTTGTAGCTACTGAAGGAGGGAACATTACTTTGAATGCAGCTGCATCTGAAGGAATTTCTTGTTACCAGATCTGAGATTGAATAATCCTAGATGTTTTGAAGTTTTCCATGAATATCAGAGTTAAGAACTTTGTTTTAACAACACTACTTCAGATCTTGTACAAAATTCATGATATAAGATTAATTGTGCTTTGTATTGGAAGGTTATTTAAATGACTAGAGAATATATAGCAAGATAATTTCAAAGTAAATCACACAAAAGTGTATTCCCACACGATGATGTCAAGTAAATTCAGCTAGCTTAGTTTAGTGTTCAGTAACAGTTACTGTTATTTCATTGTATTGATCAACATTTGTTCTCAGAATATTAAATATTCTATTAGCTTTACTGGCACTGGAATAGCATTGTTGGTGTAATAAGTAGGTTATGGAAATGACGATCCAAATTTCAAATTGTGGCAAGAGCAAGAGTTATTTTCTCCCCCAAATCGTCCAGGCCAGCTCTGGGGTTCATCCAGGCTCTTATTCAACGTACCCCGAGGTTTTATCCGGGGGGTAAAGTGGCCAGGGCATGATGTTGACCACTCACCTCCTTCTAATGCTGAGGCCCAGAATGAGTGGAGCTATACCTCTGTTTCCCATAATATGCCTTTATGGTGTGAAGAGGGGCAACTTTGCCTTCATTTAGTTTACTAGTAAAATAGAATCTAAATACCATAAAAGAATTCTTAATAGTGTGAAGTATAAATTGAACATTGTGTTTTTCATGGTCACTAAAGATGTTTTACATAGAACTTGTGCTAGACGGACCTGATCTCCTGCATGTTTTCACAGTTCCCACGTCATCTTTTCAGTAACAACATAGCAGATTATTCACATTCTTTAGTTCCTGAACTTTTTTCATCATGTCATATTAACAAAAGAACATAATAATTTATGGACTCCAACTACTTCTCTCCTTGGGTGATAATTTGAATCTGGGGGAGTGGGGGTATATTGAGATGGGTCTGATGGCAAGAATAAAAATTTGTGGTTTTGCTGTTACTGACTTCAGCTTCTTTTTCTGTATTATTAAGTTTAGTTATTCACAGATATTGTCATAATTTTTACAGTAACTAGTGTATTGTCTGTTATCTGTCATGGACAAGAAAATCTTTGGTTCTTTTATGGGGGAATTTTTTTTTTAGGTTGTCCATGATTAAAAAGAGCAGTGTTTATATTGAAACAAACTGAGGGAGGGCCCCCTAGCACCCACATCTAAGGATGGGAACATACTAGAACCAAAAATAATGTTCTCTTCTAAATACAAGATAATGGACACAGTCCAGAAATTGAAAAATCCCAAGTGCATTCCAATTTGTTTCAGTGAGCCAGCTGATTTAGAGCATGAAGAGAAAGGTTGTGCACTTTTGAACATCAGTCTTATTTACGACGCTTTTTTTTTTAATATAATGGCTGAACATTTCTCGCTGAAAACTGCAATTGAGGGTATACTAAGCCCTTGTTGAATGCCCTAGATATTTCCATGAAATAGTAGGTGTAAATCAAAAAGGCATAAATCCAAAATGATACTACCATAGGCAATAATGGAATAGGCAGGGCTGAGCATTATAGAGTGCAGCCAGCCAAAGGCCATTAAACCGAAAATGAAGGGCTGTAAATTAAGGATTGGTATATATTTGCAAGGAGCATTAAACCAAAAGAGCATAATACAAGTATGGCATAGAACAAGGGTTATGTATATTTTTCTCGTATTTTTTAATTCATAATCCTTAATTATGGACAATGTTTGTGAGATCTAACAACTTTTAATTTTACATTAAATGTGTTAAATACTGCAACATAAAATTTTTGTCATTGCAGGCTGTATCGTACTTTCTAACCAGTAATGCTAGTGGAACATTTCTAGTTCCTGTGGGCCCTGCATCATCACCTTTTGACATAATTGAAAAATCAGTGACAGGAGACCCTTTGGTGAGGTAAATATTTATTTTCATTAGATTGGCAATCTTCTTTCCATGAATAAGTTGTGCTATATGAAGACAATATTTATTAAAGATTTGTGTTTCATTATTGTGGGGTTGTAAGACCTTGGGAAATCTAACCAAATTCTCTGACATTTTATTTGTGTATTTTTGGATTAATGTGTGCAAAATAATTATTACATAATGCCTGTCTATCTGTTTGCATACTTGCAAATAACAGAAAACACACTACAGGATTTTTCAAAAGTTAATATCAGTATTGTAAGTCTGTGCTAAATTTTGTCAATTTATTGTTATTTTGATACGGTTTGATTCAGTCTAAAGACAACTGACCTTAAAGATGTAAATGAAATTTCAATTTTGTGGAGGACATCCAATTTTTGTTTATGGAACATTCAAAAGTAACTTTATTGTTGCATCGTGCATTTCGTAGGGTCATTTATTCAGCACACCAACTAATGCACATACATAAAATTCTTACATTAAAACATTTAAAATCGCTCCAAAATGTTTTGATCCCAAGATCATCTTCAGGGAGCTACACTGTTCCTTGGTAAAGTCACATTTTTTTTAAAAAATGTGTTAATATAAGGAAATTAGTCAGTGTGTGTTTTTTTTAAAAAAAATGTGACTTTGGCAAGGAACAGTGTAGCACCCTGAAGATGATCTTGGGATCGAAACATGTTGGAGCGATTTTAAATGTTTTAATGTAAGAATTTTATGTATGTGCATTAGTTGGTGTGCTGATTAAATGATTCAAAAGTAAATAATTTTTCTGTCCAATGAACACAACTCGAACATTTCGGAGAAGAGAAAACTCTTGCTCCATCTGTAAATAGAAGCACAGACTGTCCAGGCTGTAGCCAAGTCACTGTCCCACCTATCGTATCGTGCCTGGTGGTTTATAGCTTTATGCGTGATTTACAGTCTGTACCTCAGAATAAATGCAAATATTATGCGTACATACTTCTCTGCTGCTATATGGTGGTATATAAGACAACAAATTTTCCATATGTGTATTTGTTGTACTATGTGTGTACTGCTGTTTTTTACTTTACAATGCTGGACTGCTAGGTAGAAGTCAGTATTCGGAAGGTCCTGTGACTGGTCACCTCGAACACAGGTTTTTCTTGGTTTCCCTGTGTCTAAAAGCAAATGCTGAGATGGTTCCCAAGATTCCAAGTTGCCACTATGTACCCCTCCCGACTTAAGTTTATTAGTAACCAATTTCATATTTTGTATACATGTAAAATAACCACTGCCACCGGGTGACAACCCAATTGTAGTTTATTATTATTATACAATATGTATGTCTCCTGTCACAGGCATTTCTTCCTGGTACTTCTCTTGAACCAGCGGTGATCCCCACTGCTCAGGCTTCAAGCTTCACATTGCAGTACTTTCCGTATT
>Ga0123352_10008898_pt1 | contig 15655 bp, 6 predicted proteins | sample TergutLab28metaG_FD_89700 | JGI IMG/M metagenome (GOLD analysis project Ga0123352, IMG submission 89700) | Labiotermes labralis P1 segment gut microbial communities from Petit-Saut dam, French Guiana - Lab288 P1 | ecosystem: Host-associated > Arthropoda: Insects > Digestive system > Gut ... | reverse complement strand
CGATCTCACTGCCCCACAATCCAAAAACTTTTCCTTTAGACCTTTCATTTTCTCGGGAGCCCGTTTAAATGCCCCCCCCCCCCCGGCAGCCACGCAACCGTTAACAAGCTTAATTATTATAGTACGAGCTCTGAGACTCGGCCGTACCGCGCTTTAAACACAAACTGAAATTTATGTTGACCACAGGGAGTCAAACACAGCACACAGCACACAGCACGGTTTTACAGACCTCGGTACGATTACCATATCCGAAGGATCTCTGAAGCATCCGACTATTGTAGCCCTTGACGCATATTTATACAAACACACCCGTTAAGAGTGACTGACCTCGACGGGGAATTAGCACTGGACTACCAAACGAGGTTCCGACGGAAAAACTGGCGCCTCAGAATGAGGTAAAGGAAGCCGTCACTGGTTTCGGTTCTTATTCTACAATATCCCTTCATACACAAATATTCTGCCGTCTCTAATTCGCCTGCCTCTATCTACAGCAGCGTTTCCAAACCGGGGTTCCGCAGAACACCGTTAGGGATGCAAGGAGAAATCGTGGAATAAATAATAAAGGTTTTGAAATACCGCGATATTTTGATATTTAAAAAAATACGTAATATAAAAGTACAGGGAAAATTCCTCAGTATTTTTACAACGTAAGTTGAATTATATATATATATATATATATATATATATATATAAAAGATCTTTGCTACTATATTTTCTTGAAAATAACTTTGCAGTAATTGAACTGCGCTCCGCGCTATCAACTTGTATCTGGCCTGCAAACGTTTTCACAGTTAGGGGTTCCTCGAGACATTAAAAATTATTCTAGAGGTTCCACCATGGAAGAAGAATTGGGAAACACTTGTCTGCAGTATTTCCCAGCTAGTACTATGTATGTCTATTTATTCTGTTACAAATATTTAACTAGTTTAGTTGTTCATTTTATGATTCTGGAAGTAGATCATAATGCAAAGCGTCGTAGTGTAGGATGATTACAAAAAAAAAAAACAAGTTTAACGCCAGCGACAGACAGTGGCAGTGGCAGGACTTGGCTTGACAGTCCGGTACTTCCTGCCGGAGCCGGTTTCTGGGACAGGATGCGAATAGGTGACCTCCCGTTTACGAAGCAAGGGCGTCAGCTTATCGGTCGTCCGCGATATCCGCTAATAACACGCTATTCAAATGGAAGGACGGAGATTCACGCTCTCATGTACACTAATTCTCCGCTTTTCATTCCGTGCTACAGCCACCAAACTGGCAACTAAAATGAATTAACGGCTTCATCTCAAGTAAATCACTGTCCAGGAGTGCATGTGGCACATGTTAATGTCACCGACGACATCAGATCTTCCCATTCCCGACAATACGTTGTTGAACACAACACATTTCGAACATGGGAACGAGTTTTATTACTTTCTCGTAATTGTGGTTCGATTGGGGTTTGTGGAAAGGGGTAGCTATGGTTCTGGAGCGAAGCATATACAACGGACGTCAATTGATTTTAATGTCACAGGGCGAGCGGCGGATTGCAAAAGGTTACTCTAGCTGAACGTTCAGATCGATCTCTCACATACACACACACACACACACACCACACACACACACACACACAGGCGAGAGGGTTGCTGTATTTACCACGTCCATAAACGAATACCAATAAAACCCTGATAATCTGCCCAGAAAAGAAACCATTCAACCTCTATGTGATTCGATTCCAATCTCAGCAACTTCACTACACATTACGTAAAAGCTAACGCGATCCGAATGACACCTAAAAATGCAGCTGCTACAGCAAAGAATGCATTGCACCTCCATTACAGATCAACCGGCTAATGCCTCAAAAGGAAGTAATCGGTTCTGGGGTGCTTTCGAAAAATTGCGAAAAGCGACTAATAGTTTTTTCATGTCTGTCCGTCCGTCCGTCCGTCCGCGTGGTACAAATCGGCTCCCACTGGACGGATTTTAATGAAATTTGATATTTGAGTATTCCTAAAAAAATCTGTCCACAAAATCCAAGATTCATGAAAATCTCACACGAATAACGGATATTTTCCATGACGACCAATACACATTTTTGATCATAATTTGCTCAACTCTTCTCAGAATGAGAAATTTTTCAGACAAAAAAACACATTTTACGTTCAAAAATCTTTTTTCCTGAAGTTGCGCCTTTTGTGAGCTATTGTGGAAAAATACTGTAGAACCGAACAGGCCACAGGCGACAATACGGCGCATGCGCATTGCATGCTGGATACCTAAGTATACAAACACAAACTCTGAATATGTAATACTTATTGCTTTTCCATCTGCAACAATGGTTGCATGAATCCGCCTCCATGTTACGGTATATGTGCATTGCCTGTGTTGTTGTTCTGAGAATCGTCCGAAGCACGCAAGGACTTCTACACTCCACCAGCCAAATGCGGAGGCTCAATGTACAGGCGAGTGATACATACATGAGTTATCATTTATATGGTTAACTGAAGTTACTACAGATCACGAAGATCCACGGTACGCGGATAATTAAATTAATCAGTTTGTCTACAACAAATTAAAGCTACTTCGTCATCAAGAAGTCCATACCCCTGACGTTTGAAGCAGATGCGCTACGGATATACCACACGGAACCAGTGCAATCTTGCTTGCAGTAGTTCCGGATATGGAGCGACGTGTAATGAATGGCATGAACAGACTTCTGAACGTTATTGCATTCGTGTCTAAAATATAAAAGGAAACTGAAATGATAACGAAAACTTACAAGTGTACGTTCTTGGACTGTTTTATTTCTGTGACGCAAGAGCCCAAATCAGGCCTAGGCCGCCTCCACGTTGAGGTTTCCAGTTCACAACAAACAACTGGACACACACACACACACACACCCGGTAGGACTTCTCTGAACAAGTGATCAGTTCGTCGCTGAGGCCGTTACCAACACAACACACACAACAAACACGAACATCCATGGCCTCAGCGAGATTAGAACCGGCAATCCCAAAAATCAAGCAGCTGCAGACCTACGCCTTAGAACGCACGGTCACTGGGATAGGCTAGACTGGGGTTACGTACGTTAAGATTATCATATGAGTATTTATTTCCTTTGTAATGGACCAAGAATTATTTTGTCTTACATTTCGTTAAATATTCACCATACTAAAAAAAAAATTCTGAAACATACGACGTGGCCTTACAGAGATGTAATATATTATGCAAGAAAATTTAATAAGCATTAAAAGTCGTTTCTGAGAAAACGAACAGCTTTTGAAGTCATGCAAAGTAGACCCGATACGGAACGGAAAACCCCTCTAGAACTTTTAGTTCACCCACCAAATAACAGTCTATCAGCAGTTTCGAAGATGAACAACGGAACCGACAAATTCTAAATCTCGATTATGCAGTCGTGTAATATCTGTGCAAATAAGGCAAGCAAACTGAAACAGTAACACAAATCTGGTGATGGTACGATCAAAACATACAAGCAATTGGGTGCTGAAATTTGCTTCAGAAACCTATCAAAGGCCAACCAGAAATTTAAACAGGCAACAGTGTAAGAATCACACCTAAAGTTTCAATTCCACGTGATAATTTCAAACAAAAATGGTGGTTATACGAATATTATTGTACAGCTTTTTAAAATAAAAGTAATACAGACTGAACTAAGACAGGGCGTGTGTTCAGCACAAACAGTTGACCTCACATGACCAAACTCAAACAGCAAAGTGGAAACCAGTTACAATAATAGTTATCTGATTTCTTACGGACTGCGTTGCTGCTCAGAAACGAATACGTTGTGTTTAACATGTCTCTTCAAAGGCTACTGAGGGAAGTGACCTCAGGGTACAGTGCAGTAACATCACGATGTTAAGGTGTCGAAATTGGATTACAGACTCTCTGCCATCACATTATACAGTCACCATACCAATGGCTGCGGAATTAAATAGTCCCTCACCCTTCCAACCCCAGTCATTCAGAGCACGTGATCATTTTCCTGGAACTCGCATGTTTTCGTGCATTTTCGTATCATGCGATGTTTAATACTGCATGCAACGCGACTACAGCACTACCCGCTACAGCACTGTTCCAGGTTTCGGTATGCAAATCACTTAGCAAAACAGTACTGAGGTCCAACTGTTTTACCGGGTAATGCCTACAGGGATTGGGACCGTATGTTTCTTCCATCCTGCACAGATAAACATTGCATCTTTTCACTTCAACAGTAAGCTTCATTTGGTGGAGGAATAGCCCATCGCACAGCTTATACCCAGAAAAACCAAAAGAGATACGAATTTATACACATAAAGCATAACTCGCCATATTATGACAAGTAACGGATCGCAATACAAATACCTCTAAAACGCATTTTAATTTACAGCACGAAACCAGTAGCTGGTTAAAGGCGGTTGTGGAAACCTACTGCGTATTACTGTCACCATCAACAAAACAATTGTAACACACACCTTCTTTAAGCCAATCATGACGGCGCGGTAGGCTCCATGGCAGAGAAATGACATGACGTGCAGTCAGTCACAAACAGCCTGACACGGAGACGCACTTTCTTCATAAACATTTCTCTATTGACTGCAGCCACGTATCAAGTCGACATTACCAGCAGATTTACAGTGCATATCGCCTGCTGCGGTGAACATGTTACCGTGAATAGCTGCGATGTACAGCGTTCAGGAAGATTATTGCAACATTGTGTGTTACCGACAGTGCAGTATGGAGACAACAGCAACGGGTCGGGCTTCATGAACCGCCTTGCAGGGAAACACAACAATATGGGGTCAGGTTTCAACGAACAGTGCTACTGGGACACGACACGCGATTCGGGTTTTATGAACAATGCTACAGAGACGGGCAAATTTCCTTTTTGGTTTATGATCGCTGTTCTAGGGCCAAACTAATCTCGTCTCGTGTTTTATGGATAATGCTTTACGAACAGGTCAGTCTTGGGTCATGTTCTATGAACAAAGCTGTACAAACAAAATGCGATTTATTCATGTCTCAAACGACTCTCCAGACATCTAGCTACTCTGTGAACAAGTAATAAATCGCAAACGCTCAGTACTTAAATTTACATTGAGATTACGGATAGTGATACAAAACGCCTCATTTCTCACCCTACTCCACGACAAAAGCTAATTTTTAGGGGCCGATACACAAGACAGCAAGTGTGTTACGTTGTCATACATATGTGCGATTCGTTCTAAGTAGTAACTTCAACTACGATACATCTATTTTCATACAGTTATGTTACATTTACGTTTCTCTTCGTCATTGTATACAGAACACTCCCCTTAAGTGGTTTCGTGTGTTTTAGAAATACTCTATACAGGGTTTGATACGTCGTCACTTTAGTAGTACGGATAGACACATACACGAGTCCCAAGTTGCCCGTGTCCAGACGCATACATTGTAAAATGACATTCTGAATTCACATTAGGGCATATCAACATTTCATCACGATCTAAAATTTGTTAATTTAACTAATATCACTGTCATCATCGTTACATTCATTTCTATATTATTACTTGTTGCAAAATATATCATATTTTGGTAGTGGTGCTAGTGTCGCTCCCACCTCATAAGTTTGTGTGTCCGTCACATTATTATTACGTACTCCGCGATATTTAATTAACTACGAAATTGAAGTGGCTTCCACTGACAACAGTCGTATAAAATTTAGTCAAAATCGATGCAGCAGTTCATAAGTTTAAAAATGCAAATGGATGGATAAACGGACACACATGACCATCGCTATACATGTTCCCCATGGCCATCACTACATGTGTTCTCCATGACCATCACTACATGCGTTTCCCCATGATCATTACTACACATGTTCCCCATGACCACCCCTACATGTTTTCCCGTTTTGAAGGTGTGCATAATAACTAGAACTATCCACATGTGAACAATATCAGCTGGTTCAAACTCGGAAGGTGCTTCATGCTAAACCATGGAATGAAGTGACAACTTCATCTTCCGCGAAAACGCAACAAATATGCTGCCACATAGGCTACATACTGTCTTTTACAAACATCCAGCCACGGAAAATACAGCATGGCGCAAAATTCACTTGACATTCCTCTTTAGACATGTTGCGTCAAGTATCAAATGGCTTTTGCGCCATTCTGTACAAATCCGCAGCTTGGAGCTTCTAATTATGAGAGGCTACGGTGCACTGAAATTGCCATAGGGCACCGAAGGACTGGTCATACATTCTGCTCCATTCAGCTGGCTTTCAGACGGGCCATAAAGTCACAGAAGCGCGAAAATCAGTTTGTTAGTACAGCACACTGAACACCTTCTCGATCACGCTCAGTGTACAGAAGAGCAGACACTACACGACCACTATAGCACATGATCCCGATCACATGCATTTGTCAATGCGGATGTACGGTAGGTTAGTAAGCAGTCAACATAAGACAACTTTTACTGCAAACAGGGCTGCTAGGACTAATCGTTCGGAAACCCAAAACGCACCAACATACCGCGCCTTCGCAGAGGTAATGGAGTTGTGGGGCCAAGTGTGAATAACACATTACGTGGGCATGATTACCGGAAATACTAGGCCCAGGTAGCAGGATAATATGAAAATCAACCATAAATAGGACGGAAAGGCGTGGAGAAGACCATCTGCCTCAGAACAAGGAAAACTGGAAGACTCTTGTATTCTTGTGAACACACTACTGAACCTTATCGTTCTATAAAATGGGGGGAATTTTTTGAAGAGCTGCGGAATTAGTAGCTTTTCAAGAAGGCCTCTGGCCCATGGCGTTAGATTATCAGACATTTTAAAGCCGTGCCAATCATGCATTTAGTGTCCTTCAACGACGCAAGCTAAATACATTACAGCCGAAGATTTCAAGTGCATGGAACCCCTGGGAGACGTCCGTAACAAGTACAGCGCACCTGGTATGTGCTACAGTTCTGAAGCCGGCCTTGCCGTGCGAGGAGGGCATGCAGAAAAACAACGAAATATCCAACATGCAGTTTGCTGCTGTACAAATTTGATCACCGTCGTTTAAGTCGCTCATGATGCACAACGTAACGGTAATTTTAAAGCAACGGTAACTGTACTTCCCAGTCTTTATGATACTGTAATAACAATACTAAAGCAACTCAAATACAAATCCGTACTTTAATAATTTGGATCGCTCTGCTGAATCGCTCATTACAGTTTATGAGCCGCGACGAAGTGTCAGTCCTAAAGGAATGTTACCATTTTTAAAAAATCCTTAGCAACTGTACCGTCATGTGATCGATTTTTCAACTTTTCCCAACTAGATAAATGTACATACTAAAGGATGTCTGTGGAAGAACTGCTGAGAAAAATGTCTCGGACCTAACATAAACAATGCTAACAGTGGGTTGGAGACAACTGTCTAACGTGGAAATTCATAATCTGTAATGTTATTATTATTATTATTATTACTGCCGCCATTAAAACCAGGGGATGATATATGTGGGTCATGTAGCACATAAACCGGGGTCTGTGCCGAAACGTCGGTAGACAACTACCAACACACGTTCTGTAACCTAAAAGAGAGAAGTCCACGAATGCACACAAAATTTTCCGATAAACCTAAATGGTGGAGATAATGCAAGTGGTTGACCACCAGGGCCTGATGCGACCAACATTCATAAGCAGACAGTGTGTGTCGAAAATACGGTTCAGGATAGGGACCAGAGGCGGGATATTGTGGACACGGCAATAAACCTTTAGGTTCTGTAAAATACGGGGAATTTCTTCGCCCGATGAGCAACCACCAGGTTTTCAAGAAGAACTTTGCTCCATGCCGTTACTTATGCTGGTTGTCACCAATCTTAAGACTTAGGCAGGTCGGCATTACACGCACCAATCAGTCTCAACCAGTCCTTCAGCCAATCAACCGATCAATCAATCAATCAATGATACACACATCAGCAAAGATCACGGAAGCAGTTATGAGATAAACGAAACCACCTTCTGTCTTGTTTACAGCTACACTACATGCCACCCGCGAGTGTTGGTAGACAAATTCACTCGTATATTTATTCATATATCAAGTGACGGAACTTTATATGTTCAACTTCAAAGAAAATTCCAATTATATTTTGCATCAATGTACAGACATTTCATAAAACTGTATTTAACGCCAGAGAATTAGAACGTGGCATCCGAGTTCTGGAACATGTTGGATTATTACCCTATGAACTGTAAAGAGAAACGAATTACATATCATAAAAGAGAAAGTTTTCCCTGTACACGCAACGAAGACATGTAGAAGAAGTGGAGGTATAACCCCACTCATTAAACTTGGTATTAGGTAGAAGGTTTGTTGTCAGGCTCATGTCCCAGCCGCTTAACGCTCCAAGAAAGAGCCCCCAGCGCCTACTGAACAGAAGGCTGGGTGGGTCCAGGGTCACCCGGACGTTTTGGAGAAGATAAAAATATGTTGCCACTGCCGGAATTGTAAATCCGGACTGTCCAGCACACAGTCTAGTCAATATACCGACGACGCCATCCACATATGTTAGTACGTTAAATGACATTCATAATTCAATATTCAAATTCTCAAAACATCCTTCTAAGGTGAGAACTGCGCTCTTCTGGGCTATTACGCACTACTCGCTGTGTAAGAGCCCAGAAGAGCGCAGTTCTCATCTGCTTCGCGGCGGAAGCTTGAAATCACGTTCTTCTCAGGAGTCAGATTTTAAATTCGGGTTTCTGTGTTACGACACTGCTGACAACAGACCGCTGGAACAGTCCGATCAAGGTAATTGCTGCTTTTTCTCGTTTATTTGAATCCTGGGTATTGAAACCGCTCACAGCAGTGCTGCACAGAGCAGCAGAACTCAATTTATGTAAGACATGCAAACAAAGAAGGTCTGAGTTGGAAAAAAGAAAACAAATAATGTTTCTTTCTAAGCTATAAAAATTGAATGAGCTTGATCAATACACATGTAGTTACATGAGTAACGGCAGATACAGAAAATCTCAACAGCGAAGTTGATACATGTCTTGGGTGTTTGTACCTGTGTATGTGGACAGTGATGTCGACGTTTGGGAGAGACATGATACGTCCGGCTTTGATCGGGAAGACGGGAGCAGCACGTCCACCTAAAACGCCGGGAGCAGAGCCCATTTTCGAAAGATGTCAGCACCCAAAAAAAGGGCTAATACTGACACTGATCGATCATTAAAACCTGAAATTGGTACAGCAGGAAGAGAGGCGGAAACGATTTCATACAATCTGCCAGCCAGGACGCTTCAATGCGTTGTAAAAAATGTTGTGTCACCATCACTGCCATTGATGAAGGATTAGGTGTAAACCTGTTCTGGCTCAGAAACTCTTCATATTGTCTCCTTCTTGGACTTATAATCGAGTTCTTCCTTCAGGAAGATATTCTCATGTTTGTATTGGTAGCCTAAGCGCTTCTACAACAAACCATCTTTTGAACATCTCTTCTCGAACTCCTCCATGCAAACTAAAGTGTGAGCATGATTTAACGATATCTGAAAGGTATCATGATAAAAAATTTGACAGAAAGGTAGAATGACACAACTGGCGAAGGTCTTATGGGTCACGACACCGTGCGGTCTGGTACATGTGTGCTAACGTTTCGGAGAACATACTGCCTCTGTGTGCCAGGTCGCACGATGTCACTGACCGCAAGCTCCAGTCCAACAGTCCTGAAGACCTCAAATATTATTAACGATATCAATCCCTCCTCCAATGCGCAGATTCGATTATACTCGTCTAAATAAATGTGCACACTTATTTTCCAGATGCGTGAAATTTGATTATACGTGGTCTTCAGAACACGCCGAGGTGACATGAAACAAAAATATAACTACTTTTGAAAAGCTACAAACGGTCTCGTCTTTTCCTTACATATTTGTATAACAAACTTGATTTGTTTTATTAAGCAGGTGTAAAAGGTCAAGCAATCTCATTACAGGCCTGGAGAGGCCCTGAAGGTTGAGACTCTCAGATTTCAAGACAATCGGCACATGAAGGTGGTAAGGTTGTCAGCACCACGCACCGGCCGCCTTTACCCTCCCAGGCAATATTCCTGGTACTCATTTCTGTTAGGGGCTGAGTCAACGCCAGGGTCATGGTGCGGCCGGAAGGATTATGTAAATGAAAAATTGCAGTGACTCCATCGGGAATCGAACCTGCGATCTTCCGGCTTGTAGCGCAGTGTCCCAAACAACTGCGCCACCGCGTTCCCCATTAAGCATGTGTAATATTGTAAATATTCGGCTAAACTGATAACCTGCGATTTCTTGATCCCGCATCGCAACTGCCCTCTTTGTCTCCCCAGTATACTCATTTAAGTATCACTACTAAGCCCTGATGTCGAGGTAGGTAACTCCGCGTTGGACTCGGGTTTACAGTAATTGACAATTTGTAGGCGCTTTATACTGCAAACCTTGTTTCCGACTACAAATGGAACAGACGCAGTTTCAGTGACAGTGCACAAATCGGAAGCGCATTTGCTGCTTAAGTCGTGGTTATTATGGCCGTACTGCAATAACGCGGTGGAGTTGCAAATTTCAGTGGATTCATTCTCATGGGAATGGAGGTTCACTTAAGCACTAGCTTTGTATTATATTTACTAAGGCTGTTGTTGGTTGTCATACGGACAGATGTTCAAATTGAATCAAAGTTATGTGTATCCCTTGTTATGTCCTGCATTCTTGAATAATATTCTATAAAGTAATATACTTACAAACATGGGTACAGTTATGGGCACATTTTAAGAGTCAAACTTTTAGTTCATGTAAAAGGATTCAGGTAGGGTCACTTAGCTAACCGTTCAGCTATTACCAGTCGTAATGTGAGCTACACCGACATAAAATTAATTCGACCACAATCAAAATCAGATCACTCTCTCTTGACGCTCATGTTACCAGTAGCTCAGTGTAACCAGCACCCTTCCTCAAGGAACAGGTGTCCCGGAAGTTCATGATGTTATTACAAGTCAGTGTGAGGAAATGTTTCTCCTTTACATCTATCACTAACAAAAGAAGGAACTGAAATATTTTTTAAAAATTTGTCCCCCATTTTGGGGCGTCTGCAAAGCAGCTGCGATTATCTGTCCGTCCGTCTGCCGGCACAGAACGGCACAACCCCCATCGAACGGATATTCGGAAAATGTCAAATTTGATATTTGTGCCAAAATTGTCGACACATACCCATTTGGGTTCAAATAGGACAACAATAACATTTTACATGAAGACATTTATTTGGTCGTTCTAACGGTGACAATGTTGTCTGACAGGTACGAGCCGAGGCAGAAAAAACTGGTAGGCCTAACAATTTAAAAGTACTCGTAAGTGCGACAGTGTTCTCAGTGGGGGACGAGTTAAGGTAGAAAAACAGCTAATGAACTATAAACATAACAATGGTGCATGATCTAATGTAAATGTGTTGCAAAAATAAGCAAAGAACTTACACACGGACAATACCAAAGCAAAGTGGCAGAAATGTTACGCCCTGCTGATATTTCCAAACTTCTTGATGTTATACATTAGTCCCAGCTTGCGATACTGCATCTGAACCAATCACACATTATTGTGGCCAAATGCAAGGTACGAAGTTCTACATGGTAGCATCAAGAAACAATAATAAATTACAAATAGATCATTTCCGCTTTTTATACCTTAAATACGAAGAGTGAATAGAATGTGAAGCATGTATTTAATGACCATATTTCAATCCAAATTTCTCAGAAAATAAGGTAGATAAATCAGCAGCTCTCATTCATCCGGGCCGCCAACACCACCAATATTGTTACATAAAATTTCACTAGGTTACAGGCACGGCTCATATATTACATAAAGTGTTCATAATTAAATAAACTGCCTACTTTGTGCTCAAATTCATGTTAATCTGTTTTCAGACTGCAAGAATCAGAAGCAGATCTACGACGGGAGCAGGCAACAAATGGAGTCGGGTCAGTCGATATGCTCATTACCTACGTACGTCGGTTCACATGAAATTACGTACACGGAGCGACCGCACACCTCTTCGCCACGGACCTGTTTCTCAAGTCTTTCAGGTAAAGCTTTAATAAGCTGGCGGTTAAAATTCCCTTCGTTTCCCCGACAACAATAGTCCGCATACTTCGATCTCTGTTGAATAGTCAAAGTCAAAGCAAAGCGGTGCTGATGCTATATCAACTGAGCTAGCCAGGCTCCTTTAATTAAAGTCAAGAACTCCGTAACAGTTCCAGTACTGTGAAATTTTGCCCTCCTGGACATTACTGACGACCTCAAAACGAGACACCCTATTTCAATTACAGTTTGAGTCTCAGATAAATGCCGGGGTGCTGAGAAGTCCTTACACCGACTAGGAAGGCAAGAAGTTCGGAAGAATGTCAGGGACGCGCACGATTTCAACAGCATCGAGACGCGAGCTGTCATCAAGCTTTTTTTCTTGCAAGGCAAGGCGCCGAAGGAATTCAAGCAATTCTGACAGAAACATTAGCTTGTTTCATTCCTGGTCGGGCTAAGGACTTATCAGCACCCCTGTAGACAATACTGAATTGTAAACGAATTGGAACTAATACAAGGACGGGGTTTGAAAAAGCAGACCGTACTATATTTAACAACGTGCAAACCATATAGGGCCCAAGAATCTCGATAGGTACACGGATCAACATAAACATAATATGAAACATACTACGCATGGCTGACATTAAAAATTCATCTAAAATATTAGTCGAAAAATCTGAAGGAAACGGACCACTTTGGAGGCTCAGGCGCAAGGAAGTTGGGGTTAAAGTCTTGATTAGTTGAGCAACCATTAGCTCGTGAAGGACATTATTGCATTGGGTTAGTAAATGTTACAGAGAAAGTTATTACGATAACTTCAAAGTGCTATACAACATTCCCTCGAAGGTGCCGAAATAAAACCTCGGGAGTATCAGTGAACTGTCAAACTGGTATGAAGAGTGACAACAGTCGTCGTTCCGTTTCCACGTTGGGTGGTGGTGCCGAGAAGTGAACAATGTTGTAGTTGTTTGAGAAAGTAACCAGGTAAAAAGCTGTGTTGCAATGTTCTTCGCACACGCGAATGTTTATCTGGGTCACTACGCGAAAACTGATAGCTACAAATTAGGAACACATTAACCATGAAGCCATTATTACACACTCGCATATCCTGCGAGGGTAACTATATCTCACATCGTTATTTCGCTGTTATCATTATAAAGTATCCTCTTGGAATCGTTAATTATAATGCATGGCCGGAAATTCATCTTTCGTGCTCATAGCCGTACGGTGTTTGCCTCAGCAGGATAGTGCTGTAATAGTCAGCCTTGAATGTATATTTTATGTGGCTGTTTAGGTTCCCATAGACTTATCAGTTTATTTGCTAAACAAATCATCCCAATAATCCACTTAAAGAGAGGATGGGAGGCTATACCTGCGAGAAATCCCTGGGTGAGAAGTTCCATGTCTGGGCGTTCCTGCGTAATCACACCTGTGCCACACAACTGCCTCTATGCCAAAATAAGAGTAAAAGAGGTGATGTACGGACCTAAAAGGCGTTCTTTACTACCGTCTATGCATTTATAACGCTTTTTTTTCCATTCAGCAACAGCCGTTAGTTGGCCAGGGCCTCCCCATTATCGAAGCTTCACGATCACACCCAGACACACCACACTCGGTAGGACCCCTCCGGATGGGTAATCAGCCCCACGCACATACATCTACCTGACAACACACAACACTCACAAGAGACAAACAACTATGCCCCAGGCGGGATTCGAACCCGCAATCCCAGCAAGCGAGCGGCCTTAGACTCAGGCCTCAGGCCGCGCGGCCACTGGGATCGGCCCATTCAGTTCTACAGCCACAGTTTTCATAAAGCAGCAGGGCGTGTTTAGAAGCAGTGGATATTACCTCACACGCTAAATCTGCCGCCAAAACATGGCTTTGCAGCGATCTTCACGACGTAACAGTCCTACCAACATCAATAAAAGGTGGAAAATTAGTTCAAAAACTACCAGACACGCATAACAGCTTCTACAGAAGTTCCAAATAATTTAACCCGATTACAGTTGCAGTTTATAATATAATTAAACAGGACTATAGCATATGGGACGAATTTCAGTGTACGTCAGCTTAAAAACAACTGAAACAAAATTTTGTTCGCGACTACACCAAGGAAACAAATGTTTATTTTTATGTGCGTTAGCGTACTTATTTAATGCAGTTATGGTTTGTTTAATGATGCTGTCAGAATCTCGGGCTATACAGTGTCTAGCGGTAGGTCACTGAAGAACAGGATGCGGAAGGCGTTGTGGCCTATTTAGAGGTATTAACATCTCCGCATTTGTGTAGAGACCAAGAAGACCCATAAAAATCTCAGTTAAAGTACCCGCGGTAAGTGTCCGGGCACATCCCGAATACAAGACTACAGTGTTTCTGTTTGAGCTAAATTTCTCGATGAATGATATAACGGAATCCACCTACGGCATGTTGCAATAATAATAAAATCAATTTCTGTACAATTTAACAAAACTTCAACAGTGTGTGTATTGCAGTGAAGCTTCACATTCTTGCGCTCTGAATTATGACACCGGCCAGTCTGTTAGGTGCATACTAACATTTTGGAGGAAAAAACTGGCTCCATCTTCAGGGTGAAAGTAAGAAATGGAGGAGCCTACTCCCAAGAAACCTATTCACAAGTCTGCATTACAGTGGCTTAACTGAGATGACCAAACCACAAAAAAAACTACATCAGGTAGACGTCTGAACTAACGTGTCAACAAAGTAGTTTCAAGGGGCATCGCCACAGCAGTCCCACAATGTCACTGTCTTTGTCTTAGTCACAAACCACCGCAGCTTCTACAGTAACATTAGGTTAACAAAACGGGAGCCTAGATATCGTTGCGAGACGTAAGTAGAAGATGAAAAAAAGTGTAGCATTCTACCCACAAAACTTGAAGCGAAAATGAAAACACTTGGAAGACCAGGCGTAGACCCAGATGGGAAGATAACAATAGGACAGATCTTACGGTGAAATAATGTGACAGTGTGGAATTGATTATTATGGGACAGGACGGAATCCAGTACCAGGATTCTGTGACATTGGCAATGAACCTCGACGTACAGTTAATAGGCAATAAAATATTGACTATACTGAGTCCAACGAAAGAAGTCAAGGTGAGAGATCCTCTCCAGATTTTTCTCGATCTGTTATTCGTCTTCCTTCAGCTGTAGAATCTTCGCAAATGTCAGCGTCATAAAATAGCCACTTAAAATTTCTTACATATTCAAGTCTGTGACTTACTTCGGAATTTCCTGTTACTTCTGTCAATAACAAAATTTTGGGCTTGAATGTTTATCCGTCGCTAACTACGTGGTAGGTGCAGTCACACTGGAGACACCACAGGTGAGAGGTTTAGAATCAAGAATACAGTCTGACGACGTCGAAGAAACCAAGGAGACCCGAAATTCAAGCAGCGGAAGACTTAAACACCACAAGTAGAGACTCGAATAGGCCGTGAACGGTGAGATGTGAAGATTATGCAGCATTTGTTCCGTACATCGATTCTTCAACATTCGCCAGGAAAGCGTGAAGTTGGAAAGGAAAAAAAAAAAAAAAAAAAAAAAGAGACAACAAAAAAAAAAAAGGAAAAAGCGAGAGGAAAAAGGGGG
>Ga0123352_10008897_pt1 | contig 15655 bp, 7 predicted proteins | sample TergutLab28metaG_FD_89700 | JGI IMG/M metagenome (GOLD analysis project Ga0123352, IMG submission 89700) | Labiotermes labralis P1 segment gut microbial communities from Petit-Saut dam, French Guiana - Lab288 P1 | ecosystem: Host-associated > Arthropoda: Insects > Digestive system > Gut ... | reverse complement strand
ACGACCCCCCCCCCCCAAAAAAAAATAATTATTGGACATGAAATGTTTGTTTTGATTTTATCTGGAACTTTTTTTCTGAAAAATATCTAATTCTGAGATGAATTCAGAGGGATATTAATATACTTGTACATTGGTCTTCATGTAAAGTACCCGTTATTCGTGTCAGATTTTAATGAAATTTGAATTTTCGTGACATATTTTCGAAAAATGCTCAAATATCAATTTTTCATGAAAATCCGTCAAGTGGGAGCCGAGTTTTTCCATGCGGACGGACAGGCAGACAAGACGAATCTAATAGTCGCTCTCTGCAATTCTGGGAACGCGGCAAAAAACACCAAGAATCAACTTCAAAGGGTGACAAGAAGGGTCATTTTACTACACGTGTCATTCTTGGTCATGCATTGGAAAGCACGCACTGTTTGTGTATGTCAATCTTAATTGGCATTAATAGAGCAGACGAACCTTATAAGACTGCAGACTGAACAAGACTCGAACTCCAGACACTACTGTTGTTGCGACCGGAAATGAATCATTTCCAGTCAGCAAAACAAACAATAAATGTATGTCTAGTGCAGGGCTGCACAAAGTTCACATTTAACTACCAGGAAGGAAGATATTCTGTGTAAGAGAGGATAATACAGTGAACATGTTATAACTTTGTGATATGTGCGGGTAAAAATATTAGAAACTATATACAGTGCTTTCTTACCTTGGTGTTATTTACCGTTTGTACATGTTGTATTTTAAGATATCTTGTGTGTATTGCTGTAGTTGTCTTGTGTGTATTGTTGTCATCTTATGTGTATTTGCTGTACAATGTGTGTATGGCTGTTTTTACTTTAGATACCGGACTGCTGGCTAGAAGTCAGTATTCGGAAGGTCCTGCGACCGGCCACCTCGACACAGATTTCTCTTGGTTTCCCTGTGTCCATAAGCAAATGCTGAGATGGTTCCCAACATTCCAAGTTGCCACTACATGCTTCTCATGTAGCCCCCCTACTTACATTTATTGGTAACCAATTTCATATTTTGTATACATGTAAAGTAACCACTGCCACCGGGTAACAACCCAATTGCAGTTAATAAATATTATTATTATATTATAAATAGCTTATCACGAATTAATAATGTTCATATTAACGTGTATCTTAGCTGTCTTTGTAGCTGACTAAACATACCAAACATACTAAACATACCAAGCATCTGGTTTCATCACACCTGTAGATGGCCATCCGGTGCACAGGTTGAGAGAGTCCTCTCTTAACCTGTGCACGGAAGGGCCATCTACAGGTGTGACGATACCAGATGCTGTATAATACAATTTTGACCTCCTGATGATGAGCACATATTGCTCGAAACATGTAGAGGCATATAATTAACTTATAAAACAAATGTGTGCATTAAGTTGGTTAATTACTAAGATTGTACTGAGATGCACGTTCAGCGAAGCGCATATATATATATATATATATATACACATATGTGTGTGTGTGTGTGTGTGTGTGTGTATACACACATAATGGAGTATTATACTGTTTCTTTGTCGTACAGCTTGTAGTGGCCGTTCGTACCAACTGTAATTCGTGCAGTTTCCAAGCCTATTAGAATGCCTATTGATAGCCTATTAGAATGGTGGTTGTAAAATTCTTCTTCGGTCTGACGTGTGTGAGCGGAGATGAGAGAAAAAAGAATGTGGATAAAGTAGTCCTTCTGTCGAAACCAACTGAGAACTGATTATTCAAATCGGGCGGATTTTTCTGTGGGTACTCTCAGTTTCTACAGGCCAATAGTAAATTTGTCTGTTGTTGTGTATAGGTGTGGAACTTGGTCAGTCACATCAAGCGAGGAACGTAGGTGAGGGTTTTCGAGAATAGGGTACCGAGGAGAATATTTGGGCTCAAGAGGGACGAGGTAACAGGGGAGTGGAGAAGACTACACAATGACCAGCTTAATGATCTGTACTCCTCACCAAATATTATTGGGGTGATCAAATCGAGAAGAATGAGATGGGTGGGGGCATTTTGTACATATGGGGAATAGTAGAGGTTTATACAGGGTTTTGGTGAGGAAACCTGAGAGAAAGAGACCACTTGGAAGACCTAGACGCAGATGGGAGGATAATATTAAGATGAATCTTCAAGAAGTTGGATGTGGGATCTTGGACTGGATCTGTCTGGCTCAGGATAGGGACAGGTGGCGGGCACTTGTGAATGCGGTAATGATCTTTTGGGTTCCATAAAATGCGGGGAATTTCTTGACTAGCTGAGAACCAGTTAGCTTCTCAAGAAAAACTCTGCTTCATGGAATAAGTAAGTAAGCAATTAATGGTGAAGTCATGTAGGCCCCATTCTGCATGTCGTCACGGGGCTGTGAAGGGATTTGGGTAAAGTTTCAGGTTGGTTAACAGGAGGAAGGAAATATAATCGCTTATAAATATGTGAGCATGGGCCGGGATAGTTCAGTGGGTATAGCGACTCGCTATGGGCTGGACGGTCCGAGGATCGAATCCCGATGTGGGCGAGGTTTTCCGCGCCCATCCAGACCGGTCCTGGGGCCCACCCAGCCTCCTATACTATGGTTACCGGGTCTCTTTCCCGGAGATAAAGTGGCCGGGGCGTGGCGTTGACCACCCACCCCCATCTAGTTCCAAGGTTAAAGAAAGAGTAGTGCTATACCTCTACTCCCCCTCTGGGCCTTCGTGGCCTGTTCTAGGTTAAACTTTGCGTTTATAAACATGTGAGCAGAGTGCGAGATTTCGGGTTCTTGCAGAGGTTTTGCTGAAGATTTGAGGTCTTCTGGGAAGTGTACGCCATGTCGACGGTAAACAGTTACCCTCGTTTGGAAGGAGCGTACTGCCTTCATCTTGAGGGTTAAGTAACCGAAGAAATGAAGGCACTACGCTTGTTGGAAAGGTCAGTAACAGTTCATAGTTCGGAACTCAGCTTTGCGGACCTGGAAACTGTGTAAGTGAAAGGCAAACAGAGCCACAGAGCTCAGTTCCACGTTACCAATCGACATGACGTAATATCCGCGAAGAACTGAAGTTTCGGGCGATGAGAAGCAAGGTCAGTGTTTCTTTATATTTGCTGTTAGACCTGTGTAACTGATGGGTCGCTAAATAAATAACAAATGCTTTATAAACAGTAACCTAGGTTGGGTGTAATCATTAAGGTCTGCTTCTATATACTTCTGAGGTTAGAAGTTCGAATTTTAGCCAGGGGACGTGATTAATGGCTCTTGTTCTTTATTGCGTTGCGCGAGAGACAGGTACCGTGTGTTAAAATTGGCCACGGCTGTTTCCTCGTCTTTCCAATTTCTCGTGCCGTTCTGTAATATTCAAATCTGTTATTGAGAACTAAGAATAGAAGACGTGTCCTTGTCCTCAACATGACGGCGTGTATGTGGAATAGAGGTTTGGCTCCACTCATTCTTAAACTCGGAACTAGTTGGAGGTAAGCGGCCTCTTCAGCGCCGGGAAAGAACTCCGGTACTTATTTAATACGAGCCTGGGATTAGCACCTGGAATTTTCTGGCCCGTAGCTTAGTTACTATGTTCACTAAGATATCTCGGCTCCATTTGCTGTTGATACAGCGTCGATAAACGATTATTTGCTGTAGCATGCCATCGAATGGAAATGACAAATGACAGCGATGTACTTTATACTTTCAGCACGGTATGACTGCCAGGATTGGTGGTTTGCAGCTTCGTATTGAGGCAATCATAGGTTTGGTTCTGTGTCCCGAGACTGTTGAACTCCACAGGAATTTTCGCGTTCTTCTCATTTTCTCATGCATACGATTAACTAGTATATTGAAATAGGCCGCGATCTCCTTAGATAAAGGTAAAGTGTTCCCGTTACAGGCCCGGTGTGGCCCAGAGGATGGGTAGAGTTATAGCTCTGCTTTTCCATGACCGCGGCACTAGAAGGGGGTGAGTGGTCAGCAACACGCCCCGTCCGCACTTTACTCCCAGGAAAGACCCGGTACCCATTTTACAGGAGGCTGGGTGGGCCCCAGGGCCGGTGTGGACGGGCGGAAAATTTCGTCCCAACCAGGATTTTTTAAACTTAAAATTTCACATTATATTTGTATTTTATGAATCTAACAATACAAAACAACTTGACATGCAAAGTCTTCACATCTGTTTACAGTATGTATCAACCCAAAGACATTATTCATGAAATCTTGAAGAGTTACATGGTTCAGATTGGATTGACAGTTATTTGAAAGTTGATTTTAAAAAGTCGCAGTGTGATAATGAAGCTTAAATTCATTAATCTTGGTGTTCTAGTATTATGGCTTGTTGTTATTGGCAGCTACATAATGATATAAAACTACAAGCAAGAGGAGAGTCACTCCAAGGACAGTAGCAAACACTGCCAGCAGCACGTCCGTAATCATTCTGACGATATACTTATCGGCGTCGAAATGCGTGCGGGGTTTTCGAAAAATATCGTAACAATGACAGTCCGATTCTAACCTCTTAACACACACCAAACGTGTTCATCGGGTTCGATCCCGGACCGTCAAGCCCGTATTTAGTCCCTATACCGACTGAGCTACCCGGCCCACGCCATCTCTTTAGACATCCCTCCCAATTCACGACCGAATTACTCTCTTTTTAACGCTAATAATTTATTTAGGCGAGATAGTTTCTTTAAAAACCCCTAAGAAGAATAGAGACTTATAGTTCTCTAGTCTCCTTCTTGGCCTTCCAAATTAGTCTTTTCCCAGAGATCTCTCGAACAAAATTCTTTGTGCATCTCTTTGTCAGCCTATTGGGGTTGTTATTTTTTAGAGTTCATACTTTTGTGTGTTAGGGCCAGGATATGAAGGAGCTGTTCTTACCAGGCCAATAAATCTCGTGTTGGTGTTCCAGACGCCTGGCACTACTAACCCCAAGACAGCCCATATAGCCCTGGGTTCGAACTTGTTATCCCACTTTGCGGCTGGCCTCAGAGCTGATGACTTGTGACAGAAAGGCTAAACACGCAACCATAAGTGGATGACAGGATCTTGTTGCTCTTTACCTGATGGCTATACAAATTGGTGCTTTTACATTTCTGTGGAATTGCGTTGTTGCATGTGTAGAGCGTCGGTCGTGGATTGGCAACGAGCGACCTGCACTAAACATAGTTTGGTAACGTGTGGCCAGCGGTACAGAGTGTTTCGGTAATGCATGTGCTACACTAGACATATGGTTTGGTAACGTGTGGCCAGCGGTACAGAGTGTTTCGGTAATGCATATCCTACACTAGACATATGGTTTGGTAACGTGTGGCAAGCGGTACAGAGTGTTTCGGTAATGCATATCCTACACTAGACATATGGTTTGGTAACGTGTGGCAAGCGGTACACGGTGTTTCGGTAATGCATGTGCTACACTAGACATATGGTTTGGTAACGTGTGGCAAGCGGTACACGGTGTTTCGGTAATGCATGTGCTACACTAGACATATGGTTTGGTAACGCATGGCCAGCGGTGCACGGTGTTTCGGTAATGCATGTGCTACACTAGACATATGGTTTGGTAACGTGTGGCAAGCGGTACACGGTGTTTCGGTAATGCATGTGCTACACCAGACATATGGTTTGGTAACGCGTGGTCAGCGGTACACAGTGTTTCGGTAATGCAAATCCTACACTAGACATACGGTTTGGTAACGCGTGGCCAGCGGAATACAGTGTTTCGGTAATGCATGTCATACACTAAAAATATGGTTTGGTGACGCATGACCAGCGGTCCACAGTGTTTCGGTAATGCATGTCCTCCACTATACATATGGTTTGGTAACGTGTGGCCAGCGGTACACAGTGTTTCGGTAATGAATATCCTACACTAGACATATGGTTTGGTAACGCGTGGCCAGCGGTATAGCGCGTTTCGGTAATGCATGTCATACACTAAACATATGGTTTGGTAACGCATGGCCAGCGGCCCACAGTGTTTCGGTAATGCATGTCATACACTAGACGTATGGTTTGGTAACGCATGACCAGCGGTACAGAATGTTTCGGTAATGCATGTCCTACACTATACATACGGTTTGGTAACGCGTGCCCAGCGCTCCAAAATGTTTCGGTAATGCATATCCTACACTAGACATATCGTTTGGTAACGCGTGGCCACCGGTACACAATGTTTCGGTAATGCATGTCCTGCACTAAACGTATTGTTTGGTAACGCGTGGCCAGCGGTACACAATGTTTCGGTAATACATGTCCTACGGTAGACATATGGTTTTGTAACGCGTGGCAAGCGGTACACGGTGTTTCGATAACGCATATCCTACACTAGACATATGATTTGGTAACGCGTGGCCAGCGGTACACAATGTCTCGGTAATGCATGTCGTGCACTAAACATATGGTTTGGTAACGCATGGCCAGCGGTACACAGTGTCTCGGTAATGCATGTCCTACACTAGACATATGGTTTGGTAACGCGTGGCCAACGGCACACAATGTTTTGGTAATGCATGTCTTGCACTAGACATATGGCTTGGTAACGCGCGAACCTACACTAAAGGTATGTTTTGTAACGCATAGCCAGCGGTACACAATGTTTCGGTAATGCATGTCATACACTAGACATATGGTTTAGTAGCGCGTGGCCAACGGTACACAATGTTTCGGTAATACATTTCCTACACTAAACGTATGTTTTGGTAACGCGTGAAACTTCACTAAACGTACGGCTTGGTGATTCGTGGTCTACCCTAATCATATGGTGTGGTAAAGCATATCCTAATTTAACCCTATAATTTGGTAAATCATGGCGTACACTAAATCTATGATTTGGTAACTTATGGTCTGGTAACGAATTTCTTTAGCTAACCCCATGGTTTCGTAACTCATGGCCTGCACTAAACGTACGGTTTGATAATGCCTGGCCGGCACTAGGCATGTTTAGGTAATGTCTGGCCTACACTAAACGTGGTTAGGTAATGAATGCATGGCCGGCACTGTACATGGTTCGGTAATGTTTGTCCTACACTAAACATGTGGTTAGGTAATGCATGGCCGGCACTATGCATGGTTTGGTAATGTCTGGACTCCACCTAACACATGCTAGGAATCTTCCCTATAACCCAGCTTACTTGTTTACCGTCGGCTTTAGCCTGCTTAGTTGGTAAGTGTTAATGCCTCGGGTCAACCAAAATCGATAGGAATCCACAAGTTGGTAGTGGGAAAAACAATCATAGATGTGTTCTACGAATTCATTAATTTGAATTTGAAAGTGATGACGCAAATGTGCGTAACCTCTCACATCATGCAACAAGGACATGGATCCCTGTACGTAGGCGTCCAACTGCCGAGTCTGATTGATGACAGTTCTACGGAGAATCCAGTAGATTTAAAACTACAATGGATTTGTTATGGAAAGTGAGGTAAACCGAGATGCCTAACCTCTCGTGAAAGTAGGGCTTCAGCAGTTACATCACCACACATCATGGCTGTCTAGCAACAGACAAACCACGCTATTTCCTTGTCGCAAAGAAATGGCACGCGCTCAGGTTGCGAATGGAGGATTCGGCCTCCAGATATGGAGTGCAGCTGCAGGAATATAATGAGTAGGTAGGCAGTCGCGGAAAGCTGTCAAGGGTTGATCATCCAGTTTGGGCTTTGGGCGCGGGTGGGGGGGAGGGGAGAGAGAGAGAGAGAAATATTACGAAATAACTACAGGGAACGTCTGGCTTGGTGGGGCCCTTTGGTACGAAACTGCGCGACGAAAAACGGACGTCAGATTTGGTTCGTGAAGTGTCAGAGTTATCCTCTGGACGGGTTAACAGAATACAGTCGCAAGTATGACTTAAATTTGGCGGGAATGCAGGTGGCGTTGAAGGAGCAAGTGATTGTAGGTTTTGCTGGGAATGAGGGAATGATAAACGTAGCGAGGTAGAGGCTATCTGTACACGAGGGAGCCATGTCAAACATAATAAAGTACATAGGATTTTTTTTTCGGTTTCTGACAGTAACTGTTGATCAAATAACGACTTTTTTTTTCGTTGTGTGTCCTGTGCAATGCGTACATGTTCCGGCGTCATACAGGAACTTACTGCCCTCGTTTTTCAGGGTAACTGAATTGGTTCAAGCGTAATCATTTCACTTACTTTGAAGATGGAGACAGTACGTTTCTCCGAAACGTCGGATCTTCCATCCATTCCACAGTGCAGAATCCCAAAAGCAGGTTATCATAGGACAATATAGTCTGGTAATCCCTTGAAGACAAAAATTAATGAACATTATATATAAACATTTACTTCATACCTCACAGAGAACATATCATGCTTTCATTCGAAAGATAAGTCCATGAATTTTGTGTAAGAGAATTAGTTTTATTGCTGTAACAATAGAGAGCTTGAGTACGCTGTGTGGACAAAATGCAGGATTTTTAGTGTTTCAACTGGTGGTACATATACTAACCAGCTTAAAGTGTCGATAGAATTCCATATGTGGTATGTTCCTACTGAGGATTAAAGGGAGGATACAAAGGACATTTTCTGTGAGGATCTACTTTAGGTATTTGACCAGTTCCTGGAGGACCGACCGAATTACAATTTTGTGGGGACCGTAGAGAAAGTATTTCTGAGGAAACCGGCTGAAAGAAGAAAAGCGGGAAGACCAAAATTAAGGTGGTTAGATTGTATTGAGAATGATATGAAGTCGATGTGTGTCACGAGACGGGCGGAGAAAGCAGAGTACATATCTGTGTGGGCTAACATTCTGAAGGAGGCACTGGTTAAACTATACAGACATTATGCTAATGACGAAATATTTGAATCATAGTTTTATGTAGTGGATTTAATTGTACTTCTTTCGTAGTATCAGCAACAGGGTAACAGGTCAAGTGTGCCATTGAAGTTCTTTTATTCTTAAGTCCTAAAAGTTAAGTTGCGATTAATTTCTGTATTAATTTGTGCCGATAATTAGTAGTAATTTTAGTTAACTGTTTAATGTACAGTAAATTTTGCTGAAAAAAAATAAGACTTTCGTGTTAACAATTGAATTGCGACCCGCATTATGTTTCCGACATTGTCAAATGTTACGTGGGCCAAAAAAGATTGCTTGAACATTCGTTTAGATCAGACTTGTAGCTACTCATTCTCTGACTTGGCCATGTGAACCATAAATTATTTACGCTGTTCGTTTGGCGCATTGATTTCGATATATAACACGGAACTGTACAAAGTTCTCGTAGTTGTAATACCTCGTGCACTATACCAACCAGTTGTGACGAAAAAGGAAAGAGTAGGCCTACTGGGTGGTCTGAAACATATGGCTTCCCACCAAATCTGATGAATGACATGTAACCCCCCATATTGTTTACTGACCTTTTCGGACTTCTCCTTATTTCCTCAGATTGAGAGTTAATTTTTTTTAAGTCCTAATTTGTTTTGTTTTAATTTTCATATAAATTCTTAACTTTAGTAGTAGTTTGCGTTTCCAGTTCCAAAGTTTCTGGGTCGGCGACCCAGCTTGACCTGGCAGAAAATCATTGATTTTTACCAACTTTGTTACGGAACAAACTCATTTGAAACATTTAAAACCTTTTATAATACGAGCGACGCACAAAGTGTGGATGATGGGTAGGGCTATCGGTCGGAACTTTATTACGCCTACATGTTAACTCCGAAACTGCCTAAACTGATTTTGGTAAAAACCAAAAATTGTTGGGCGAATGTAATTTTGATTGCGGAATGACCAGTATAAAAATCAACTTTATACATAATCAAAACTAGAGATTTCCTTTCTTTACTTCTTAATGATTCTTCATACGAAACACACGTATGTAACATGGCGTAACTTTTGCAAATAACAGTCCATATACTTAAGCTATTGCAACGTCTGTTACAGAGATGGGTGTACTGTATACACTATATTTAAATCCTTTTGTGCATTATTCGTTACGTGCATTGATAATTGCTGATTCGTACTAATTCAGCAACAAATGCACACCCTCTTTATGTACATGGTTATGTTACCTTAAAACACTGGAAATCCATATACGTTTCGATCCCTGTGGGATCATCATCAGAGAATATGTACATAAATGATCCAGATTAAAATATTAACTTACTAATTTATATGCTGTTAATTCCTGATATCTTGAACGTCATGCAGAAGAACTGGAAAGTAAGTTGTAGTTTGCTCCGTGAAGAACAGATTAGTAAGGTGGTGAGTCACATGAAAACCTTAAATTGCGTATTGCAAGCGGAGCCGTCATCTTTACACTACTACTGCACCGTCATGTTCCACTCCTGCATCGTACTGCCACCTGTTGGTCACACTTCAAACCATTAGTATCATTGTTGTCAACGTACAGACAATCGAGCTCTGTTTCCAATTGTTATCGCACTTTTAAGGTTTTCATTTGACTCTCCCTCGTATAATAGTGAGCAGAACTGTGAGATCGAGTGCTTCAGGGCAGGATACTTGTGCGACGAAAGCTGACTGACTTTAAAGAAATTTTGTGCCACAGTGCATTCTGGTACCTCTAATGCGATTATTTTTATTTAAACAAATATTTCTACAGTAAACAGTTGTTAGGGTTAAGCGGATTGCTTTTTGACACAGAAAACGTACGGAAAATATGATCCACTTCCATCCTTTATTCCTATTCTTTTATTTCTTACTATAATTATTTATTTGTATACTTTCTCCCTTTTGTGTTTGTTTGTTCGTTTGTTTGTTGGCTTGCTTGCTTCTTTGCTATGTTTCTTCGTTTTCTTTCATGATGACATGTGGCTTACCACGTGCAACATTATGAATAAGCCAAGTCTCGTGCAAACCGACTTACCTGCTCTGCACAATTTTGCACACATAATCTTGAAGTGCTGTTAACTAAGGGAACATGAAGGGTCTCCGTAACATAATCAACTGCATTAACTTTTGACGCCTAATGTCAACTATAGTTGACGTACCGCACCGCTAACCTCTAAAGTTTCATTTTATATATTTATTCAACAAATATAAGTGCCGAATATTTTAAACATGGTATATACTCTCCGTCTATTTTTCTTCAAAATGCAGTTTGTTTCATAATTCTAACGTATTTGGTTCCTTTATTATTCACATTTTATATACAGGGTGTGTAAAATTAAAAAAAAATAATTCCGGCGCCAAAAGGTTAAAAAAATCGTTGTATTTAAAGACGTCACATGAAGTTGCTGTGTTAGATTTTTGACCACGTCGCCTTTTGATGTTCAGGAGGAGATTTGGTTTCGTTGCATTTTGCGTACTGAATTTATCACATCTGTGGACAGTTGTACGGATGTTTACGGTGCGGCCGGTGCGTGTAACTGTACGTTAGATCGCATGAATTAAGGACAGTTGTTAAGAAAGACTACACCTGTTCAGTTCTGCGAAATCTTGGTGTTTCATTCGAAACGGTAGTGCCTAGTTCTTTGATATGAAAAATCATTTTGAGACATTTTAACCTTTAGACGCCTAATGTCAACTATAGTGGTCGTACCGCACCGCTAACCGCTAAAGTTGCATTTTATATATTTATTCAACAGATATAGGTACTGAATATTTTAAACATGGTATATACTCTCCGTTTTTTTTTTCTCTTAAAAATGCAGTTTGTTTCATAATTCTAACGTATTTGGTTCCTGTATTATTCACATTTTATATACAGGGTGTGTTAAAATAAAACAAATAATTCCGGCGCCAAAAGGTTAATTCGACATTAATTTTCCTACGATTGAAGTGTAAACTGTAACTTATATTTACTAATTTAGTCATAATTCCTAGGCTACCATTTGTATTATTATAAATGTGAGCAAGCTCACACTTATCGTGCTATGTACCTGTGTTTGGCATCCTCTACTAACTTTTGAAACACTTGCCGGAATATCATGAAGAGCTGTCTGAACATTCAGCCGCTTTAAGTCACCCCATTTTGCAATCCATACTTTCGCTTCCCTCCGCATTGCCAGTAACACCAAGTCAGCACAATGGCGACCAATCAGAGTCATATTTAGTTTCGTTTTAATGTTGGAACGGTGGCCGGGATAGCTGAGTCGGTATAGCGACTCGCTACGGGCTGGACATTTCGGGGTTCGAACCCCGGAGGGGTTTCGAGATTTTCCCCACCCATTCACATCTACACCGAGGTACACCCAGCCGCACGTAAAATGGGTACCTTGCCTACTACCCGGGGGCAAAGTGACCGGGGCGTGGCGTTAGTCATCCACCCTTATCCAGCGCCGAAGTTCAAGAACGAGGAGAACTATTCTCCCCGTCTGTGCCTTCATGCCATGTCACAGCGAAAACTTCACTTTTACTTTACTTTAATGCTGATACAGATGAATAATTGTATAGTGCCGAGGCTAAGAATGAGTGGAGCTATACCTCTTCTCCCCCTACATGCCTTCACGGCTTGGACGGGCAAAACTTGACCTTTACCTTTACTAATGAATAATCCTAGAGACAAAAGTGGAATTATGTACAGAGATCATAAAACACATATAAAAATTTTGTAAGGTATGTCTGTCGTATATTAAACATCATTAACATGGCGATGGCGCGAACATTTTAGTTTATGTACGTCGTACTTAATTTCAACTAGGGCGGTATCTGCATTGTTGGACATTAATCTATTAAAGACGAAACGTGATCTCCTTTATATAAGGAATTAGTCCGTACCGCACTGTAAACACTTTCCACCACAGTTTTAAAAACCAATCAGTTAATGATGTATAAAGCGAAAGTCGCTGTCTGTTCTGAGATCCGTACAAAACACTGGACACAAAGCGAGCATCATGTAGAATTTTTTAATATTACACCTGGTGGTACGTAAAGAGACCGCTAGGCTTTAAAAGGTTAAGCAGGAAATAGGTTAGAGCTGCGTCTGGAATTTACGTCTTTTGGGGCACGACGCTGTGTCTCAGGGTGGGTGGTTTCCGACGTTGCGAATGATCCTGGCGCCTTCGTCCTCAAGGGTCAGGCAGTCCACGAAGATCTGGATTGCAAAGATAATATCCTTTTGTATACCATATCGTGACACAGCTGAAAGCAAATCGAGGTGTCGTGTCTTCTTTCTGGCACTTCTTATTAACTTTTTGGCGCCGGAATTATTTTTTTTAATTTTAGCACACTCTGTATATAAAATGTGAATAACACAGGAACCAAATACGTTAGAATTATGAAACAAACTGCATTTTGAAGAGAAAAAAACGGAGAGTATATACCTTGTTCAAAATATTCAGTACCTATATTTGTTGAATAAATATATAAAATGCAACTCTAGAGGTTAGCGGTGCGGTACGACCACAATAGTTGACATTAGGCGTCAAAAAGGTTAAAAATTGATTGTCTCTGAAATCTAAGCCTGTCATGCGTGGCACATTTGTCCTTGGGTCACACCGTGAAGGCACACAGGGGGAGTGGAGGTTTAAGCTCCATTCATTTTAGGCGAGTTCCCAAAATTACGAAAAGCGACTGTTACCTTCGTCGCGTCTGTCTGTCTCTCCGTCCTTCCGGATGGAACAACTCGGCTCCCGCTGCACGAATTTTCATGAAATTTGACATTTCAATATTTTTTTCGAAAATCTGTGGAGGACATTCAAGATTGATAAAAATCCGGCAAGAATGGTGGGTACTACACATGACGACCAATATACGTTATGATAATATCACTCTGAATTCTTCTTAGAATTAGAAATATTTCAGACAAAACTTGTAGAGAAAATCAAAACACGCGTTTTGTGTTAATAGCTTTTTTTTTTCGAAAATTATGCGGTTTATGAGATAATGTGCAATTATATGGCACAGCCAGACAGGCCACAGATAACAATACAATACGGCACATACGCGTTGCATGCTGGATGCAGAAACAACCTCAGAGTATATAATACTTATTGATTTTGAACAGCAAGAATTGTTACGCGAACGCATCTTATTGTCACGCACATACGTACAATGCCTGTTCTTGTGCTAGATGCCGGTGAGTGGTCAACTTCTCGCTCCGGCCGCATTACCCCCCCGAGAAGGAACTCCGATACTCGTTGAATATGAGGCTGTATCGGGCCCAGAGACATTCCAGGCGAGTCGGAGAAGAGCAAACTCTCTTGACTGTTACTCGTCTCGATTATGAAACGTAATACGTAAGCAAGTGTTACGGCCCAGTGCCATAGAGCTGAGCCGTTGAATTCTTATCTTCAACAGAAATGGCCGTAATTTGCCTTGCGGTATAAACGTAACGGTTCGCTGCACACATGTGACGTCCTCATACATATCTGCATTCCGTTTAAGTTTTCAAGAATGCGAAGTACATGATTGTGGGGCAATTCATGAAGTTAAATTATTCCTGTTTGGCTGTTCTGCTAACAGGGAAGCGTCCTTCTAAGTAGGTTATTATTACTGTCATGAATTTAACTTTATGATTTTGTTGTGTGCACTATGTTGATGTATCATATGACAAGTCCTAAATCATTACCGTTGCTTATACAAAAAAATTGAGTGTAACTTAATTTGGAATCACTTTCATTTCGCTATGCGCATGACTGAGTAGGTTTGGAACTTACTTATTAAATTATTGTAAATATATTAATGTACACAGACTGTCGCGACGTCTAGGTTATAATTAAAGCCGTTGCTCTATACTCCTGGGTGGTTTGCTGCGGGTTGTCGCGCTTTGAGCGAAATTGGCTTAAAGCACATATTTCAACTTCCGAATTAAAAGTGTAAATCCATAGATAATTGTTGTCTCTGCTTAATTCTTATTATCATCATAATCGTAATAATCGTCATCATCATTTGAAGCATAGACGAGCATAGTTTGTTTTTTGGCCAAGGCAGGCGAATATTCTTTCAGACTAATTCCGTGGAGCAGTGTAATCTTTAAGAAGCTGACAGTTCCTCATCTAGACAAATTCCCCGCATTTTATGGAACCCAAATTTTCATTATCACATTAGCAAGAGCCCACCACCTGTCCCTATCCTGAGCCAGATCAATCCAGTCCATGCTTCCCCATCCCACCTCTTAAAGATTTATTTTAATATTATCCTCCCATCTACGTCTGGGTCTCGACAGTGATCAACTTCTGTCAGGTTTTCCCCACCAAAACCGTTTATGCATTCTTCCTCTCCCCCATACGTGCCACATGCTCCGCAGATCTAATTCTTTTTGATTTCGTCACCCGAACAATGTTGGGTGATGGGTACAGATCATTAAGCTCCTAAGTATGTAGTTTTCTCCACTCTCCTGTTGCCTCGTCCCTTCTAGGTCCAAATATTCTCCTCAACACCATATTCTCAAACACCCTCAGCCTATGTTCCTCCCTCAATGTGACAGACCAATTTTCCACACCCATACAAAACAACAGGCAAAATTATAGTTCTGTATATCTTAATCTTTAAATCGTTAGACAGCAAATTGGAGACAGAAGATTCTGCCCCAAATGACAGCAAGCATTCCCTCACTTCAGTTTGCTCTTAATTTCGTTATGAAGGCAATTTTGATATGTCAGGGTTGTTTCCAAATATGTGAACGGTTCCACCATTTCAAAAGACTTATTACCTATCTTTAAGTGCTAATTGTGTCCTGCCTTCTGTTCACGCAACAAGTGTGTGTGTGTGGTGTGTGTGTGTGTGTGTGTGGTTGTGTGTGTGTGGTGTGTGTGTGTGAGTGTGTGTGTGTGTGTGT
>Ga0123352_10008896_pt1 | contig 15658 bp, 12 predicted proteins | sample TergutLab28metaG_FD_89700 | JGI IMG/M metagenome (GOLD analysis project Ga0123352, IMG submission 89700) | Labiotermes labralis P1 segment gut microbial communities from Petit-Saut dam, French Guiana - Lab288 P1 | ecosystem: Host-associated > Arthropoda: Insects > Digestive system > Gut ... | reverse complement strand
TTCATAGGCAGGTGGATGAAGTATGACAAGGGATGGGATGTGTGGTGTATTTATACCTGACAGGGTTCTGGCAGGCTGGTGGAGGAGCCAATGGAAGGCGAGTGACCGGGAGTGGGCGGGTAGATGCATAACAGGTTGTGGAAGGGGCAGGTATATAAGGCCGAGTGCAGGTGGGATCACTGTGGTGTAATCGGCGGATGCCTCCTCTCCCTGAGTTTGTGCAGCAGCGGCTTCCAGGATCTGCTGAGGTTGAAACCTGTAGGTTTTCGTGTACAGTCCATCGTTATTTTCTGGTTTAAATCAAAGTTTGAATGTATTCCTGTTGTCCATGACAGGTCATGTGCAAGTTTAGGCATTTGTAGTTATTGAATTACCATTGGGAGTGCATAACCTAATCTTTGTTAGACACTGCTGATGTAATAATTTTGTAGTTTATCTATTTCAGAATGGTGGTATCGCAGATAGTAGTTACAAATAGTTACCGAAATAATGAATATTAAAAAAATATGCTGCTATCAGTTACCTGCATTTACTGTACATGTTTCTGTTGTAATGAATCCACTTTCTGTTCATATAATAAGGCCTGCAGATTGTCAATCAATCAATCAATCAGTCAGTTACTCAGCTAACAAAGTAATGGGTACTATAGGAATCTTGCGCATATGACAAGCATGCAATCATGATTTTATTTGCTGAAGATTTTACTTATTGATTAGTTCTGTTGTTAGTGAACTCATAATTCTTACATGCCAACTTGTGTTTGTGAACTGAACTAACTGACTGCAGAACTGATGAACTGGTGATGTAGTTCAGTGACAGGTATGCAACTGCATACTGCAGAGTGTAACTTTTAACTTCCTTTGCAAACATTGCATGATGTATGTTCTTTGGTGCGTATGTGTGTGTGTGTGTGAAGCTAAAAGTATGAAGTGCAGCTGTGTACAGCTTGTGAAAGACCCCCTGCTGGTTTGGTAGTCTAAAGCCAAATTGGAAATGCTGGTACTGTGTCATCAGTTGAAGAACCATGTAAATCCCAGTTGAAGTCAAATCAGTAACTAAAAAGTTTGGTATTATCAGATATGAAATGTACAAATGCACAAAACTGAGAAGTACATTCATAAAACTAGGATCCGGTATAGCCATACAACCCACCCGGCTATTCAATCGGTAGGCATGTCTTTTTCTCAAGGTATCTTAAGTGGTCTAAGTGGCGGGCGGTGATATTATTAACACTTGTCACTATTGATGTTATTTATTTTAATTACCGATGTTAACATTTACAAATCGCTGCATATGAACATGCCCTTGAAAAGGTATCCACTGTTAGCTTTGGTACGTGAAGACAGCTTGTCACTTCCGAGTTACAGAACAGACTCCTTTTCGTTAGGTTTCCCAAAACTCGCAAGTTTTAAGTTCACCCCATTCTTAAAATTTCTTACTGTACCCAATTGGTCGAATGTTAAATTTCGCTGCTCCCTAATAGGTGCAAAAGTCAGAATTTTGAATACGTTAACCCCATTGGCTTCTATTTATGTAACATTCTTCCATTGTTGTCGCCCAGGTGAACTCCTTCACGCGTCTCACTAATTTCTTTATAGAGTCCAAGCGTGCACCTAACATTGTAAATCTTCCCCACATGATTTAAAGAGTCCCAGAAGCTGTCAAGGTTTTCAAAGTCAGTCTTATTTTCTTTTTTTCTTTCCAACTTTTCTTACCCCATACATTAGACTCTGACAAAAAGTCAAAATTATTAGCTTGCTACACCCACCATAAAACTCTCTTCCCCTGTAAGCTGTAATACTGACACTCTCCAATTTCTCCCCCTTCATAAACCAAACCAGCAAATTTTTGAAACAGTTCTGACCTAGGCTTTAAATGTACAATTTTGTCTCTTAATAAAAGACTTACACCCTATATCGGTTATAGCCAGTCAGTATAGTGTCTCACTATGGGCTTGATGGTATGGGGATCGATTCCCAGTGGGGGCGAGATTTTCCACACCCATCCAGACCTGCCCTCGGGCCTACCCCCACCTCCTATACAAGGGGCATGGGGTCTTTCCCGGGAGGGAAGCAGCCGGGGCGTGACATTGACCACCCATCCCCATCTACTGCCAAGGTTGAAGAAAGAGTAGAACTATACTTCTGCTCCCCCTCTGAGCCTTTGTGGCCTGTTCTAGTGTGAACTTGACCTTTCCCTTTACCGTGCATTCATAAAACTGTTGTGCAACTTCTTGTTGTGGTCATGCTGATAATTAAATGTGGTTTTGCTGAATTGTAATAAGTGTTCTTTTTGTTTTGATAGGTATGCTAAGCAACTCTTGTTACGAGGAGACCCTGCTGCAGGCCACTGCTCGTTTGTTAAGTACTGACCTGCACTATCGCTTAAAAAAACAGTTAGCAGCATCAAACCAAGGAATTTCACCCCACAGCGTTCTCTGTGCTGTATGTCGCAACTTTCTGCACGTCCTGAAGGATGATGATTATGATATTGTTTTTAGGTATTATTTCAACTTTTTGTCATAAGATTAGTAGCCTGCCCTTATGTATTCTAAGGAAAGATAGTTGTTATCTGGATGGAAAGATGCAGATTAACTCTTTCCTTTTCTCTGATGTTGATGTCGTTATATTCCTTTACATGTGTGCCACCGGAAGCTTTGTGGCATCGACTCTGTGGATTCACCACAACATTATGATGATGTGCCACATGTAACATTTTTGCTCTGTACCTTCTTTGACATCTGCTAATAATTGGCATATAGGGACAATAGATTGTAGTTTTGTAGTTTCCCATTGCAAACTGTCTTTTCTTTTACTTCTGTACATGTTTATTTGGAGCATATTTGAAGGAAATTGACATAATCCTTCTGGCTGCACTATGGCCCTGGGGTTGACTCAGTGTCTAACAGAAATGAGTTGAAAAAAAGGTAAAGTGATCCCGTTACAGGCCCGGTGTGGCCCAGAGGGTGGGTAGAGGTATAGCTCTACTCTTCCATGACCGCGGTACTAGAAGGTGGTGAGTGGTCAGCAGCACACCCCGGCCGCACTTTACCCCCAGTGAGAGACCCAGTACCCAGTTTACAAGAGGCAGGGTGGGCCCCAGGGCCGGTCTGGATGGACGGAAAATCTCATCCCAACCGGGATTTGATCCTGTTCTGTCCAGCCTGTAGTCAGTCACTATACCGACTGAGCTATTCATCCCACAACAGAAATGAGTACCAGGTATATTTCCTGGGTGGTAAAGGTGGCCGGTGTGTACAGCTGACAACCTTACCACCTTCAAGTGCCGATTGTCTTGAAATCTGGGAGCCTCAACCTCCTGGAACCCTCAGGGCCTGTCCAGGCCTGTAATGGGATTGGTTTACCATTATGTATGAATGAAATTCGAAATAAAGTATGTAGAAAAGGGTCAACAGTTGAAATCTGCATAGTAATGTAAATAGTGGTAGTATGACTGATGTTTAAATCTGTAATTTGTGAATATTATTGAACTGTATGCTCTTTGTGTACTGTTTCAGGTGTGGTCATGCATACCATGCAAGTTGCCTGGAGTCACCATGGCAGTGCTGCCTTTGTCCAGCTCCACCCTCTGCTCCTGCCCATTCCTCTATCAAGCTGCAGCCTATTGTGTCTCCAAGCAGATCAGCACCTACATTGCTGCTTTCCCAGGGACTCTTGCAGAGTAAAGATTTTGGTCTTAGATTAGCACCTCCACCACCACCTGACCTGGAGGGCATATTCTAGTCATCAGATGGTTACCGTAAAGTTTAAGTGAAAATGTGGTGCTGCATTGTTGTGTGGGCTGATGTTAGTGTGATGCTGCATTGTTGAGTGGGCTGATGTTAGTGTGATGCTGTTTTGGAGAGCGCTGATATTGCTGTGGTGTTGTTGGACAGGACAGTGTCGGCCATTGTGATGCTGTATTGTCGAACAGGGTCAGTGTCTGTATGCAGTGCACTGTTTTTGGTCAGGGATGATGTAATGCAGTATTTGAACAGGGATGGTGTTGGACATTGTGATATGTTGTTGGACAGGACTGGTGTCAATTGAATGCACATTCCTAGACCTAGGGCTATGAAGGGCATTGCCAAAAATGGTTTTCTGAATTTCAGAATGTATTTAATGTGCTAAAACCTGTTGTTAAGGATACTTTTCCTTTTCTACAGCAGAGGAGTGCATGGTGGAGGCATTATTGGGCTGTATTAGATTTAAACAAATAAGAAAAGAAAGCTGCAGTTTGTGATGTGGGATAACATTAATTTCGATTTAGGTATTTAAGTATTGTGTGTGTGTATGAATATGACATAAGGAAACAAGAAGACTGGATACTGATGTAGCAAGGAGAGACCTAACAACAGACACATATGTTACATTGTTTACAGTGTTAATGTTCCTAATATAATAATTTAAAATGTGTTATTTGTTAAATTACAGAATATTTATTTTAAATTGTTTAGTTCGTAAACATTCCAAAGAAGAAGAAAATGCGGCAGCGAGGTGGTTTGACCCCTGAGGGGACTGTAATGCATAGAAGGTTTGAAGAATCACCTTGTACAATGAGTTAGTCTGATATTTGTCAAGAATGGGAGGAACAGAGTGTCACTCTTATTGTGTTCATGAGCATGACATTTTGTTGCTGGAGCTTTATGGTGTAGGAAGCCTGCATGCACTGCGAACTTTGTCAGCAGCCATTCAGCTGACCTTATTCCACAGGTGGTGTATAAACTTCCAACTCCTAGCTTTTAAACATGCCTTTGCACTTTCTGAAATTACTTTCCTGATACATGAAAGATCTGTCGTACTGAAATATAAGCAGTTTCTCTTTGTATATTTTCTTTCAGTTATTCCGTAGCTTGTGGATTCTTCATATAAACTACCATTCCCAGACCTTCCCAGATCATAATGACACAGATTCAGTTATGGAGATCTGGGAGGCAACAGTCCACTAGTTCTCAACCATTCACCAAGTACTGCAGAATTCCATTAATCCAGCATGCACAGGACTGGAGAGGTGCCATATTGTAGGATATTGTGGATTATCAGATGGTACCTATGTTATTACCGGTAAATTTTTGTTACTCGTTCTGTACTTGGGCTGCGCAAGTTAACACATCTCCTTCATCCGCTGGTTCAGGGTCATAAAAGATCATAATTTGTTTATATGATAGATGGTTGATGATCCAGCGCTGTATGAAGCCATTTCCTGTTTTAGATCTCCACCATTCTCAAGCTTTATAATTGTTTAAAGTTTCTGTGAAATCAACGTTACATACTGCCTCTTGACAGAAGTAAATCTTTGGGTCTTCTCATTTGATTTTAGTAGCTCAAACAAAGAATAACAAGTGCCACATACAACAAAATGGAAAACTATGGATTTCACCAGACAAGTGGTGTGACCTGCTAGATGCTTGTGGTTCCACCATGGTCTGAGACATTACCAGCTCATGGAAGAGCTGCTTCGGTGGTCTAGCGGTAGCGTGCTGCCTTTAAGTATCCAAATTCGCAGGTTCAAACCCGGCCGAAGCCATCGGGATTTTTTGGGGCGAAAAAATCCTCAGCACGCCTTCCTTCGGAAGGGAAGTAAAGCCGTGGGTCCCATGTCGCAGATTTGCGGCATGTAAAAGTTCCCTGAATTGACGTGGAAGTCGCAATCTCAGCAAAAATTACCGGTTAATTCTCGCCCACATAGTTCCACCTTTCGCTACTAGGATCTCTCATGTCATCATGGACGTGGGGGTACCTGGCGGCGAATGTGAGAACGTCCAAACAGGCGGGGGGGATAGGGTGGGTACAATAAGCCTATAGGCTGCAGTACATCTGTGGCATTAGCCACGAGCCCTATTGAAGAAGAAGCTCATGAAAATGTAAAGTGTCTTGCATGGAGGATAGTTTGTGCTAGTGACAGAACATCCAGATAACCCTAGACAGTGTTACAGAATCAATACATGTACCAGATTTTACGCTCGACAAAATTTTGGTCTCTGGACTACTCTTCTGAATTGCCAGATTCTTAGGACTTATGCGTTATCAAATGTGGGATTAAAGGAATTTTGCCGTACTTCTTCAAATTCTCTCTGTTCTGTGGCATTGTCCCATCTGAAGTAATTGTATGTGTTTTCTTCTTCTGTTACTTCTTTGAATAATGGTGTCAGAATTAACCTAACATGGACCTACTGTATATGAATTTATTGTTTCTTAAAACATGGAGGTAGGCTGTGATTTTGCGTGCAGTCACTGCACATGTTACACAAACTTTAGGATCATGCAAAGGACCTGCAAGAACTGTATGGGGATTTTGTGAATGCCAAAGTATGTTATTTTGACATTCAGGTGACTGTGCATCATGATAAATTTTCATAATAAAACCAACTAGATGCATTAATTTCTCAAATTTATTTTTGGAATAAAAAACTACATGTTTCGGACAGTTCCTCTGTCCATCATCAGGAGTTTTTCACTGTACACACAGCAAAGGTCTATGTCATACAGGTGTGCTGACATAGACCTTTGCTGTGTGTACAGTGAAAAACTCCTGATGATGGACAGAGGAACTGTCCGAAACATGTAGAGTTTTATTCCAAAAATAAATTTGAGAAATTAGGGCATCTAGTTGGTTTTATTATAAGTATGTTATTTTGGTTGCTGACATTACCATTTCATGTCAGCCATGTCATTTTGCAAGTGAAAACTCGTCGTTCAAGTCTGTTATATACATTGACCACCCACCACTGAACGCCCATCTCATATTCCAGCACTGTAAGGACCACGGTTTCTAACTTGCCTTTGCTGGCAGAGATTATATTCTCTTACACTTGGGGACACAGTTAAATGGATTTTCTTCACTTCAGTTTTGTTCAAACCGTATCTGAACCTACCACAATAGTATTTAATATTTGCCATCCTGAAGTGTTTAACACATATATAAATATACAATGATGTATCAGTCAAACACAACAAAACTTTACTATGTTTATTATTGTATTATGGCAACATGTTTCGATTCTTATAGAATCATCTTCAGGCCCTTCTAAGAAACGGATCCTTACTTAAAAATGTTTAAAAGTGCGCTGTGAGATCCGAAACACTTACATTCTTGACATAACTATGTATATATGTGCAAAACGGTACATGCGTTTTATACATAGTTATATCAAGAATGTAAGTGTTTGGGATCCCACAGCGCATTTTTAAACATTGCTAAGTAAGGATCTGTATCTTAGAAGGGCCTGAAGATGATTCTATAAGAATCGAAACATGTTGCCACAATACAATAATAAACATAGTAAAGTTTTGTTGTGTTTGACTGATACATCATTTTATATTTATTTAGCACAATAGGCAGGTTCCGATAGGGTTATGAAATGGAAGAGAATTCAAACAGTGGACAGTGTGTAACCCTTCATAGTGTGAAGTATATTTCACAACCTCCAGTTCCTACATCACAGATAGTACACTGCTTCTTCATTACAAAGTTGAGTTGGTTGATGCTGCTTAATTCAATAAATGATTTTGACTGTAAGAATAGTACAAAATGTATAAATATACTTTGAACAAAATGCAGCTTTAGGTTCACTGCATAGTTGCAAAATTAGCCCGTTACCTTGTCTTGTCTGGCCGTCTGTATGCATTTATCAGCGCGGCGCCCACTGGAAGGAGTTTCACGATATTTTATATTAGGGTCTTCTGTGGAAGTCCCATGAAAAAGTTCAAATGGTTGTAATTGGTCAAAAATATTAGGCTCTTTGTATGAAGTTGTATGTTTTATTGTTGCCAGTGACGTTGAATTGCCATAAAAGCATTCTCTTTGATTGAAATGGTGTCAGGCTCTTAGGATAGTTGAGTAGGTATAAATATTACACAAATGCACCACCGTGTTCCATAATATATACGTGGCGTGTCCTGTAACTGCTTTGCTTGTAGTGGTTAACATCACAGAATAAGAAGAAAAGGGAACATGCAAGAGGTGTTCTGATCATCATTATAATTGCTGGGAAAGTCACAGTTTACATTGATAGTTACTGCAACTGCCAACAGGCTGTGCCAAGAATACTGTTGCAGGAACTGGGTGCCAGTTGCATGATGATCAGCTGCGAGTTCATCAGAACAGTACTGCTTACATCGCATTTTTATACAGGGCATTTCATAATGTTCTCCTTGATTACAATCATTTATAGCAAGAAAACCAAAGGACCTACCTTAATGGAATTGTTCACATCCACAGGAAAACTGAAACAGTTTTTCTGACAACTAGAGACGTTCGATGTGTGCACCACAGGTGACACAGCACACATCGATACGATATTCAAATTCTTGCCCCACACACACGTCAACATGGGTGCATCAATATTCTTCACTACTGCAATGATCCGTGCCTTTAGGTCAGCGAGTTCTTGTAGGCAGGTCGTTTTGTGTACTTTGCATGAAATGCACATTGCACAGTAACCACAGACATACTCATGTGATATTCCAACACACAAAACGACTTCTCCCCCGGAGCGGCCACTTTCTCACTACATACACTCGCATCGCCTAGCGGCAGAAATGTGAGCTATGATGAAAAACAGCTTACTGGAAAAAAAAAATTGTTGAGTTGTTCCTTCTATCTGTACAGGTTTCGTAAATACGTGTCCTCCGGTTTTCCTATAATAAATTTTTGTAATCATGGAATACATTATGAAATGCCCTGTATTATGTCCACTGTAAACAATGATGGACAGGCTGCTCAGTAGGAGGGTGATGGTGAGAGTCTTTATGATCACTGTGATAATAAAGGGGAAGTTTGAGGAGTCTGCATTACTTAAGTTGTCTTGCGCATTCATAGTTATGGTTCACCAAAGATTGGCTGCTGATGCTTGTTGGCACTCCACATCAGCATCAGATACTTACCAAACATAATATGGGAGTATTTTCTCACCCACAGTGCTCTCAGAATCATGCATTGTGCAGTGTTTATCCCGTTCTGTGAATAATGAACCAGTTATTTTGAACCATATTATCACCTCATTGGGTATGGTGGTTTGCAGACATGTCAGCTGTGTGAATGCTGACAGAGGTGTTTTACTGCCAAAGGTATTGATGTGTGACATAGGGCTTCAGTTTGCTCTTCAGATTTGGGTTCAGGCTTCAGTTCTGGAAATTTTTAAACCTCCACTGTAGTTATCCGCAGCATTTAATGTTCGCCATTCCGAAATATTTAACACGTATATGAATGTATAATGTATCAGTCAAACACAACAAATTTTGTTAGACATTTTGCTGACTGTGCATCTCAGTATATTTATCTCATTAATTAACCAACTTGATGCACAAAATTTTTGTTTCACAGTAAGTTTTATTTCATGCCTCTACATCATCACACCTATAGGTGTGATAATACCAGAGGCTGTGTAATGCAATTTTGACCTCCTTATGATAAGCAAATGTGCTCGAAACATGTAGAGGCATGAAATAAACTTATTGTAAAACAAAAATTTTGTGCATCAAGTTGATTAATTACTGAGATAAAGAAAATGGTGTTAGGTTCTGTTATTATTTAGGGCAACATAAGAGTCAAAACATGTTGCCCTAAAAATTAAAATAAAAAAAAAACCATGATAACATTTGCTGTGTTTGATACATTATATATTCATATTTGCAGCATGTTTTGTGATACAGAGAACAAATAAGAAGATGTTAGCAGTGCAGAAACCAGAGTTCTATGTGAAGAGTTTTCCCCTTCCCTCCCCACTCGCCATGTATCAGCTTCATTTTGCCGTAGTGTGAATGAAGGTCTGGTGTGACAAGTTTTTATTCAGGTTTTTCCCATTTAATATATTTTAAGCTTTTACAGACATTATGCATTGCTTATGTCTGACCCATTGACTGCTCATTTCCAGTTCCACAGTTTTTGTTATCTGTTGTATACTAGCTGACGCATATAGTAGAAATAAAAGCAATCCCATTACAGGCCTGGACAGGCTCTCAGGGTTCCAGGAGGTTGAGGCTCCCAGATTTCAAGACAATCGGCACATGAAGGTGGTAAGTTTGTCAGCCGTACGCACCGGCCGCCTTTACCCCCAGGAAATATTCCTGGTAATCATTTCTGTTAGAAGCTGAGTCAACCCCAGGGCCATAGTGCGGCCGGAAGAATTATGTCAATAAAAAATTCCAGTGACACCATCGGGAATCGAACCCGCGACCTTGCTTGTAGCGCAGTGCCTCAATGAACTGTGCCACTGCGTACCCCATATAACAGAAATATTACAGGGAAATTTGGACTTCTAGTGTCATTGTTAAAACTTTGTTGCAGTAGATGTAGTGAGCACTGGAAACCTTTGTAATGGGGGCCCTAAGGAGGGGGATACAAATGAGTTATTGAAGAGAGCGCACACTTGCCATCAATAAATAAATTTGGGCTTGGATGTTTAGGATGTCTGGTATGGCTTCATGTGTTATGCATCTTTCTTTAGCACAAAGGTAACTGTATATCTTGGTTCCCCCAGTCATATGCATTTGTGTCCTTTATGATTGAAATATTTTGGGATCAATATATGAAAACAGATTAAAAAAATTGAACCTAATTTTTTACATTTCCCTTATTAGAAATTTTCACCCATGATGAAGTGCTTTTAACTGGTTTATTGAAAACTTTGTGCAGGAAGCATTGAATGTCCATTAGATGAAAAAAGGATTTTGTTGGCATTTCCACAAAACTAACTGACATATCTATGTTGCCGGCAGCCCTTTTTCTTTTGTATTGTACTCCAAAACATGCTATTGTTTAGTAACTCTATTCCCCAGCTTTGCATTTCACTTTTCCATTCTTCTTTTTGCTATACTCCGTGCACTGTAGTTAGCGTGTGTATATTTTTTATCCCAGCATTGAATACTGTCTTACAGTTGCCTCTGTTGGTCTTTCCTTTGAACACAGGGATACCTTTTCTAGTAGGTCTCACATTTCCACAAAACATGTGTTTCATCCAAACAAAAATTGGAATAATGTGGCTTGCTGTACCAGTTGTCCACATGTAGTATATTGTTGGTTTGAACACTGCTCCTATAATGTGGTCACTACAGTTTCAGAGGTTCTGACCACTCTGGCTTTATCCAGTTCAGTTTTGGTATCATTAGTGATATTAATGATATTAGAGTGTATTCTGTTTTGACATTTCAGGCTTCGAAAAGTTTAATCTCAAGTCTGTGTCATTTAGCTGAAGTGTTCTGTTTCAAAGTTGTTATGCCTTTCCATAAAATCGGCCTTCCATCTATACAAATGTGCTGAAGTGGATAATGTAAATTGCTGAACAATTATTTCAACAAATCCACAACATGTCATATTTACTTTAGGCTGCAATTTTTATCTGTTATATCCCAGAACACTCAAATCATTATGCCACTGACGGTTTTAAATTGATAACCAGAGACATGCCCAGTTCTTATATCAAATAGCAGAGGGAAGAATAAAATCAGGGAGTCTGAGAACATAACTTGAGTGCAACATTCACGGACGGTGTTTGAAGAATACTCATGGCTTGCTATTGCTATTACACTGTACAGCCCGGCAAGGTTGCCAGCAGCATTTCACCCCATTTTGTAACGATCATTTCTAGTGCTTGTGACATACCTTCCAGTTCATCTTCTGTTCAATTGTCTTTCTGTTCTTTTGTGATGTAATGCTTTTTTTCCTTGACACGTGAAAGTGCAGAATCTTGGATTTTGAAATAGGTGCACACCCAGAATTTTTCTCAGGTGTGGGGGGGACTAACCCTGGGGCTTTACATGATCTTATTTTAAAAATTATATTATAAAAATCATGTCGTAGGTATAACTGTGACATAACATTGTTTGTAACGGCATTTGTATACGTAACAATATAACTACACTTTCCGTGACTGAAATCAGTGTCCAGTCTTGTTTTTATTTTTTAGTTTTTTTAATTTAAATGTCAAATTTGTAATGGACTAGTCATCATCTCATTTCAACTGAAGGGCGAATCATGCGAAGCTTTTGATATCGTCATGTGTACAAAGTCTGTGGGTTTTTTTTTTTGAGGGGGGGGAGTTGTGGGTAGGGGCTGCTGCTTGACACTCCCCCAACGTTGGGTGTGCCCTTGATTTGTAACAAAATTAGAAATGCAAAGGACATACAGAGACATTTGGTGTTTATTTGCAAGAAAAACAAAATCTGGCTTCACATTCCAAAATGATAATGATTACATTTGTATATTGTTGCATGTATATGGCCAAATTATATATATATTTTCCCCTGTTATATATGAAGATGCATATGTTAATAAAGATGTCATTTTTTTCCTTCAATTTGTTATGGTCAATTTGATTCAGTCCGTAATGTTCCTTGATAATTTCTGAAATGGGTTTTCAAAAATGTTATTCTTGTGCTATATTTTCTCTACAGTAAGTATTCTGAAGGGCTTATAGAAGAGCTTTTAGGTTCTCACACCTGAACTGTGGAATTTGCTGCCTTGTGGAATGTGACACCGTGCCGTCTGGTACAAGAATACCAGCATTTGAAAGGTATCAGCTACCTCTGTCTTATATCCTGATTATCACAACCCACAACACAACTGTCTTCATGTGGCCCTATATTTGTCTTTTTTGCACTATTAACATGTAAACCACTTCCATTAGGTATGGATGTCACACCATTCTCAGCTGCCATAGGTAAAGTCTGTGTCCACGCCATGAAGGTACATGGTGGCAACCGAGATATAACTCCACTCATTCTTAACTTCACTAAATGGAAGTGGTTAACTTAACGTTCCGGCCGCTTTACCCCTGGGACACAACCCCAATAACAATTGAATAGGAGGCCACATGGGCCCAAGAACTTGTCTGGACATTATGGAGAAGAGAAAAATCTCTTACCCTTACGGGGATTCGAATCCCGGAGTTCCGGCCCGTACCCGGGTTCGTATGTTTTTAATATCCTACCATCGTATGTACGTGAACATAAATTTGGGAGAGCTTTGTAACTCCTCAGGATAGAGTTCTTGATTATTTTTGGGTGAGCAGAGCCACACAAAATATGAACTTTCTCAGTTTCCTTACGTTGGTATAGCACTACCAGTTGGTGACAGTGTGGGCACGGAAGAAGGAAAAACTGGTGGCCATCTAAGGTCAGTAAATTATTAAGATCATGTAGAGGAGTTAAAGATACTTGTCTAATACGAATATACGGCTGCATTTCATGTTATGTAAGGGTTTGAGATCTCGTTCCCGTTACAACTCTGTGTTATATGTATCCTGCTGTCTTGTATAGAAATTGTATGAATACGATAGCAATTGTTATGGGATGTATTGTGTATGTATTGGATTGTGTAATTAAATGTAATTGTACAAGTCCATTGCATAAACAATGATTATAATAATTCCTTTAACCCTTTAAACGCCGAGTTAAATCCCATTTGCCATCTGCAGGCATTATTAGGAGCTCACCGTATTTTCCACGTTAGCAGAATAAGGGTTAAAGGTAAATGATGAACATACACTCCTAATGAAAACAATTGCCCGTATAGAATATTATAATGTAAAGGAAATGAGATTCGATTTCTCGTGTGAAATGAAAATCATATTTGTATTTAATAACGTAATATCAATTTCTCTACATGCTATATAGTATGTAGTATACACAGAACTAAAGTTGTGTCAAAGGCTAGTAGAAATCTTTTTCCGTGGAATTGTAGGAATAGTAGTGGACTGTATTATCGATCGTGATGTCGAAGTAGGAAAGGTTAGGTGCCGAGCAAACCTTGTCGCGGCACTGGGTGTCAGCACAGCTGGAAACACTCAACGCCAGTACATTCATCGATTGCTTGGTGGGCCCCTCGAGCAAATAATCGAGTTCCGTTAGTTGTAGACATCGATATTAAATCTCGCAACGCAAAGACTTCGACGCACTCTGCAGTTAAATATTGCAACAAATTCCCTTCCACTGCGTTTGGATTCGCACGTTGATATTTGCGAACTCTGTGTGACCGTATAACGAACTATTGTTGTTTCGGTGGGGGTTTGCCACCAGTTGCGCGGTGTTTGCAAGAGTGTTGGGACACGCGACATCAGCTCCGAACGTGAGACGGATACCTACCGACATCGTCAAGAATCGGCGGCGAATCAGAAACTATATAAATAGAGTAAGTAACTGACTTTATACTTGGCTCTTTCCATTTATATCGTGTAGTGGGGTCGACAGCTGTGTTACGATGTGCACTATTTTAGTTGTTGTGTGAAAGGTTTTGGTATCGGGTAGTCAAGCACGCGTTTACAAATATCTGGCACTACTGGCTAAACTATGCAGTTGTTACTGATGACAAATACTAAAGAGCAAGAGCTAGTAAATAAATTTCGTTAGAGCAAGTCGTTGATGCCAAGTATCCATCATTGCGTCGTGTCAAAACATGTTAATTTTCGACGTTAAATTAGATAGTACTTCCGTAACCGAACTGAAACGTTATTGTTTTCGTAATGGGACCATTTATGGCGAAGTGTTGAGATTAACCGTGGGCGCATAAGGTGAGATGTGAAATTTTGACGGCGTCTTATGCGACGTTTTGCCGTGTAGTTTGGTAGAAACCTATCACTGTTTAGGAGAAGCATGCTGCTCACATCTGTGTTTGTAGCTGGAGGCAGCCAGGTCCCCTCGGGGAAAAAAAACCAAATTAATTTCCTAGCATCAATATGCCGACACATTATGTAAGAGAATAAAATGTATACTCAATTTTGTGGCGAATTTGGATTGTTGTGCTAGGTGTCACGAAATTGGGTACCTCACCCTACGCTATTTTGCTGAGTTGCTTATTTTTTCTACGCACATTGAGAACTGTGGGGGTGCTGATAAGTCCTAAGCCCGACCAGGAAGGAAACAAGCTAGGCAGCATGTCGGGGACGCGCGCGATTTCAACAAAATCGAGACGCGAGCTGTCATCAAGTTTTTTTTCCTGCAAGGCAAGGCACTGAAGGAAATTCACGCCATTCTGACACAGACATTAGCTTGTTTCCTTCCTGGTCGGGCTAAGAACTTATCATCACCCCTTTAAATCGCTACTGCTTGCAACTTATCTCTCAGTTTTATACCGCTTCTTCCTCTAGCTATAATTTCGCAGCATTATGTCAGTTATCGGTACAGGAACCAATTCAACTGCATTTTCACTTGAAGCAGAACAACGATGGAAAGGAAAACGAGTCAGCATGATGGGTAGGGGAGATAACACGTGTCGTCCAGTATCAAAGGCTTGCTCAGCAGTTACGTCGGTGCGCAGCACGGCATCACACAAAAAAAAAAACCACCGTCCTCTGTCAGTACATCACGGCTTTCATGCTCTTACGGCAATTATATAACGAACCGCAAATACGCCTAGAGCTAAATATTTTGGCTTGTAACTCGGAAGTGAAAAAAGTGAGTACCTTAGATTCTGGGGTTCTCAGACTTTGTAATAACACGATACTTACTTACTTACTTACTCCATGGTGCAGAGTCCTTCTTGAGAAGCCAACTGGTTTGCAGCTAGTCAAGAAATTCCCCGCATTTCATGGAACCCGAATGTTCATTACCGCACTCACAAGCGTCCGCCACCTGTCTCTATCCTGGGCCAACCCAATCCAGTCCACATACCCACATCCCACCTCCTGGAGATCCATCCTAATATTATCCACCCATCTACGCCT